>Ga0209416_1000154_pt1 | contig 74462 bp, 100 predicted proteins | sample RifGroF1_FD_184001 | JGI IMG/M metagenome (GOLD analysis project Ga0209416, IMG submission 184001) | Groundwater microbial communities from Rifle, Colorado, USA - Groundwater F1 (SPAdes) (version 2) | ecosystem: Environmental > Aquatic > Deep subsurface > Groundwater | place: Rifle, Colorado... | reverse complement strand
TCGCGTCAATGGCACCAGCGAGAGCGCGCCGCGGTGCAGGCCCCCAGCCGGGCCGCCCGCTGGAAGCTGGCCGTCGTCCAGTGTGAGAAGAAGTTCGCTGGCCACACCGCCCCCGATGGTCTGGGGTGGGACGGGCTGCTGGAGCCGTTCGAGTGGAAGGGGTTGAGCGCCCGCCCCCTGCGGACCGCCCAGGCTCTGTGGGACGAGCACCTGCAGATGCACCACTGTGTCGACACCTACTTGCCGGCCTGCTGGAGCGGGAGCTCCCGCCTGTTCAGCCTGAGCGACCCCGCCCATCCGAAGTGCCGTTCCACGCTGGAGCTCGTCCGCGGCGAATCGGGGGCATGGATGGTGCGGCAGCACGAAGGGCCCAGCGGGCACCAACCGGCCAAGGCCCTGGAGCCGCTGGCCGCCGAACTGCTCAACCGCGCCAACCGCCCCGCCGCCCACACCGGCTCGCTACAGGCTTGACTCCCGCTCTCTGCGCACCCCATGTCCCCCTTGACCCTATCTGCACTTTTCGAGCTCCTGGGCTACCTGCAGCGCACGCCGCAGGCCGAGGCCGACCTGCGCCCACTGGTGGACCAGCTGTCCGCGTCTGGCGACTTGTTTGACCGCAAGAACCTGAGTGGCCACATCACCGCCAGTGTGCTGGTACTGGACGCAGCGCGAGAACAGGCGCTGCTCGTCCGCCACAACGCCACTGGGTTCTGGCTGCAGCCCGGCGGGCACGTCGACGCCAGCGAAGACCGCTCTCTCTGGGATGCCGCCTTACGCGAGACCCTCGAAGAAGCCGGGGTGCGCGGCGTGAAGTGCCTCGATGAGTTGGCCGACCCGGACGGCGCACCGGTGGTGTTCGACATCGCGCAGATAGCGGTTCCACCCAGCCGGTCCAAAGAGGAAGGCGCCCACCGGCACTTCGACTACCTGTTCGTGGGCCAGCTGGCGCACACCGCGCCGCTCGTGCTGGCGCTGTCCGAGGTCGGGGACGCCAAATGGTGGGAGCTTGCGCAGATTGAGGCCCTGCCTGGCACCCGCCTTCCTCGCGTGATTCGAAAACTGCGACAAAGTGGCCTCGTGGGCTCCTTGCCCGCTTGAAGGCGTTCGGGGCGTGGGCTAAACTCCCGCGGCCCGTAGCCCCTCCGCCGAAGCGCTTGCCCATGCCCCCTGCCGCCGTTGCCCAACCTTTTTCCCGCGGGGCCTCCGCGGTCGTTGATTCGCGCGCGGAGCTGATGGCGATTTTGGCCACCATGCGCGAGGTCCTGGAGCATGCGCTGGAGAAGGCGGGTGCGGCGCGAAAGACCACCGGTGCCTGCCTCTATGGGGCCCTGCTGGCCCAAGCAGCCATCAGCAAGTTCACCCCGCTGACGGCGGTCATTCGAGGCGGAGGCCCCCTGGAAGGCCCTTGTCTGGGCTACTACGACGGCCGGGACTGGCAGGGGCACTACTGGGTCGAGGTGCTGCAGGCGGACACGCCCCTGGCCGTGGCGGACCTGACGGCGGACCAGTTCGGCGGGCCCCCGGTGCAGCTGCTGGGGTGGGCGGATGCGCAGGCCCGGTACCGCGCGGGCAACCAGGCCGAGGTGGACGCGGTGCTGCGAGAAGAACACCGCGACTTAGCCTCCGCCCCCTGACGCCGGGGGCCGGCTAGGGGGCCGGAGCCGAGGCGGTCCCGGTCAGACTCAGCGAAGTGCCGGTTGAGACATCGGTATCAAAGGTCAAGTAGGCCGTGGCGGGGGACGTGTCGGTGGGAGCAAACGTCACGGTCAGGGTGCAGCTCGCCCCAGGCGCAACCGTCGTGCCACACGTGGAGGCGAGCGTGAACTTGTCCACTCCACCAAAAATGCTGGGCGCGGTGGTGAAGGTCAGCGGAGCGTCACCACTGTTGGACACCGTCACGACTTGCGTGCTGGTCTCTCCCACCACGGCACCCGGGAATCCCGCCGGCGTCGAGGTGAGGGCCAGCACACCGGCGGGCACCAGGATGCCTTCGGCGCTCAGCGCTACGGTCGCTGTCCCTCCGTTGGAGTCGAGGGTCAGCGTGGCGCCGGCCGGACCGGTTACGGCGGGGCTGAACCGCACTTCAACCGCGCAGCTGTCGCCCGCTGCCAGCGCGCCCTGGCAATCGTCGGACACCACCGTAAACGCGTCGCTGCCCGCAAGTGTCGCGGGAGAAATGACCAACGACCCTTCTCCCGTGTTTTGCAGGACCGCGATGCCGTTGGCGTGTGCGCCAACATTCGTGGGGGCGAAGGGCACGGTCAGCGTTGACGCACTCAACACGCCGACCGCAGGCGGGGGCGGCTCATCTGGGGGAGCCGCTTCCTCTGGAGACGAAGATACGTCCGCAACCAGCGGCGCCGAAGGGGCAACCGTCCACAAAGCGCTCGCCTCGCTGACCGGCAAAGCAGCCACCAGCGCGGGGGCTGTGACAGCCACCATTTCGGGGTCCGCCGCCACCCAGGCCTGCAACACCTGCGCGTCCTTCGCGGCCATGCCGTAGAGCTGGCTCGGCGACGGGCCGTAGCACTGGGTTTGCACGCCGGAAAGCGGCCCCGACAGAATGCCCGGTTCGCCGTAGCTTTGCTGATTGACTTGGCGACAAGCCTCCGGCGCCGTCATGGGGAGCAGGAACAGGGCCTGCTCAGGCACCGGCATGAGCCAGGCGGAGTCCGCAAGCGCTTGCGCAACGGCCGCGCGCGCCATCGGAACGGAGGACAGGTACTTGTCGCTGACCATCTCCGCCACATTCACGGGGTACCGGCCGTGGTTGGCCTTGAACAATTCCGCCGCGCCCAGCAGCTGCTGGCTCTGGCTGCGAACCTTGGCGGCCTGGGCCTGCGCCCTGCCCTGGTTGAAGGCGCCGCCGCCGTAATACAACGTGGCCAAAGCCAGTGCCGCCACGAGGGCGATGGAGATGATGGTGATGATGAGAGAAAACATTCAAGGGGGCGCCGTGTGTGCTGTACCGCAAAACGAAAACTATCGTCCAACGTGTAGCGCGCGCACCCGGGCGCGCCACCGGTCTCCACCCTACTTCAGCGGATGCCCCAGTTGCCACCAGGTTACCTGCTCCCACGCGGCGGCATAGGCCAGCACAGTGCCGTCGGGGCCCTGGACCAACTGAAAGCTGCGAGTGACCCCCAGAAAGAACTTTTCCGGCCGCTCAGGGACCACCAGGTCCGAAGTGGTCAACTGCGCGATGCCCGGGCCGGGCCGCACCGACTCTGCATAGCGAAAGTTGGGCGCTGCCAGGAACGGGCAGACCTGCAGCGCGTACTCGGCACATTCGCGGTGCATTGGCAGGTCGGTGAAGAACCGGTTCTGATGGGCCAGCGGGCCGCCCACAAACGCCAGATGCCGCCCCAGGGGCTCTCCGCACAGGGCGCAACACCGGCTCTCGGCCAACGCGACCCACTTGCGGATGTCGGTGACCCTGAAATCGGGCTTGCCCTCCTCGTCGACAAGCACCCCCGCGGGGATGGGATATCCGCGCGCGTCTTTAGGCCGGCGGGCCAGTCGGGCTGGAATGGGGGCGGGGAACGTGGAGGGGCTGGACATGGCCGAAATTGTAGGGCCCGGGAGTCGCGCCTTACTGGGAGGTCGAACGCCTTGATTTCATTGGATGTTCAGCATGAATCTGAGGTTTTCGGTTTTGTGGTGAACGACGCACGGGCGGTTCCGACAGGGAGCCCGGCCCGCCTACTGCACTTCGAACACAAAAAATCCGGAAGACGCGCGTGCACAGGGGACAATTTTAGGCTAAAATGTACGTACACAACAAGTTGCCCTTTCAAGCATGTTTCCCCTGAAAATTTACGAAGTTCTGGTCGTCCGACCGCTGCGCCCCCGAGAGCGCCGGCACAGTGCTTCCCACAACAAGGTGGTCGCAGGCTCTGAAGACGAGGCCCTTGCCGCGCTGCGCGAAAGACGCTACCCCGAAGCGGGGCACGTGTTCAAGACGGTCGGCGTGCAAGAGCTGGGCGAAGGCGCCACGCTGATTGGCCAAGGCCCGCTGTACACAATGAGCGCCACCGATGTGGCCCAGCTCAGCGGAAAGCCGCTGACACCCAAAGTGGTGGCGGTGAAGGAGCCCAAATTGAGCACCCGGGCGCTCACCGAAACGCAGGGTCATGTGCTGACGTCGCTGTCAAGAGCACGCTTCCCCGGCAGCTGGGTCTGGAGTTCGGCCAGCCGCACACAAGCCATCCTGGAAGGGCTGCGCATGCGCATGCTCGTGGACTTCGATGGAGCGCACTACACACTCAACGACGAGGGTCGAAAGGCGCTGGCTGCGGCCAAGGCCGGCTGACCTCGCCAAGTTCGACAACTGATTTACCAAAATTGCGCCGTAAAGCCCGGGCCTTCAGGCCGGGGATACAAGGCGCGAAGGGTTTAGGCGGGTCGTGTCCTGGGCTACGGGCAGTCGAAGACCAAACACGCGTGAAGTGCAAACGCAGTGTCTTCCGTCTCAGAGGCCTTGGTTTTCAGGCACAGGCCCAGTATAATTTTAGATTCTATACAAGTCATGGCCGCGCCCGTAAACGCACCCCACACCACCCGCGTCCTCAGGCTACGCCTGAAGGACCGGCACGCCGACGCGCTGCGCGCGCTGGCGGGGGAGGTGAACTTCGTCTGGAACTACTGCAACGAGCTCTCGACCAAGGTGTTTCAGCGTGAGCGCCGATTCATCGGCGCCTACGAGCTGCACAAGTACCTCTCCGGCGCGGGCAAGGACGGCCTGCAACTGCATTCGCAAAGCGTCCAGGCCGTGGCCGATGAGTTCGCCCGCCGGCGAAAGCAGTTCAAGAAGGTCAAGCTGCGCTGGCGTGTTTCGCGCGGCGCGCGCCGCAGCCTGGGCTGGGTTCCCTTCAAAGCCAGCGCCATTCAGTACAAGAACGGCCAGGTCCACCTGGCGGGCACGCCGCTGTCCCTGTGGGACAGCTACGGCCTCTCGCGCTACGAGCTGGGCGCGGGCAACATCAGCGAAGACGCGCGCGGTCGCTGGTACCTCAACGTGACCGTGAAGTCCCCAGGGTGGCCCAAGTCCCGCAACCTGGAGCAGGTCCAGGGCGACGCCGTGGGCATCGACCTGGGGCTGAAAGACTTCCTGGCCACCAGCGAGGGGGAGCTGGTCGAGGCGCAGCGCTTCTACCGTGACCTGGAGCCCGCGCTGGCCGGGGCCCAGCGGGCGCACCGCGCGCGCCGGGTCAAAGCCCTCCACGCCAAGATAGCCAACCGCAGGAAGGACTTCCTGCACAAACTCTCAACCGGTCTGGTGCGACAGCACCAGGCCATCTTCGTGGGCGACGTCAATGCCCGCGCGCTCGCCCGCACCACCATGGCCAAGTCGGTCCTGGACGCGGGCTGGAGCGCCTTTCGAACCATGCTGCAGTACAAGTGCGATGACGCCGGCGTGTGGTTCAGCGAGATTGACGAGAAGTTCTCCACCCAGGAGTGCGGCGCCTGTGGCGCGCGCACCGGCCCCAGGGGCCGCGAGGGGCTGAGCGTTCGGAGTTGGGAATGTTCGCGCTGCGGCACGCAGCACCAGCGCGACGTCAACAGCGCCACCATCATCCGCAACCGCGGGTTGGTGTGGCTGGAGAAGGCGTTTTCCACCCCGGGGGAGGCGAGAGCCGATGAAGCCGGGGTGAATGAGGGTGCGCTGCGCGCACCCGCGGCCGGGCATGGCCGTCCAGATGTGGGAATCCCCGCCCTTTAGGGCGGGGAGGATGTCAATGAGCGGTACTGCATGTCCTTGCGGTACCGGTTCGTGGCCGAGCCGATATGGCTCTTTAGCCCCGCCCGCTGAGCGCAACGCGTTTGACCGGTGGGGCTTTTTTTAGCATTTTGAGGCTACGGGAAGAAAGGGAAACTCATCCATGCGCAAGACGCTGACCGCTATCCGGGCGCTGCCCTACGTAGCCTGTACCGAGGTCCTCGAGGAGGCGCCCCCGAAATAGCTGTTTCGCGGCCCTGCGCAGAGGGCTGCCCGCTGCCCCCAAAGGAAAGCCGACACAAGTGCCGGCTTCGGGGAATCAGAAAGCCTGAGGTCAGGCCAGGTAAACATCGGACTGCTTGGGCGTGAGCACGTACGCGCTCAAGCGCTCCAGGGCATCGTGGTAGGCGCGTGCGACCCGGTGGTTACCGTCGGCGAGGACGTGTCGGGCTTTGGCGTGCCCGTCGAACCGGACAATCCCGACGCCAGCGCGCGGAACCTGCAGAAACACCACGGGCTCCTTGAGTGCTTCGACGGGCAGGGCCATGGCCTGCGCGACGTTGACGCCGGCCAGCACGCTGAACCGGGTTTGCACTTTCTTCTGGGCGGGGTCCTGGCAGAGCACGCTGGTGGCATAGGTTTCGATGAAGTCGCGGTCGAGCTCGATGCGCTTGAGACGGAGCAAGCCCGCATCGTGGTCTTTCCAGAACCGGGCAATGTCCCAGTCCCAACGACCAAACCGGAACATCTCGAAAGGGTGCCGGGGCGCAGTGCACGGGCTCGGGGAAATGGAGGCAATGGACATGGGGGGTCTCCTTGTATGGGTCCTGCCTCCTGTAGCGAGAAGAGGTCCACCGCCTGGCTCGGCGGAGAGAAAAGTCCGGTCGCTCGCTACACCGGAGATGCTCCAACAACTCACCCGGACGCCCCGCCCTCGTCCCTTTTTTCTGGCGCTTCGCTTCGCTGCGAGTTGCCTGACCGTGGCCGCCGCGAGCGCACAAGCGCAGGACTTCGACCAGCTCATCCGGCACAGCAACTGCATGGTGTGCCACCACCCCACCCTTCGGGTGGTGGGCCCATCCTTCTCCGACGTGGCCCTGCGCTACCGGGACAACCCCGAGGCCGCTCCGCTGCTGGCCACCCGGCTGCGCAAAGGCACGCAGGGAAATTGGGGCGCCACGCCGATGCCCGCCAGCCCTCAGCTGTCCCCGGCCGAAGCACTGCAGCTTTCCGAGTGGGTGCTGTCCCGCGCTGAATCCCGCTGACAGCTCGGGCCCGGACTCGCTTTACTGGGGGCAGCCAACCGGGCTGCGACTTGCGGCCTCAACATGCACCTGAACATCCGACTCGCCACCCCGGACGACACCCTTGTCGTCGACCACTTGCGCCGCGCCGCGTACAGCGCGGCCTCCTGGTTCCAAGTCGAGAATCCCGCCAATCTCAGTGTCCGCAACGACCCGCCGGGAACCCGTGTCCTGGTCGCGGCAGACGCCCAAGACCTGTCGCGGGTGTTGGGCACCGTTGCCTTGCTCCGCACAGAAGCGGAGGCCGCGTTGCAAGCAGTGCTGGGCGCACAGGTACCCCCCTGGGCCCGTAACAGGCCGGTGCTCACCGTCATGCGCCTGGCTGTGGCCAGGGAGGCGCAAGGAGGCGCGCTCAACCATGCCCTGCGGCGCGTGTTTATCGAAGCCGCTCAACACAGCGACGCGCGGGGGTTCTGCTCGTCGCAGGCTATCGGTACCCCGAACGTTTCAGCCATGCAACAGCTGGGCTACGTCTACGAGGAGGTCCCCGCCGCTCAACAGAAAACCGTTCGCATAGCGAACGCCACGATGCTGGTGAACTGGCTCCCTCGTGAGCGATACGCCCACACATTGGCCCAAGTGGACGCCTTGCTTGCCAAACGAGAGGTTACTGTGCGATGGGAAGGGGCACCCCTAGTCTTCTGAGCGAATCCTATTCGAGCGCGCGCAGGGCATCTCCCGCCGACAACGCCTGCCCTCTCCCGGGCGGGCGCAACTGGGCGCACACGGGCAGCCGGTCCAAGAATACCGGAGTGGCCACCTGCGGGATACCTTGCACCTGTTGGAGCAGCGCCAGGGCCCGCGCCTGCGGATGCGCGTGTCCTTGAGCAACGGAATTCACCGCTGAGCATGCGATTCCGAGGCTCGCAAGCTCAGCCTCCCACTGCGGCGCCGCGCGCGCACCCAGCCTGGTCGCAATGGCCGCCTCCAGCTCGCAGCGCTCATCCTTGCGGGAAGCGTGCGCCGCGAACCGTTGCCGAGTGCGGGCGTCCAGCCCGATGTGCTCCGCAAAGACTTTGAACTGGGCGTCGGAGCCCACAGTCAACATGAGGTACGTGTCCTCCGCGCACAGGAACCGCCCGAAGGGGCTGATAAACGGATTGGTGTTGCCTTGAAGAGCAGCAGCCTCCTTGCCGCCCAAGGCCGCCAGGTTGTACGGCCCGGCCAGGCTGAGCGCACTGGCGAACAGGTTGGCGCCCACGTGCCCCCCGCGACCCGTACGCTCCCGGCGAGCCAGCGCCGCAAGCACACCAATGGCAGCAAACAGGCCGGTAGTCTGGTCGACGATAGGAGCGGCTGTCTTCATGGGGCCGGACTCCGCGTCCCCTGAGAGGCTCATGAGCCCGGAGGCTGCCTGAGCGATGGCGTCGTACCCGGCACGAGGCGCCAGGGGGCCGTGGTCGCCGTAGCCTGTCACTGAGCACCAGATGAGGCGCGGGTGCCGCTGCAAAAAGCTGTCTGCGGCGAGCCCCTGTCTGGCCAGAGCGCCTGGGCGGAAATTCTCGATGACCACATCCGCGCGGGCCACCAGCTGCTCCAGTGTCAAGCGGTCCGCGGCATCGTGGAAGTCCAGCTCCACGAGGGCTTTGCCCCGGTTGGCCATGGCGAAGTGTGGCGCCAGGTCCGCATGCCCATTCGGGTCCAGAAACGGCGGACCCCAGGCACGAGCGGCATCCGGGTCGCGAGGGGACTCCACCTTGAGCACGGTCGCACCCAGGTCAGCCAGCAGCATGCCCACGTACGGGCCGGCGACGATGCGGCTGAGGTCGAGCACTCGCAAGTCTGCGAGAGGGGCATCCGAGGGGGTAGCGGGGAGCAAATCAGAATCGGGCATGAGTCCTATAGCCCCAGCTGCTTGCATCGGGCAAAGGAACGGGCGGCCTCGCCACCGGCGTAGCCCTCGGCCTTCCCGAAGCGGCGCCCCACCCGGTTTCGAGCGCGCACAAGGAGCAGGCCCTCCCGCAGCCCAAATGTGTAGCGTTTACGTCACATCTGTCACTGTCAATTGAATTTTTTACGCGTTGGCACGCTGGCCCAAAACAAGTATTCTTGAGCTACAAGGTGCGAGCCTGGTGCAGGCTTCACGCATTAAATCCAACTAATATACTTATATTAGTTGGGTTTTTCGCATGAGTCTTGTGCGCATCGTACGGGCGACCGCAAGGCGCCATGGCCGACAAAGGTTTCGTCAATGGAGCGGGCCTGTTACATTGTTAGCTAGCGAACATACGGGGGAAGCGAGGCTATTCTGCAAAAGCGCCTGTATGCAGCAAATAAGAGGTCAGGGGAATGGAGTCGTCCTCCCAAACAGCCTTCTGCCACGGTCTGCTGAAGCAGGCGGACTTGGCGCTGGAGCAGGGCAAAGCCCAACACAGCGCGGTGCTTGCCGGCCAAGTCCAAGTCCAGGCCATTGGCATGCGAGACCTGCACTTGCGCGCACAAGCGGAGCTCATCATCGCTCGAGTGGACACCCTGTGCTCTCGATTCGTGGACGCCCGCCGCCGCAGCCTGTTCGCGGTCGACCAGTTCCAACGTCGGGAGGACCCTGACCGCCTTCCCCTAGCCTTGGATGTGCGCAACTACAGCACCTCCTGCCTCGGGAACACGCAACAGGCCCTTACCTGGGCGCAAGAGAGTTTTTCGCTGAGGGAAGCTGACGATGACCCTCAGGTCACCTTCACGGGTCTGACCTATATCGGTGTCATGCATGCCTTTGACGGGCAGTATTTGCAAGCGGATGAGATGCTGGCCTCCGCCGGGTGGTTCGCAAGAGAAACGCGCACCCCAGGGGTCCACCTTCACGCTCTGCTGAATCAAGGCCTTGCGTTGATGATGAGCTTGGTTGCGGGGGGGCCCCCAGTGACGAGCAACCCCGACCTTGAGCGGTTGGAGCAGTTGCTGTCCCAAGCGCATCGCGTCAACTCAAACGGAACCTCTGTGCAAATTCCGCTTCAGGCGGGGAACGCCTGCATGACTCAAGTGGTGCTGCAGTTCCTAACCGCCGGCGTCTTGGCCCTGTCGAAGCAGAGTGACCGGGCTACGCTGCATTTGGTCAACTGCAACATGTGGCTTCGAGCGCTGCCGCGCACCAGCTGGCTGCATACACTGCCCTGGTGGGGCCAAGCCCTCTGGGCCTGGCAAAAAGGGGACTTGGCGCGAGCGGTACTCTGCGCTGGCGAGATGGAGATGGCCGCCCGAGTAGGGCAAAACGTCCCGATGCAGCGACTTGCTTCAGGATTTCGGCAGCAGCTGAGACAGCAAGCGGCCGGGGCCCTTTGAGCGGCACACTCGAATCGGGGAAGGTGTCGGCGGGCTTGCACCTCCGAATGCGGGAATGGGAACGTGCCCGGCCTATTCCGCCCGAGGCCAATCCTGGTTTTTGGTCGCTCTTGCAGGCGCAAGCCGCGCTCGGAGACCGCCTGTCCCAGCTGATGTTGACGGAAGGGGAATTTTGGGGCCCCGCCCGCTGCACCCCCGTGTCCAGAAGAGGCCCTGCCCGCCAGTGCTTCGCCAACGCTGCGCGCCGGGCAATGGCCGACAGCTCGCTGACCTACGTTGAGGGGTACGCCTGCACTGAGCACCTCACGCTAGCGATTCAGCACGCCTGGCTCGTGGACGCTGAAGGTATCGTGCGTGACCCAACTTGGACCCATGGCCTGAACTACCTGGGGATGGGCGTGACCACCGCTGCCGTGAAGCGCCTGGCGCGTGAGACCGGACGGTGGGGGGTCTTTGGAATGGGTACCCCCGCCTGGGTCGTGGAGTCGCCCGAGCAATGGCGCGCGCCCAGATTGCAAGCCGCAAAGGACGCTCTGCTGTCTTAAAGTCGACCGCGGCGATGACGTCCCCGTTGTTGGGGTGGGGGCTACCCCCGGCGCACCCTGTTCCTGTTCCTCTACCGCACCGCGCGGTGGCTACACGAGAAAGACCCCCGTTGAGCCGGCCGTTGGCCGATTCACTTTTTCACCAGGAACCCCCATGACCCAAGCCTTTGTCTTCAGCCCCCTCACCATGCTGTCCGTTTTCTCGCTCGCCATCGCGCTGAGTGTGGCCGGCCTCTACTCCCTCACGGCCGCGGCCCTGCCCTCCAAAGCACCGTTCTTTCGCCGGCACGCCTTCGTTTTCGCGGGAGCCCTCGTCGGCGCCTTCGCCGGGTGGACTGCACCGCAATCGCAGAGCGTCTCCACCCTGCTGCTGACAGCCCTGGCCCTTGGGACATTGAGCTGGTTGCTGCTGAGCGCAGCCTTGCGTCTGCTCCCTCTGCTTCGCAAAGCCCCCTCGCTGCGGCTGCCCGTTGGAACCGTTGCCGAGCTGTAAACCTGTCACGTGATTCCCGCCCTGCCCCGCTTCGACCGAAGCTGGCGGGGCTTTTCGTTGCGGGGCGGCCGCCCGCCGCAGCCGCGTTCGCAACCCGCCAGCCTACGCAGGCGCAGCACCGACCGTCCCCTGAGCGTCCCTAGGAAAGACCATGCACTGTGCGCTCTCCATGACGAAATCGGCCATCGTGTACCGCAAGGGGGTATCCATCGCCCGCTGGCGGGCCCAGACCATAGCGGTCTGCAGCTCCATGCGGATACGCTCGGGCAACCTGCGACAGAATTTCTCCACCGCAGCGGGGGCGTCAAACAGGAAATGCGGGAGCGGCGTGTCCGAGGGAGCGGCCGCGCCAACAGCCTCCAGCAAGCTGGCCCAGGCGTAGGCGACCGACTCAGGGACGGCCGAGAAACCGGCTTCCGTCTGGAACTGCGAGCGAATGCGCCAGGCCTGGTCCTCCACTGCGGTCGAGCGCGTCCGCAAGAGCTCGTGCACCCGGTAGTACTCCTCACACACCGCGCGCACCCGAAAGGGCAGCGGGGCACCCGCACCTGCCGCCACGGTGGGGCACGCCACATGTTTCCAGGCCAGCGGGGCCTCCCCTTCCCACAGGTCAAACACGGTTTCTTCAACCTCGCGAGGCAAGGGGTCCGGCTGGCTCGCGCGCGGCACCAGCTGCTCATCTTCCTCTAGGGCTCGGGCAGCTCGGGCCAGCCGTGCGTGCGCCTCGACGGAGGACAGCCCGGCCTCCGCCGTCCAGCTCAACGCAACCGTGGGCGCCGGCTCAAGGGGGGAGCAGATTTTCTCAACTATCGCCCAGCGCGCCGCCGCGTCGCGGTAAAGAAACAGCCCGCGCGCCTGCTCCCGCTGTCCAAGCGTCCAGGGCGCGTCCAACGCCACCGCTGCCACGGGCAAAAGACTGCGTGTCTTGACCGTTGACAGCATCCAAAAGTGATGCAAAGCCATGATTACAAGGCGACTGACGGCTTGTATTGTTGCTTTTAGCCTATAACCTCCCCGAACCTGCTGCAAGGCCGGTAGTCTACCCGTGAAAAGGGCCGATTTTTGGAACCCGCTGGAGAATTGAGGTCTTGCGGTGAGTGGCTACACGGGGGACCTATGCTGCTTTCGCACCTCCCCGCCACTTTTGAGACCGACAACTGGCTGCTGCGCGCCCCTCGTGAGTGCGACGCGCCGTCCCTGTTCAGGACCTGCTGGGGGAGCGAGCTGGCGGCCACCTACCGGACCACGCCCCCGCTGCGCCGCTTCCAGGAGGCCGAAGTTCTCTTGAACAAAGCCCTCAGCAGCTGGCCCCTCGGACGGGAGCGCGTCTACGTCCTGACCCGTATGGGCGCCCCGAATACAGCCATTGGCACCATCACGCTCAGCCTGACGCAGCCGACCACCGCGGAGGTGGATTACACCTTGTCGGCAGAGTTCTGGGGCGCAAACCTGTTGCATGAGGCGCTGCGCGCGGTCACCGACGCGTTTTTGGGCTTGCCCAATGGCAGGCGGGCTCAGGCGCACTGCCCCGGAGACAGCATCACAGGCCTGCGCGCGTTCCACAAAGCGGGGTTTCAGTGCGAAGCCCTGGTGCGCCGGCACGCGGTCTTGCCCCATTTTGGGTATGAACCGGCCGACTTTTGGCTGTTCTCTCGCACAGGACCCGACATAGTGCTCCCATGAGCAGCTATTCGCTTCCCCTGCGGCTGGTGCTGAGCGCGCCTCGCCAGCGCGACGCAAAAGCCATCTTCGAAGCCTATTTGAGCCGGCCGGAGGAGCTCTACCTCATGCCGTGAACGCCGGTCTACAGCAACGCCCCAACCAAAGTCCACACCGCACCGGTGGCCCCCGCACTGAGAAACCAGGCAGCTATGCGCCTGGCAACAACGCCGTATCGCGCGCGCTCTTCGCGGTCCAGGAACCAGGCCCGACCGAACGGCTCCTGCCGCCCCAGTACCAGGAAATAGACCGGAACGAAGAAGAACACGGCGACTGCGAGCAGCCACAGGGCACTTCCAGCGCCGGCAGCAGCGAACCCTTGCCCCTCCAACCACGCCTCAAAGGACGCTAGGCCCACCATGGCCCATACACCCGCCAAGGCGGCGGTGGTGTTCGTGGGCTGGAGGGGCATGCGGTTGCTCCGGAAAGGAGGATGGGCTCAGGTGTAGCGACTTGTGGCCAACAAAAAAAGCCCGCGTTGGCGGGCCTTTGATGGGGCCGAGCCCCTCCTCTCAGCGGTACAGGTCCGGGCGCGCTTGGCGAAGGGTTTGGCCGCTTTCGCCGTCAGCAGGGAGAGCGCCCTCCCGTTGGGCCTGCACCAGTTCGGCGCGAACTTGGGCAAAGGTCTTGCCTTGTTCCGCCTTCGCGGGGAACAGGTCGGGGCGAGCTTCGCGGGCGGTTTGCCCGCTTTCACCGTTGACCACCATGTCGCCGTTGCGCTGGGCCTGCGCCAACTCCTGGCGCACCTGGTCGCGGGTGAGCGGAGCGGCGTCGCTCGCAAAAGCCGAGCCAACGGAGAAGGCTGCGGCAGAAACTGTGAGGAGGGAAAGAACGAGTTTTTTCATGTGAAGTGTTGGAAATGCAATTCGTCGGGATGACTCTTTGTATAGGGTAAATACCTAGAAAACAGAGGTGCGGCTGGCGCACAAGTGCGTTGCGAAATTCGCAACAATACTCAGGGAACTTCTTTAAATCCAGCTGTTCGCGAAGAGTGTCCGCGCTGGCCGAGAGTCCCCCAAACAGGAAACGGACGCCGAAGCGTCCGTTGTCTTCAAGGAAAAGTGCGCTTCGTGGCGCACGGGCGGGCGCAGCAGACGCTCGTCGCCGCGGTGTCGCCGGAAAGAACCCCTTCGCTGGTCGGGAACTGAAGCGGGTTGCCTCCTCAGATAGGCCACTTTGTGCAGGGACCGGGCTATATCGCCCACCCGCCGCTCGCCCCGCGCGGTTCCTACACCAGAGAGACCTCTCTCAACCTCAGGCTACGCGCCTGCCCCTTCTAAAGGACACCCCATGAACATCCTGCGCGCCGAAGCGTATGTGAAGCAGTACATGCCGCAATCGACCAAGCTTGCCGACGTCTATGACGATGACGAGATGATGAGTTCCGCCATGCTCACCCTGTTTCCAGAGTTCGAGTACCCGGACTTCTCTCACCTCACCTTGCGTGAAGTGATGCAGCGTTATGCCAAGAACCCACGTTCGTTGACGGGTACCGCCCCTGACGCCAGTGGCCAGCCGCGGCTGCCGCACTACAGCGAGCTCACCCACCGCGGCTTGCGTCCCGGCATGAGCTCGGCTGAAGTCAATGAGCTGGGCGCCCATTGCCACGCGGCATGGCGCAGCGAGTTCAATGGCGTTCCCATCCGGCTGTATCGCCTTGAAGCGGGTGGCTCGTTCACCTACTACATGCGAACCCAAGCGGAAGACTTCGCCAGCGAGGAGCCGATGCCTTTGACCGCGTTCGTGGCGCTCTACATCAACGGCCGCGCCGAAGTCCGCGTCGATTCGCCCTTCCTGGCCGTGCTGGACGAACGCCTTGGCGACCTCATCGGGCCGCTGAACCCCCGCACCTCCACGGTGACCTTCACCTTGTGATTCCCCGCCGCCCATGCTTCGTGCCTGGGCGGCCTTCTTTTGTCGCGCGCCGGGTCAGGCCCCCACGGGCCGAACCAGCCAGGTCTGCACGTAGTCGGCCCACCTCCCGCCGAGGTCGACGCGCTCGAAACCTGTCAGCGTCAGCCAGGTCCCGGTGGTTCCCAGGAGCACCACATCGAACAGGCGGGGGCCTTCTGGGTGCTCGACCAGAAAACCTATCTTTGAGGGCCGGCCCAAGTCCGGAATGTGCTCGTCGCGCACGATGAGTTGCCCCCGCAAAACAGGGAGGCTGCCCATTTGCCACCTGGGGGCCAGGACGCCCTCGCGGCGAAGAACGGTGATATCGCAATGCACTGCGGAAGCATACGGCACCACAGTTCTAAGATGTCAGCTCTCGGTCCACTGCTTCAGCACCGTGAGCGGACAAGGCGACGAGGGCCAGAGAATCACGCGGTAGGAGTCGTCTCCGTCAAGGCCATCCTCGCTCAAAGTCCCCAGCCCGCAGTAGAGCGCCAGAAGACCATAGGTTCCCCCTGGAAGGCGCAGCCGAAGGTACTCCGTACCCCAGGCCTCTGACACTTGGAGCTCGCCAGAGGGTAAGTCCAGCGAACATCGGATGGCGTGGTCGACCCCCTCGAGGTCGTAGACGGGTTCGGTGTCCCGAATCTCTAGATGAACCGGAACGGTCATGTTTCGCACGGGGCAAAGAGCCACGACTGAAAAGTCAACCTTGGCCATGACGGCAACGTCCGCCGCGGTCCAGTCCGTCATGGACTCCCCTGCCGCGCCGGGCTCTTGAATGTGGAATTGGTAGTAGTCAGCGAATACCTCGAGGTGGTACTCCCTTTTCGCGTCATCCATTTTTGTGTCCCTTTTTTCGATAAGAATCGCTCCTGCAGTCGGTGGACGGCAGGAGCGGGGGAAATCAGTGCGGCTGGGACATGTCCTGGAACGCGGACTCGATGGCGTCATCGCGCAAGACGCGTGGTGTGCCCTCGAACTCGCCAATTTCCCAGTAGAAGCCCAGTTCGTTTTCCATGAAAACGTAGCCGGCTGCGCGCGCGGCCGCTTCCATGTCGGCAATGGACTGGCGGGCTTCTTTTTGCAGGTCTTCGGCGGTGAACTCATCCCGAGCGCCGACGTCCACCAGGTCCGCAACCGTGGAGTCTTCCATCAGCAGGGCCTTCTGGCCCGCGGACATCAAACCCCAGGTGGCACGCAGCAGGTCCTGCAGGTCGCCAACCGTGTGGTCCGGTTCGCCCGAGTCCTCGCCGTGGTTGTCGGCGGCGGTGAGCAGTTTTTCGAGAAGTTGTTTCATGGGGTTCCTTTAAAGGTTGAGATGGCCTGTGTCCGGTGTAGCGAGCGGGGCTCAACTGAGGCCGCCACCTGCGGCGCCTATCTCGCGTGCGCCAGCCACTCGGCGCGCGTGGCGCTGTAGTCGAGCCCCACCCCCGCACAGTCCGGGTACACATCGGGCTTACCCACCACCACACGAGCATCCGCCACGCGAGCGTCCAGCTCGAAGCACACTGTCATCAGGTGCTGAGCCAGCGTCTCCTGCAGCGCGAAGTCTCCCGCACTCAGGTAGTCCACAACCTGCGCGCGCAACCGGTCGTAGTCCACGGTCTCTTCGATGCGGTCCTGCCCACACCAGTACGCTACTTCCAGCCCCAGCCACAGGCTCACCACGTAGCGCTGCGGCGCCGCACGCTCAAAATCGTGAATGCCCACCTGCACGGGCAGGGTCAGCCGGTCGAGGTGGATGAGCTTTCTCACGCAGGGTCTCCTGAGAACAGGGGCCGCTCAGGGAACGCCACGTCGCGCCGGCGTGGCACCAGGTGTTGGCCTCCGTCCACCGCCAGGGTCTGGCCCGTCACGGCGCGCAGCTGCTCCAGCGCCCACACCGCCTCGGCGATGTCTTGCGGCGTGCTCGACTTGCCCAGCGCGGCGACGTTGCGCGCAGCCTGGAAGTCCTCGGAGGACATCCCGTCCGTGGGCATCGTCACCCCCGGCGAGACCGCATTGACGCGCAGCCAGGGTGCGCAGGTCTGCGCCAGAAAACGAATGCTTGCGCCAGCGGCCAGCTTGGACAAGGTGTAGCTGCAATAGTCCGGGTTGAGGTTGTCCAGCTTCTGGTCCAGCAGCGTGACCACGTGGCCCGGCGCCTTCTCACCGGTGGCTTCGCGCAACCGCGCCCAAGCCAAGGTCAGTTCGGTGGGCGCCACAAAGTTTGTCTGCAAATGGCGGTCCAGCCGGGCAGAGGAGACGCTCAGCGCGTGGTCGTACTCGAACAGGGCCGCGCTGTTGACCAACAGGTCCAGCCGACCGGTCAGCTCCAGCGTGCGGGCCAGCAGCAGGCCTCGGGACGCGGGTTGTGCCAGGTCCACCCCCACCAGGTGCACGTTGCGCGCGCCGGCGCCCAGCAACTCGGGCACCGCCTTGCGGGCGGACTCCGCATCACGGTGGTAGGTCAGCACCAGCTCGTAGCCTTCCTTCGCCAGGCGCGTGGCAATGGCCAGGCCAATTCGACGCGCGCCGCCGGTCACCAGGGCAACGCGGCTCATGCGCCACCTCCCACTTTCTTGAACAAGGCCAGCCCCCGCCGCACGCCGTTGAGGTAGCGGGCCGCCAGGCCTTCCTCCAGCTCGCGCTGAATCGCTTTGGCCGCCACCACCCCGTCTGCCATCGAGGTGACACAACACGGGTGCGCCCGCTGTGCCAGCTCCCCGATGGCGTACACACCGGGAATGCTCGTGCGGCACTCGCCGTCGGTCTGCACGAAGCCGTTGATGCGCAGCGCGGGCTCCAGCCCCAGTAACGCGGCCTTGTTGGCCTCATAGCCGAACAGCACGAGGATGTGGTCGTAGACCTGGCCGTTGACAAGCTTGTGGACCGAGTCAACCTTGAATTCGCCCAAGAACACGTTTTCTGGAGCCACCCGCGCCAGCATCTCGGCCCGAGCCTTCAGGGTGCGCGCGTAGATGTGGACCTCGCGCGCGCCGCGTTCTGAGACGACAACGTGGTTCTCGAAGGCGCTGTCCCCTCCTCCCAGGATGGCGACCTTTGAGCCTTCAAAGCGGGTGTTGACCACCTGGGGTCCGGGGCCAATCAGCAAGGCTGCGCGCGACAGGAAGCCCCCGCTCTTAGGGACCACGCCGCCGGCGAGCACCAGCCGCTTTGCGCTCAGCACCTCCCCGTCCTCCAGCCGCACATGCCACGCATCCTCGGCAAACCAGGCTTGCTGTGCTTGGCACGACAGCCGCAGTGCAGCGCCATGGCGCAGCGCGTTCTCGTGCAGCGCGCGGGAGATGTCCTCCCCTTTGGCGTCGGCCGAGGAGGCAATCCAGGTGTTGGTGTACGGGTTGCTCAGCTGCAGTCCGCCACAGGCGGGGTTCTTGTCGATGAGCACGGTGCTGAAGCCCAGCTGCTGAAGCCACATCGAGCAGGAGACGCCCGCAGGGCCGGCGCCGACGATGATGACGTCAAGGGATGTGTTTTGCATCCCAGGTGTAGCGCTGGGATTTATCAGTGGGCCTGCGGAGCTTTAGCGCAGCAGTTTGACGCGGGATGCTTACTTCTTCGCCGCCACAGCACCACGCTGCTTCTTGCAGGGTGCTAACGGCGTTCCGTGCAAGAGTCGTCGTGCGGAGGGCTTACCAGGGCGGCTGGAAGAGGGACCATTCCGGCGCCATGTCAGCGGCTTCGGCTAGTCGGCGCGGCATATCCGAGCCTAAGTTGGACGCAATACTCTTTCCAAAGAACTTTTTGTCAGCGTCCAGCAGGAGATTTGCTACCTGGTTTCCGTTTCCGGCCAACCACGCGCGCTCGATGTTGAACCAAAAAAGGCTGCCGTCGTGCCACTCGTTGGCGGCAAAGCTTGCCCTCGCGTTGGAACCAATAGCCCGCGCTAGCGTGAACAGCAGCAGCGCCAACCATCTTGGCGACTGCGGGTTCGAAAGAAGATGGTCGCGGGCACGGCGGTAAGCAGCTTTGCTTTCAGCCCCGAAATCGACTTTGTCCCGGAGCGTATCGCTCAATTCAGCGGGTGCGGAGGCAAGCCCGGGTCGGGCGATACTGAGTGCCCGCTCAAAAAGTTGCAGGGCCTTCGATTTGCGCTGAATAGACTGGAAACTTTGCGCCCACTGGGCCGGGCTTGTCTCCAGAAGTTTTTGCGCCGCCTGCCTATTCCGGCGGACGTCCAGCTGTGCGGACATCAGCTCAGGCTCCCCAAGGGCCGCACCGAGCTGGGACATCACGGAGCTTAACGCCGTTACCTCGGACTCATTGTTCCGCACCAGTGCCCAAGTCTGGTAGTTTTCCATAAACCCCTTGGCCACTACCATCTCAGCAGCGCAGCGGATGGCTGCTCCAACGCGGTCTTGCGGCTTGTTAATACTGCGCTCCTTCGACGATGACCGGCCGATGATACGAAATTGAAGGCGGGCCAAGGCCTTTATGGTTCAGATTCTTTGACAAGGCCACGAAAAAACCACCGGACCCGTGAAGGGTGCCGGTGGTTGAAATCAATCAGCGCGTGGAGATGCGCTCTTGCAGAAGGGCTTGTTTAGGGCAAATAGCGCCTACGTCCCCGCAGTTCGCTACACCCCGGAAGAACCCATTTTTTGCCCTCAAAGGACACACCATGACAACTGCAACCAAACCGCGCGCGCGCCGCAAAGCCTGCGCTGCCCCTGCCCCTGCCCCCGTCATCCTGGAAAAGACCCCGGAACGCCTGGAACTGGAAGCCCACCTGGTGCGCCAGCTGAAAACCCGTTGCGGCCGACAAGGCCACAGCCCCAAAGCCCCCCAGGTCGGCAGCCTGCAACATTCGTATGCGTTCAGCGCCCGTGCCTTGGACGAGCTGGGGTTGGTCGGCACCCGCCGCGTCAGCTGCTGGTCGAACGACTCCTACGCCTCCCTGTGCGGCCGCTTCATGATGATTGCACGCGATGAGCACGACGAGCAAAACACGCCCATGCGCCTGCGCTTCGGCTACGACCTGAGTCGAACCGAGCTGTGGGCCGACGGCAAGCTGGTGGCCACCACGCGGAACGGCTACCTGGCCGCCAACTGGCTGGTCATGAAGATGCACGGTCGCGCTGCGCTCTCGCAAGACCTGCTCCCCTACCCGCGGCCTCAGCTGCCTTGATTCCCCGCCCTGCCTGTTCCTTCCTGGAGCTGGCGGGGCTTCTCTGTTTTAGGGCCAGCGCTCGCCTAAAAGTCGCACAATGTCGACGGCGCGCGGGGCCCTTAGAGCAGGGCTTCGGGTCCAGAGGCTTGTCGGGCCGTCCCTATACCGGGGCAGACCCTCTACCTCCAACAAGGACACCCATGCTGCATCGCTTCGATACCAAAAAAGATGTGCTCAACTGGCTCTATGCCATTGGGGAGGGCCAAGGCCTGCCCCGCAAAGCCCTGACGCGCCTCACCCCCTTCCTGGACTTTCGCCTCTGCGACCAGCCCAGCTCCTTCTCGACGTTCAAGCTGGTCAACATCGCCACATCCGAAGAACTCGTCCGGGAGCGAACCCCGAACTACTCGCCCACCATGGTGTGCGTCGGCGACCACTTCCGGCCCGAGCTTGACGACTTCGAGCTCAAGTTCTCACTCCCTGCGGTGGCCTTCGCCCACTACGAAGCGGGCTTTGACCGCACCGGGGACTTTGAGCTGGCGTTCTTCGACATCCGCCCCCTGGCGGCGCTGGAGGCCCCTCTGCGATACAGCGCGCGTGACCGACTCTATGGCGTCATCTCGCACCTGACCGCAACTGACCTGAAGGTGAGCGCTGAGCAAATGGAGGCCCAGCTCGCCTGGTTCAACGGAGCCAACGAGTCCGAGGTGCGCAAAGCGTTGAGCGAGGGCTACGGCCAGGACTTCACCACCGACGAAGCGCTCGACCCCTACCTGCGCAGCTACTCCCGGGAGTGGGGCTTCTTGTTTGTGTTTCTGCAAGGCAAAGGACTTGCTGCACTCGCCGAGTTCGAAGCCCACCAGAAGGCCTACGACGCGCTCAAAGAAAAGTTGACTGACTGACCTTCTCGCCTGCTTTCATTCCGACCCCCTGCCCCACTTTTGTGGCGCGGGGGGTTCTTTTTTGGGCGGCCGGCCAAGCCAAAAAAAGCGGGCTTTCCGGAATAACGGGTGGAAGGGCTAAACCCCGGACCTACAGAACAGGCCCATGCCTGTTTCGACGTTTGTCCGTGCCCACCGCTACCGCCTCGCCCCGGAACTCAATCCCGGCAAGCTGGCCGCGCTCGAAGCCGTGCACGCCGAGTGGGTGCGCACCCTGGCCCTGGCGTTCCATTGGCACTGGACGCCGTTCATGGCCGGGGGCCTGTTCCCGTACAAGCCCGCCTGCTCAGGCCCACATTCCACATTTCCCGCCACGCGACTGGTCACGTCTCAGAAGGACATGATGGCGCGCGCCATCGTAAGCCAAGCCAAGGGCTGGGCATCCAACCTCAAGAACCGCATCACGCGCAGCGTGATGAGCTCCGAAGCCTTGGCCGGTCGGCCGCTGCTGCGTCGCCAGCTGCTGTGGGTCAACGCCATGCGCGCGTGGCTGCTGCCGCTGGACAAACAGAGAGCGCTGCTGGCGGCCCAGCCCCACAAAGCCGACGCGCTGACCGAGCTTTCACCCCAGGCGAGCCGCTGGATGCGCAAGCTGGTGCGCCGCTACATCGAGCTGCACCGCCTGCCCGACCCCTTGCAACTGCCCCTGCAGGTCAACCAGCTCAGCTCGGTGATGGCGCCGGCTCAGGAAACACGTTCTCCATGGGCCTGCCGCTGGTTGACGGTGTCCACGCTGGAGCGTGGGCAGCGCATCGCGCTGCCGGTGATGGACAACCCGTACGCGCGGGCGCACGGCGGCATCGAGGCCACCACCTTCTCGCTGCTGCGCCAGGACCACGGCTGGGAGGTGCTCGCCGCACGCAAACAGGAGACCACCCCTTGGACCGAGCACCGCACCGCAGTGCTGGCCATCGACCTGGGCCTGCGCAACCTGATGGCCACCTCCGAGGGCGACGTCTACGGCCGTGGGTTCCTTGACGAGCTGCGCCGGCGCGACGACCAGCTGATGGCGCTGCAGAAGGGGTTGCAGGGCGCGGGCATTGTTCGCCTGGCGCAGTGCCGCCGGTACCAGGCTTTCGTCGAACGAATGCGGGGCTGGCTCAAGACCACCGTCCAGACCGCCCTGGCGCGCTGCCTGGCGTTGCACCGCCCGGCCAAGGTCGTGGTCGAGGACCTGCTGTTTGCGGGCCAGCCCGGCTTGCTCAGCCGGCGGATGAACCGCTTGCTGCGCCGCTTCGGCCAGCGCTACTTCCTGCAGACGCTCAAGGAGCGCGCGGAAGAATTCGGCTTCGAGCTGGAGCACGTCAACCCGGCTTACAGCAGCCAGACGTGCTCGGGCTGCGGGTTCGTGCATCGCGGCAACCGCGATGGCGACCACTTTCACTGTCTCTCCTGTGGGCGCCGTGCCCACGCGGACGTCAATGCCGCTCAAAACCTGACCAGACGTTCTGGCCAGGAGGCGACGCCCCGTGCCGGCGAACGCAGAACGTATCGAATGCGGGCCCTGGAGCAATGGTCGGCGCGCTTGCGCGCCACCCTGGCACAGGCCACTCCCGGTTCGATGCGACACCAGCGCGCCGTTGGCGGCGCGCGGGCGGGCCTGACCCGACTGATGAACGAAAAAAGGCCTGCATCTCTGCAGGCCTCGGAATCATCGGCGTGGTCTGGTCTTCTCGAGGAACTTCGGTGTGCCTTGCCCGGGGGAACGCTTGTTCCTTCGGTCGAGGTTTCCACTCGAAATTCCGGATAGCCAAAAAGCGGACTCCGAAGAGTCCGCATGGGGGAATCATCCAAAACGGCAGTAGCCGGCTCAGTTCAGGCCGACGAGCTCGTACTCCGAATACCGGGTGCGAACGCGGGAGCCCTCGATGTGCAGCACGGGCGAGGTGACGACTTCCGTGCCCGACGGGTGGCGGGGATGGGCGACCACAGTGCCGAGCATGTTTTCGCCAAGTCGTGGCGCGCCATGGGCGCGCAGACGCACGAACTGCTTGGGTTCGGGAAGAACAGCGGGGGAGGAAGAGGAAAGCGACATGGTGTGCTCCAGAGTTGAAAAGTTGACCTGTCCCGTATAGCGCCCGGCCGCCGCCCGCTACAGGGGTCCTGGGGAACTCAAAAGAGGTGTTGGCTACACGAGAAAGGACAGATTCCAACCAACTTTTTCCCCACAAGGCCCTCACATGCTCTCAAGACAAATTTCCATCCCCACCGGTACCCTGGCTATCCTGTCTGGACTGCCCGGCTCCGGAAAATCCAGCCTGCGAAAGACTGCGGTACGCCCGCTCTTCTCGGAAGCCTCGTTCATCGACACCGCCTGGCTCTCGGCTGACGAGCTGCGCAAGCAGCTGGTGGGCGACTTCGACGACGTCGACTCGCTTGGCGCATACCGCAACATCCCGCAAGACTGCAATCCGGAAATCTTTGCCATCCTGCGCAAGCAACTGCAGTTGCGCCTGGCGCGCGGGCTCACGACCGTCATCGACGCCTGCAACCCCACGGAAGCAGACCGCGCGGACTGGGCGGCGCTCGCCAAGGAGCTGGGTATCCCTTGCAAGGTGTTCATCCTGGACACCAGCGTCGACGACACCCTGAGCGCGAACCGTCTGCGCACGCACCGCGTGCAGGACCACAGCATCCGCCAGATGTATGCGCCGCCTGCCCCGAAGGTCACGCAAGTGGCCGCACCCGGGAAGGTGGTCAAGCTGACGCCGCCCGACGGCTTCACCCTCACATCGAGCCTTCCCTACGAGGTGATTTCGCGCAACGACACCCTGGTCTTCCAATGGGCCGGCCCGGAGCACAACCGCTACGACATCGTGGGGGACGTGCACGGTCTGCTTGACGAGCTCCTGGTGCTGCTGCGCAAGGCCGGCTACGTCTACGAAGACGGCAAGCTCTCGCACCCGCAAGGGCGCAAGCTGCTGTTCCTCGGCGACCTGGTCGACCGCGGCACACAGTCGCTGGAGCTGGTGCGCTTCGTTCGCAAGGCGGTCGCTGACGGCGTGGCCTTGTGCATCAAGGGCAACCATGAAGCCAAGCTGGTGAAGTTCTACCAACGTTTTCACGCCACCGGCGTGGCGACGTGGGGCTCCTACGCCAATGCCGAGACGGGGCTTGCCTTCGTCAACGCAAAGGACGGGGCGGCACTCATCGAGTTCCTCCATGGCCTGCCGACCTCGCTGTGCTACGTGCAAGACACCCTGGCTTCGGACCAGTCCCTGCGGCTGCTGTTCGCCCACGCCAACGTGTACCAGGCCATCCCTGGCATCACGGCGCAGGACGACTACGTCTACGGCCAGACTGGCTTTGAGCGTCCGGACACGGACGCGATGTATCAGGAGCGCTACGACGCGGGCGTGAACCGCTGGACCCTCATCCGCGGCCATGTGCCCCAGACGTCGGAGCAAGAAAACGTGTTTTCCCTGGAGCGCACCCCGTTCCAGAAAGGAGAGCTCGTGCTCATGCGCCTGGACTCGTTCGAAGCTGGCATCAGCAAGGGTTTGACCCAACGTGAAGCTTTTGCGGAGAGCATCCTGACCCAGAAGTGCGAGTTCGACTTCGAGGCCTACAGCGCCAAGTACGCGCTCTCGCGCGCGCTGGCAAAACTGGCCAGCGAGAAGAAGGTGACGGGCCAAGTGGACGAGAGCAGCCGCCTGCGGGTGTTCAAGTACTCGAAAGCCACGTTCTGGAACAACAGCTGGAGCGAATCCGCGGCTTTGCTCAAGGCACGAGGCATCGTGCTCGACGCGGCCGGCGCCATCGTCAGCCACCCGTTCGACAAGGTGTTCAACCTGCACGAGAACGGCACGGGCGATGACTTGCCCGATGACACCATGCTGGTGGTGCCCGACAAGCTCAACGGCTTCCTGGGCATCGTGTCCGCGCATCCCTTTCAGCCCGGCCAGCTCTTGCCTCACACGCAAGGCGGGTTCGGCGGTGAGTTTGTGGGCTACCTCAAGTCGTTCATCACTCCGGAGGTGGGCGGCCGCATGAAGAAGTACTTCGCACGCAACAACGTGACCCTGATGTTTGAAGTCCTCCACCCGGAAGACCCGCACATCATCGAGTACCCGGAAAGCGAGCAGGGGCTGTGGTTGCTGGGCGTGCGAGGCAAGGCTGAGACGGACCAACCGTGGCCCGAGCACCTGGTCGACGAAGCCGCCCAAGAAATGGGGCTTCGCCGTCCCAAGTGGACGCGCATGACGAAGGCAGCGTTGCTGGCCATGTGCCGCACCGACACCGGACTGGCCAAGGTCGAAGGATGGATGGCGCGCGAAGACACCGCTGAACAGCGGCCCCTCTTCAAGCTGAAGACCCCCTACTACCTGGTGACCAAGTTCCTGGGCCGGTTGAGCTCCAAGCGCATTGCGCACATGTTCTCGTCGCCGCAGGACTTCAAGAAGACGGTTGACGAAGAGTTCTACCCGCTGGTTGACGCCCTCACCGCGCGCCTGACCAAGGAAGAAATGCTCCAGATGGACGACAGCGCCCGCGTGCCGTTTGTTCGAGACCTGGTGCACGAGCTCATCTGAGTTCGGGTGATGTGATTTTCTGAGCCCCGCTGCATTTGCACGGGGCTCTCTTTTGGGTGGGGCACCCCCGGATAAAGCTCCCTGCTAGACAGGGCATGCCCTCCCCTACGGAAACACACTTCCCCTACGCCGGCCAGCTGTACCTGGCGCAAACCCCGTCGTTGGCCCGCCGCGGCATCCTCAAGTTCGGCCGCACAAAAAAAGAGCTGAAATGTCGAACCGGTGCGCACCCCGGTGCCCTGAGCCTGGAGAAGTCCACGGCGTTGTTTAGCCTATCAAGCAACGACGCGAATGCCGCCGAATCGCTGGCGCATGCCCTGTTCCAAGAGCGCAAACACACAATCCGGGCACGCAAGGAGCTGGTCAAGTGCACCCTGAAGGAAGCCCAGGCTGTCTTGCGCCAGGCGGTGGGCAGCGCGTCCGTCCGTGAGGTGCGCGTCGTGCCCGCCCCCGTATCTGCTGGCACCGCTTCCAGGCCCCGGTGCAAAAACAGGCTGGTTGACGCCTTGCTGGACATGCCCTTGACACTGGGCGCGGAGACGTGCCCCCTGCATGTGTGGCTCCACCAGGCGCTGACCTCGCCAATTGCATCCCGCAAGCTAGGCCGCATGGGCGTCATATGCGTCAACTGGAGCCGAACCGCGCCTCGGTTCAGGTTTGAGAACCAAGTGTTTCAACGAGGCCTTGCCTGGCTTGCGGGGAGAGGACACTTTGAGCCCTTTGCGGAGTGCGTCGAGGCGGACATTTCCTGGCCGGCCCAGGGCCAATTTAAACTATAATGGCTGCATGACCCCCCCAAAAGTTGCGAGCTTCGCCCGAGCGGCGATGAAACGAGAGTTCCCCGGTATTTTTTCATCAGAGAAAACCGCCCGGCTGTTCGACTTGCCCGCCGACGGCTATGTCCGTTACGCCCCCGAGGCAGGGGCGGAGCCCTCCAATGCCGACGTGGTTGAGCTTCGACCCGAGTTCGAAGCAGCGCTGTTTCGGCTGTATGCCGAGTTCGGGGTTCCCCTGCGGGCACCTGCCACCTTTGGCGAGCTCATGGGAGCCCACAGCTACTGCACGGTGCTGTTCAACGACAACGCTTACCCCCGCATCAATCCGGAAGACGATGCCATGTGGCTTGCAGCGGCCGACGACACCCTCACCAAGTACTCCCCCGAGTTGCTCCCCGCGGTGCGCGCCTACCGCGCCGGGGACAAAGCTGAGCTCGAGCGCTTTGGCCGCGAATTCTTGACCCCGAGGACGCTGTCCTGGCACTATGTCGAAGCGTACAAAGGGTGGGCAGGCGACCCGTATTTGAAAGAACAGGGTATCGCGCCCCCGAACGAACCCACCCAAAAAAACCAGCCGCGGATGCGGCTGGTCGAATGAAGAAACGGTCTCGTTACGCGGCTTTGGCCAGACGTTCCATGGCACGACCGAAGTCTTCCACAGACGCTTCATCGGTGATGGGCAAGCCCTTCACCGATATCCCAGCGTAGGCCAGGAATGCAGCCAGCGCGCGGTTCCTGATGCTGCCCACGTTACCGCCACAACCCAACGCATTGTTCTCCGCTTTTGTCAGGTGAAACTGACGGAAAGCAGCGACAGCTTGGTCCGGTTGACTGCGTGCAGTGAACTGGGCCTGGTTGAGGTTTCGAATGAATTGCTCTGCTGCCACCGGTGCCAGGTGAGCGTAGCGCCCAATGGCGAGGTACGCAGCCACTGAGCCCAGGCTCTCGTGAGTGGTCGCGCCCTTGTTCAGCTTGAGCTCGTCGACCCACTGCATGCCAGGGGTGGCTTTGATGACCCCTTCACGCACCGAATTGCCGTTGACGGACCACATCGGGGCCGTCTTCTGCAGCCGCTGCATCAGCGGGCTGTTGTACGTGTTGAGCGTATCGGTAGCACGCTGACCTTCGCTGTAACGGCACGAGGCGCCCTTGCGAGCGGCGGGGCTGTTGAACTGGTCGTAAAGCGCCTTGAGAGCGTCTTCACTGGCCGGCTCAGCATGGATGATGACAAGGACACGAGCGGGAATCTCGACCTTGTCCATCATCACGCACTTGACCCGCGTGTAGCCGTCTATCAAACGCAGCTTGCCGTTGATGCGCACCAGATGAAAGACCAGTTGGTCGCCATGCAGCGAGCCCTTGAGGTACTTCACTTTTTTGGCACGAGCCTCGTGGTCGCGTTGCACAAAGATGGGACCCAGGTCGTAGGCTTTCTGGACGACTTTGAAGTCGACCGAACGAGCACTCTCGATACCCTGGACTTTGCGCGACGCAGCCGGTTTGGCGTGCTTGAGACCCTTGACGGGCTTGGTGAGCTTGACGGATTTGGAAGCAGATTTGGTCATGATGTATGTCCTATTGATGAAGTTAAACCTACGAGGTGTAGGCACCTGCTCACCAAAATATCCGTGCTTCGGCCCGGCCCGCGCCGTCCGTAATTTGACTGACCTGCGAAAGCATCAATGCGGTTGCGGCCAGGCCGACATAGGCATGCGCCCTCCAAGCCCCTGCGGGGCACTTGCTCTTGTTCGAGGGGCTGGGCGCATCGGGAACGCGCCTTGCCGGGGCGGGTCCGTCGATGACTGCGAAAGAGAGGAGCGCGTTTCTTAGGGGTACAGACCCATGAGGTCCGAGTCGGCCGCCTGTGCTCGGGTGCTCGGAAATTCGGAGTCCTGGTACCCCGGTTCGTCGTCGTAGAACTTGGGCAGTCGTTGCGCCAGGGGCAAGGGCGTCGGCTTGGCAGTGGGGGGCCGCAGCGCAACAGCCGCGGCGCCCAGCGTCGGGAGAGCCTCGTCTGCCCGGGACACCAGCGACGCCACTCGCCAGTACACCGCCGTGACGGCCAGCTCATGCCGGGCCTTGGCCAACAGCGCAATCAGTCGCTCAGCGGCGGCGAGCTGCTCCTGGCCCCCGCGCATTTCTCGGGAGAGGTTCACGACCAGCACATGCTTGGCTTGGTCTCCCACGGTGGTCAGAACTTTGAACGTGTAGTCCGCGGACAGCAACCCAGCTTGGAGCATCGTGTCCTGAAGGGCATCGCCAAGCGCTTTTTTGATGGCCGCAGCACTTCGAGGGGACGGCCGGGCCCTCGCCGGGGCCTGCCCTGTCTCACGCCGACGGCCGGGGGACCCGGGTTGGCGGGGAGTTGCGGAAGCCTTCGGCATGCCGAGGGCGGATTTGATTCGTTGAATGAAGCTCATGGCCGGACAGGTGGTGTCGAGTTCTCCCTTTTGGGAGTTCTCTCCTGTAGCCAGGCCTTTTATCCCTCGCCCCGCCCCTCGTCATGCTCGCGTGCACAAACAGGTGCCTTGCCGATGGTCTGAAATGGCGCCCCAGCGACCTCAGCGCAGCTGCAGCCGCACCAGGACTGGCCGGTGGTCCGAACCGACATTGGGCCCGACTTCGGCGGAGGCTCCAAGAACCTGCCGGTTCACCAAGACTTGGTCGAGAGGAAGAACGCCCGGGAATACACCCAACGTTGGCCATGTCGGGTCCGACCCCGTCACACGCTGCAGTCCTCGATTCTCCAGGATGCGCATCGGGCTGGACCACGGGGACGCATTGAAATCGCCAAGCATCACGGAGGGCCCGGAATAGCCCCCGAACGAGGCTCCAAGCCGACGCAGCTGCTCATTGCGGGCGAAGTGTCCTTCGGGTTTGCTGGGCGTGACAGGATGCAGGAGCACGACCCGCAACGGAGGCCCCTCGGGCACGTTGACCAGCGCGGTGATGGACGGAACAAGGTCCACCCCTTCAAACTCTGGGGCCAACTCCAGCGGATGCTTCGACAGCAGGGCAATGCCAAAATTGTCGAACCGGGGGAACACGCGCTGATAGGGGTATTCGGGCAAGCCGCTGAGCTTGTCGGCCCAGGCTGCGTCCACCTCCAGAACCCCAACGATTTCAGGTTTCTCTTGCGCCAACCACTGCAAAAACAGGTCGGGGTTCGCATTTGTCGACAGCACATTCGAGAGAACCATCTTCAGCTGTTTCGACCCCGGCGAGGCAGGAGGGGCGTTGGGCTCCGCTGCGATGGCAAGCACTAGGCACGCGGCGGCACCGGCCAAGGACGCGACTCTCTCCAAGCGAGACCCGAACAATGAGAGCCCCAGCAGCCCGACCCCGGCGGGCAAGACCCAGTGCGTTCCAAGGTCGAGCGCCCAGGGCAGCTCGAGATTGAACTGCGCTAAAACCAGCGCCAGCGCCGCGAGCACTGGACAGCCGAGCATCAGCAAGCGATACGGTCGGCTGCGGGGGTGTGGGCGAAGGGGCATGAATCGGGGCATGGGCCCCTTGTAGGGAATGCGCACGGCGCAAGAGGGTCGTCGCTCAATCGCGTGGGCACCCAACCCAGCTCAACTTCGCGCTACCCGTCGTCTCCGGGGCCCTTGAAGATTCCTGCGAGCGCAAGAAGCAGGAGAGGCAGGAGGGTCGGCTTCGAGGTATTTCCTACGAACGTAGGAACAAAGTGCGCTTAGCCCGCCGGCGGGGGCCCGCCCGCATCCGCCTGGCACCTGGGCAGGACCATCAGGCGCTGCTGGCAGTACGCGTAGGCCTCCGCCGAAGCCTGGGCACGAGCGCGCGAAAGCTCATCCCGCTGCAGGTCATTGGCGCGAAGCTGAGCAGACTGCTTCAGCTCCTCCAGCTCGTCCAGCAGCGCGTTGTGGCTGCCATAGCCGGTGTACTTTAGGGCGGTGGACATGAGGGGGTATTGTTCGAAAATGGTGGTGGGCGTGCTGTCGGCCCGATGTTCCCATTTTACCAGCGCCCGCCCCTGAGCGCAATGAACATCCGGCTCAGCGGGGCGCGATTGCAGGTTGCTATACCTCGTGTGTCGCTCACCGCGACGATGCCGCCGACTCGACGAAGTTCTCAGATTGGCCCTTGTCTGCCTGGTTCCCGTGCTGGAAACACGATACTGGTCAGACATCGACAACCTCTCAGCGGAATTGCCCTCTTGTCCGTTCCCCACGGACCTGAGGACATTCCGAGAGCTCTGCCTTCTAGGTAGACCGCTCTTGAACAGTTCGACAACGCCCTGCCGGGTGCGTTCCAGCGCCCTCGGCTACGCCAAGCATCACGGGATTTTTCCCGTTCATTCAAGCCCTGAGACTCGTTCTTGGGGCTTTTCTCGTTTACCGGCGACGCCACCGAGAAGCTTTAAACCGTTCACGACCCAGTCCCACTTGTTTACAGTAAAAGCTTGGCCCCGACCGGAGTTTATGGTAAAATAGTCGAAACACTAAAACCAACAGCCACAAGTATCATGTCCTCCACTTTTCCCGTCTCTCCCCAAATCGGCGACGTCGTGTACCCCTCGCAAATGTCGGCCGAACTGACCCACGAGCTGCACACCGCCGGCTTCTTCCCCACCCCCTCGGAAACCTGGGGCCGCGTGATGGGCGAAGTCACCGCGTTCCTGGACATCGGCGCCGAGGGCACGCTGGCCTGGCTCTTCAATCCGGAACAACTGGCTTTCGTGGGCCCTCGCCTGCACGTGGCGGGCGCCCCGGACACCGCGGCTCCGGAAGCGGTGCGTCAGCTGATGCTGGTGCTGCAGTCCCACGAAGTGAGTGGCTCCGAGGCCGTGTCCCTGGACAACGCCTGGGAATCGGCCAACGCCTGAGGAGCTCGAATGCCCTTACCAGCACCCATCCTCGAAGGCCGCATGCGGCAGTACACCATCGGGCACCTCATTGAGGGCAACGAGACGCCCGTGGCGCACGCGGGCGAGCGCCTGCTGCTGTCCAAGGTGCTTCCTCCCTGGCAACGGCCGGAGGTCTGGTCCGCGGCGCAGAAGCGCAACTTCATCGAAGGCGTCTTCCTGGGCATGGGCTGTGGCGTCTACGTCGTCAACGGCATGGACTGGGACGAGAACGGGCGCAAGCCCATGGCGGGCTGGTTGCTCGATGGCCAGCAGCGCTTGTCCGCCCTGCGGGATTTCCTGCTCGGAGGCATGGTCGTGTTCGACGACGTCACCTTCGAATCCCTGACGGATGCGCAGCGCCGCCGCTTCCTGCGCAAGCCATTCGATTGCCAGGAACTGGACTACCTGACCGACGAGGCCACCCTGCGGGCGCTGTACAACCGCCTGAACTTCGGCGGCACCGCGCACACGCCGGACCAGGTTGCCACCTAGGCTTCCCTGCTTACCACGTTCGGCCCGCCAGCTTGCCACCTTCACAGTCCAGGTTGCCACTCGGAATGACGAAGATGCCCAGCGCAAACAAGCAACTTGTCGACACCCGCGCTGCCGTCTCCCGCTGCGGTATCGACTACGGGGCGGACGCCCACGTGCTGTTGGTGCAGGGGCTTTTTCGGCTTGTGTGGGCGAACGCCACCAAGACGCTGATGGGCATTCGAGGAGGCGGCCATATCACCCGCCCCTGCACACTTGAGCTGCGCGAGTTTCAGCTCGACGGCGAGCACCTGTTGCCCAGAGGCAGCGAAACCCTGCTCACGGGCGGCCGGCTGTCGCGCGCTCGGCTGTTGTCGATTGCGGACAAGATTGATGCCGTGTTTGGCGAGGGGGTCGCGGCCCGACTTGACCACCGGCAGACAACCATTCTGGGCACGGATGAGGTCGGCGCCTGGATGGCGGAGCGCGCCAAGAAGGAAGAGCGGGCTCAACAAGAGGACGCGCTCGAGTGGAAAAAGCGCATGGCCGAGCTTCCGGACCGAACCTTCGACGGCATCAAGCTTTAGCCCCGGGTGCTGCGGCCGGCGGAGCTGCCCTCTTTGCCCCCGCCAACGGGCTATTCCACGGGTGGGGCTACTGGTGGCCAAAATGGCCGTAATCTAGTCGCGTAGGCACGGCATTGCGTGCGGCACGCCTACCTAATTCGTCGAATAGTTAAAGTGTACTTGCACTAAATCGCTGTTTTAGTGTCAATTTTCCGCTGAAGGGGCTGAAAAAAGCTCCGCGCACTTTCGTGGCGGAGCGGGGGAATCACAGAGCGGGTGCCATGACGGCCAACGGGGGCACCAGGTGGCGCAGGGCGGAGTCGATGTGCGTGTCGTCCAGGTAGGCGTAGAGGTTCAGGTCACCCTGCACGCCCACACCGTCGCCGATGTGCAGCTTGCTGGCCCACAGGAGGTCCCAGCGGTAGCGCATGTCCCGGTTGGTGCAGGCGCTGGCGTTGGGGAAGTTGCCGGCAAGGTAGCGCTCCCGAGCTTGGGGCGTGTCCAGGGGCGTGACCGCGGCTTGCAGTCGTTGCAGGTCTGGGGGCGTGATTTTCAGGGTCATGGGGAGGGCCTTTCGGTGACGAAGAAGAGGGTCTTCTTCGTGTAGCGCCCAGCTCGAATGCCGGTCCGAGGGTGGCCCACCCGCAACACGCCCAGGGCGGCCCCGCCCTAAAGGACGGGGAGGATGTCAGAGGGTGCCCAACGCCTACTCCGGCCACAAGCACCACAGGTACGCCAAGGTGCAGGTCATCGAGACGACGGCGCAATGCTTCGGGGCTCCAGCCGAGAAAAAACCCAAGCATCGCTGCTCGGGTTTTTCAGAATCAGCCTACCGGGTACTGATGGCTCAGGATAACCTGGGCCACGTCGTAGGGGTAGAACTCCTCGACCATTTTGGCCAAGGAGTCGATGTCCTCGAACGGCACCCAGCAATCGACGCCCACACGCGGAGTCGCAAGCAAGCTCGAGAGCATCTCGTCGCTCTGGGGGGCGTAGAGTTCGAATCGCAGCGAGTAGCCCGCTCCGTCCTCGTCTTCCACCAGGGAAATCGTAATGGTGAGGCGCGAGTGGCCCTCGGGCGTCTCCAGCCACATGAACCCGGAGTACTCATCCGCGTCTACGTCCAGCAACGGCTCATGCAGGGTGAATCCGGCGTCTTTCCACTTGTAGTTCATGACCTCGAGGAGCACGCGGCGCATCTTGGTCATGTGGGCTTCAATAGCCACGCTGACCACCGCCCAGGCCTTGTCGTATGCGCTCGCCTCATCGGGAAGCATAGGTGTCGGCTCGGAGGTCTTCTTGTCCAGCGCACCTTTGAAGGCCTGCCAGGTGGGGTAGCCTTCGACGACGGCAACCAGGTCCAGCGACTGCCGGGAGGTGATGACAATGTTCTTGGTAGCCAGGCGCTCGCGAACGAGGCGCGCGGCATCCTTGGGGAGGGGTTTTCTCATCATGGGGTTTCCTTGGGGGTTGGGTTGTGCGCAAGCGCATGAAGGTGGGGATGCTCTCGTTTCCGACCGGCGCTTGCGAAAATCGCAAGGTCCGAGTGAGGTGACCTGACCCAATGGGCGTGTCCTGAGCTGCTGTTGGCCGTACCTGCGAACAGGCGAGAGCGGCATGGCGCAGCGTCCACCTCCTGTAGCGAATGGCGCCCGACCGGCGCCCCCGGGCGCTTCAGGCCAGGTAGCGCTTGTAGAAGCTCGAGAAGCGGCTTCCCCACCAGTCTCGGCGAGAAGGCTCGAACAGGTGCTGCAGCAGGTCGTCGACCGACCACCGAAGCGGAGCCTGCAGACAGCGTGCGCGGCCCTGCTCGAGGGCGGCCATCAGCAGCAACACAGCTTCTGCTGGCAACAGAGGGGCGACCGCATCCGTTCCCTGCTGGCGTATGACGTGGTGGGCATCGGGCACCCCGTCCTGCAGCGCCATGCCCAGCTCCAGCAGGATGAAGGCTGTCGCCTGGCCTTCGGCTTCGGTGAAGGGGACCAGCGTTCCAAAGGGCGGGGCAGTGGCGCCCGGCCCTTCTTCTCGCAGCAACAGGGAAAGCTCCTGCATCTGCGCCAGGCGCAAAGGCGCGGGCCCCAGGCCCAGTGCGGGCGCGTCCACCGTCAGCCAGTGGCACACGCCCTGCAGGTAGCCTCGGCTGTCGCCGACCTGCGCCTCAGGAAACACCGCGGCGGCCTTGACCGCGTGGTGCAGCGCCAGTTTCTGGTGGGCGAGCAGCCCCGGCGCGAGTGCCGGTAGGAGCGGGCCCGCCGAAGTGTCCACCCCCGCGCGCCGGGCCAGCTCGGCATGGGCGGCCAAAAGGCCCGCGCTTGGGGGCACGTGCGCGAGCACCACCGGGTCGGCCCCGTCCTCCGAGACCCGCGCGACGACCCAGCCCCCGCCAGCGTGCTGGTAGAGGTAGTGGCTCGTGCGCTCCGACGTGAGGATGTCGAACTCCGCCGCAGATGCGACAGGACGAAGGGCGAGGGTCGTGCTCAAGGGCGCCTTGATGGGAAGAAAATGCGTTCTTAGGCCGCCGGGGCGGACGGCGTCGCGTCAGGCTCGGCGAACTTCGCCAGCACCTTGCGCAGGCCCACCCGAAGGTTGCCTCGACCCAGTCGAACCGCCAGCTGGTGGATTTCAGAGACCTCGACAGGTGCAACGTTGCCCAACATGCCAGACGGGTACCCGGCCACCGCGGGCTCGGTCAGCGGGCGAGCCCACGACTCGTCTTCACCCAGCGCGGTGATGGCGCTGTCGCGAACGCGAACGCACCGAAGCAGGTTGCTCAGCGCCTTTTGCGCGGCCACGGCCAGGGGCTTGAGTGGGTCGTCGTCGGGCCACTCTTCGATGTTTGGGGTTCGGCTCAGATAGCCTGGCCACGGCTCCACGTCCTGGTAAGACTGCCAGATTTCCCGTGCAAATGCACTCGCCCGTGCCGTGCTGGCATGCAACGGGTCCCCCTCCCGTCCGAGCGTCAGCGCGAACCTCAGGCTCTCGCGCCAATCCGATACCGGCGTGGCCCAACCGTGGATTGCGAGCAACTGGTCGTTCACCAGAGTCACCCACTCGGGCATCCAGTCCGGAAGGCCCCGCTGCTCCGCCCAGTCCAGGCTTCGCGTGCGCCAGTCGTCCATCCCCTTGCTGTCGTAGCGCTCCAGCGCCTGGTACCGGGCATCGGGCAGGTAGAACCCATAGCTCAGCCGAAGGGACCCGCTCACGTGCGGAGTCACCTTGAGCACCATGTCCTTGTCGGGGGTGGTCAGGTAGTATTTGACCAGCTCCTTGTAGGGGTCCCAGCCGGCGTTGGGGTAGCCGAAACGGCGAAACAGGTAGGCAAACAGCGGCCCGAATGGGAGCTCGCCGCCGAAGATTCGAAAGCCAATGGGGTCCGCCAAGGCCATCTTCTCTTCTTCCGAGCACTCAATGCGTCGACCGAAGTCCACTTCGGTGTACTGGACCTCGGGCTGAAGGTACGCCAGGCGCAGGGTGTGGGTTTTTTTCACAGCCAGCTCCAGGGACTATGCCGCGTCCACGCCAGCGCCGCGCAGGCCCCGCCGTGGGTCACAGGTTCGGTCTTCGTTGTCCTGCTTCATGGCTTCGAACAAGGCGATGAGTGCTTTGTGGGTGCGCGGGGACTTGCCGCCGCCAGGCCCGCAGTTGCAGAACTCGACGCGCCCGGTGCGCCCCTCTGCCTCGCAGACAACAAGGACGTCGCCATCGTCGGCGAGGTGGATGCGCAGCGCCCCGTCAGGGCTCATGTCTTCTCTGCGTTCAGCGGTTCTCAGGGCCATCGTGGCTGCTCCAAAATCGGTTTAGGTCTGCGTCGAAGTTGACCCGCTCGGCGGCTCAACTACAGCGGCGCGTGTCTGCTTGTATCGCTCAATCTCAATCCGACCTCCGGCCGCCCAGCATTTTTCTGACTCTCGGAGAAGGCGGTCTCGGATGAGTCGAGTGACATCAACGCGCTCGGCAAAATCGTTGGCCCCTTCATACGGGTCCGTTCTACGCTCCGGCACTGGCAAAGCAGCGGCCATGGCTTTCAGTTGCATTGCTCGGGCATACCAGCCCGATGGACTCTTCTTGGCTCTTGGCATATCAGTCTCGGGGCCACGGCGACATCATTCGGGCACCACTTCATCGGCGCCTGAAATCGTCAACTTGTCCGCCTTTATCAGCGCCGACATCGTCTCGTAGCTACCCACGGACATCATCGTCATGTAGCTGCCATCGGGGCGGTAGTGGCGCGCGAAGCCCTCCCACCTCCAGCAGTCCAGCATGTAGTTGGTGCGGTAGCTTCCCGTCGCGGGGTAAAGCCACTCCGCACGCCAGGTCAGGGCAAAGCCATCCTTATCCGGAAAGCTCTTTTGCAGCAGGGCGGCCAGCTTTTCGCGCACTCGGCCGAGCCGCTGAGCAGGGGGGTCAAGCGGGCGTGCCGCCGTTGGCGCTTCGCGTTGCATCCGAGCCTCCTTGTCAGGTCGCCAGTGCGAAGTTGGTGCCGTCGCGGGTCGCGTAGCCCGCGGCCTCGAGCGCGGCGCGCATGTTGCGTCGGCCGACGGGGTTTGAAGTGACCAGTTGCACCCGCGATGGAATGTGCCCGCCCTCAAGCCCCCAGACCAGCACGTCGTAGCCGGTTTCCGGGCCGCCCAGGTCGTGGTCGAAACACACGCAGGTCCAGCCGCCGACAGCCAACAGCTTTCGTCCCGCTTCTGCGGTGCGCGCCACCGCCTCGGTGTTCAGGTTGCGCTCATCATCAATCAGCAGCCACATGTCGCGCCCCTCAAGCTTTCTCGGGGGACGGCGGAGCCCAGCAAACTTCGTCAGGGCGCATGGCCCTGATGCTGCCGTCGGTCATCAGATAGTCGTTGATGCCCGTGCTGCCCCCAAAGGCGTGGGACTTCACTGCGTACGGACCCGGCACCAGCGAGTAGCGCACTTTGGCCAGCTTGAACGCGTCGATGCGCCGCTCCGTCTTGGCGTCCTCGTCGAACACCACGACGTCTTCTTCCTCGGCGAACGTCTCCACGTCGCGAACGAAGAGCCGACCCTTGTACTGGCCCTTGGGGGCATCCGCACGGACGTACACCTGGCCGACTGCAATGCCGTAGCGCCGGTAGGCGTGGTTCTCGGGAGTGCTTACCGGGCTCTCATCAAACCGGCCCATTTCTTCTTTGGTCACATAGACCGTGCGGCAGGTGCCCGGAATCATCACCGAGAGCTTGCCCGCGTTCTTGCCCCGTTTGGCGACGCGAAACTCAGCGCCGGTCACTTTCATGGTGTCCCAGTCCTCAGGCTTCGCGCCGAGCCATCCGGCGGAATAGAGGCGAAAGTTTTCGGGAACGGGGCCCAGCTTTTTGAGCGCGGCTTTGCCGAACGAGGTGTCCGCGAAGAGGTCTTTGTCCATCATGGGGGATTTCTTTCAAGAATGGGAACGGGCCGCGGCACGGACGCGGGCTTCGCGGCGGGCGGCCCAGGTTCCCAGGAACCAGGTGAGGGCCAGCAGCGTGAGGGTGAGGGCGAAGCCCTGGGAAGATGCAGACATTGCGGGGCCTCGGAAGGTGGGGTTGCGGGGGTTAGAACGAGCCAGCCTGAAACAGGCAGTCACGCGGGTCGGGCAGGCGGCCTGAGCGCAATGCGAGCTCACCGGCGCTGCGGGGAAAGACCTGCACGCTCACGCCGGCGACCAGCAGGTTCGCACGGCTGAACTGTTGCGAGACGTCGTACAGCTGTCCCGCCTTTTCTATCGCGGAGGCCAGCGTTTCCGCGTCCCCCAGAAGAAACGCAGGGCGCGTGGCCTTGACGGCCAGAATGACAAATGGGGCGGCGGCCGGCGCCTGCTCAGCGGGGCGGGCGCTCATGCGGCCACCGGCGTCAGGGAGAACTGGGCGAACTGGCCCCCGAGCGCCTTGTGGGCGCGCAGCTTGCCGGCCACTTCCTGGCCGAGCTCGGTCATGCGAACGGCGGGATTGCCCAGCGAGAGCACCTCCACATAGCCCGCGGCCTCCAGGTCGTTCAGGCAGTCCCAGTCGTCGTGGTTGGCCAGCATCCAGCCCGCCTCGATGGCCTTCGCCGCGTCCGAGCGGTGCTCGTAGTCAAAGAAGCCCTGGAGCCGGGTGCTGTAGGTCAACTTCCATGCGCTGGCCGGGAGGTGCGCCAGCAGCGGATGGGTCGCGGGATTGCCGCGCATGCGGGAAGGGAACAGGCGCCCTACCCCCTCACTGCCGTCCACGCAACAGGACTCGACGTACGCCAGCAAGGACCAGTGGTCTTTACCGAATTGGGAAACAGGAGTCGCGGTGAAGGCGGGGGCGGACTGCGAAGGGCTGGAGTTGGGCATGGTCTTGTGCGGGAAAGGAAAGCGACAGACCGCTCGCGGCGGTCAGCTTATGTTATAGAGGAATGATATTATTTTAGCATAAACAACGGATAAGCGCCAGCCCGATTTACTTTACAGCACGCACTTGCACCGGCGCGGACCGTCCCGCTGCCTATACAAGAAAGGTGCTACTGCCGCCTGCCGCTTGCGGCCCCATTCCGGGGCTACGGTGAATTGAGCAGTACCAGGAACCTGGTTTTTCGACTCTTCCTTTGCGCGCGGCGCAGAGCGAGGTAATGCAAGCAACTTCCGCCATCTTGGTGACGCTCTGCGCCATCCACAAAGGACAACTCATGAACTACATCTCCACCCGTGAAGGCAACCGCCTGGCCCGTTCGCTGACCAAGGCGCTGACCCAGAAATTTCCCGAACTGAAGCTGGCCGACGCTCTCGAAGCGGTGGCCGCTTCGCAAGGGCACTCCAGCTGGAATTCCTTCTCGCAAAAAGACACCTCCCTCGCCGTTGACATGCTCCTTGCGGGCATGGAAAAAGACCATATGCAGGACGCCCAAGAGGCGGACATGCGCGCCAATGAAACCGGCTCCAGCGGCTACGGCCCCGAAGTGGTCTTGCGTGTGCACACGGGCTTTCAGTTGCGCACCCCTGCGCACCCGACGCCGTGCAGCTACCTGCGCGTCTGTGACCCGCTGGGCCGAGAAATCGCCTACTGGGTCTCGGACGAGTGGCGTGACGACCCGGAGGGCGTCATCGGTGCCGTCATCGGCGCGCTGGCGCGCGGAGACTCCTGGCAAGACGCGAAGAAGCGCCCGGTCAAGAAGGTCCCGCAAATCAGCGACGTGAACTTCATGCTGGCCGGCGAAGTCATTTTCAACGACCGCTGCCACACAGTGCAGTGGCGCGATGACAAGGTGCTGGCCCTGTTGACGGAACCCGAGGGTGACCTCGATGACGGCATGGTTGCGCTGGAACTCAACTACGAGGAATCGGCCATGGTCTGGGAAGACCGCATCAGCCTGCTGCAACTGCGGCAAATGCGTTGGGACCAGGAACTGCGCTGTTTCGTGACGCCCGACGGCATTGAGTTCAAGGTGTTCTACGCCCTGGACTTCGCTGACACCGTGGGTATGTGATTCGCGCCCTCTTGCTTTTGCAGGAGGGCTTTTTTCTGCCGATTTGACGGGCTGGGGTTTGCTGAGTGTTAGGCCTCGCCCTATACCCGCCATGCCACCTCCCTTCTTTTTCTCCGGCCTGCGGGCCCTGCTCTTTGGGGCCCTCACCTCCACCGCCTTTGCGCAGGAGCCCGCCTCGGGGGCACCCCTGTCCCCGCGTCCGGTGGTAGCCTATCTCGCACCAGCCGATGTGTTTCCCTCTGAGGGAGGAACCGCCGGCTCTACGCCCGCAACGATGCCTGTGTACGAGGCTCCCGGCGGTGCGGCCGTGGGCGTCGTGCGCCCCTCGCGCGCTGCCTGGTGCGCCCCTGCGGACGTCTGCCCCTTCGACTACCACCTGACGCTGAACCGCGGGGCCCACACTCAGCTTGAGCCCGTGATGTGGGCCTATGACACTTTCGGCTTTCCCACCTTTGACCGGCCACAACGCGACAGTGCGGGGCGCACGTGGGCCAGCCTGGACACTGCGCTCGGGCGCTTCTGGGTTCGCGTGGGGCCACAGGACATCAAGTGGTTCACCGACCTGGTGCACGTCGTCGAAGGCCAACAGGCGTGGTGCAGGGACACGCGCAGATGCGCGCCGGTGAGCCCCGCGATGGCAGAGGAGATGGCGCGGGTGGCCCTGGCCAGCACCTGCTTTTCATCCCCCTACGAGGTGAGCGAAGTGGTGCCCGGGGCGAAAGGCCCGCTGTACCGGCTGGAGCTGCCGGCCCTGCCCGAAGGCGTGAGCACCTGGTTGCCTCGGCAAATGTTAACGCCCGTCTTTGGGCCCAACGGAGCGCACACGGGCACCTTCTATCCCAAAGGCTGCTGACGCGCGCTGGGCGCGGGCCTCAAAAAGACGTTCTTAGGCCGCAGCCAGCCGCTCAGGGGCGTCGCCCACTCTCGCCACGGGGATGTACTTGCCGTCGAGGTACTCGTTGAGCAGCTGGACCGCGGAAGCGAGCGCCTCGGCCGACGGGGCACCCGGCATGACGGTGAGCCCAAGGCTGCGCACCCCGGCTTTGTGCAGGCGCTCATTGAGCGCGTTCAGCGATTCGACGGCCATGAAGTTCTCCCTTAAAACCTCGTGTAGCCAGCGAAGTTATCCGAGGGGCGTTCCGACCTGGCGAGCCCGGGGCTGTTCTGCATAGGTATGGGCTTGCAGGTGCGTGAGCGTGCGCAGCAGGCCCTCGGTGCAAGGCTGAACCTCGTCCAGAGCATCCGTCTCGGGGTCCAGGTCCGGAATGCCTCGCAGCGCGGGCAGCGCCTGGTCCGGTGGAGCCCACAACACAATCGCGCAAGGCAAGCGGCCGTCCGCGGGGATGTCCAGCCCGTGCAACTGGCGGTTGAACAGCGCGAGCACTTTGGCCAGGCTGCCGGCCAGCGTGATGCGGTCATCGCCCTGCATCAGGTGCTCGGCCAGTCCGGTGCGCTCCACCGCAGCGCGCCACCGTTGAGCGGGCTCCAGTTCCTCCAGAGACGCGAGCAACGGCCCGCTCACTTGCAGCTCCAGCGCCAAGTCCAGGTCCCCGATGTCGGCGTGCAGGTTGCCCACGTCTCGCACCGCGCTGCCGTACAGCACCACACGGCGCAGTTCGATGTCCGACTGCGGCCCGGCGCTCCAGGTCTGCGCCCGCTCGCGCACCAGCTGAGCCAGCTCGGCCGCCTGCTCAAGCGTCATCCGCTCCCCGTCGACCGCACCCGCGGCGACGCGACGCGCGTAGGTGTCCGCGTGCAGCACCGGCCCCGCTTCTTCCAGCCAGCCCAACTCCAGCAACCGCTCGAGGGTGGCGTCCGGTGCGTACGAGCTGCCCGCCAGACCGGCTTCCACATCCGCCCTCGGCACCGGCCGCCCTTTGGGAACAATCGTGCGCAGCCCCCTCGCCAGGTTGCGGCATTGCGCCGGCGAGAGTTGCCCGATTTTAGGAAGGTCGCGAAGTGAAATGCCCATGTTGCCATTTTACCGTAAACCGCCTGGACACCCGCATTCGTGGTGACGGCCGGTCGCGCGCACCTCGCGTTCTCGGAACGTCAGGGGACGCTTCGGCGCCCCTTCTTCTTTTCGTCCGAACGAGCTCAGTACAGGTCATCCTGGCAAGTCGGGCAATGCACTTCGTGCACCGCCAGCACCTTGCTCCCACATCCCGGGCAGCCGCCGGCCGCCTCGAACTCACGCTGGGCGGCATCGAGCTTGGCCTTGATGTCAGGCGGAATGCCCGCGATGGCCTCAGCTTCGGCCAAGCGGGTCTTGAGAAGCTCGATGTGCTGCAGAGTGTCGTTCATGTGTTCGCCTGTTGCTGTGGAGGTCCCACATCCCGTCATCGTAGCGGAACCTGGCCCTGATGCTCCCCTTCAGGGAGCAATTCCTGCGTCATGGCCCGGGGCTGCCAGGTCCCGTCCGCGTACGCGGCCCACAATGCGGAAGCGACCTTCTTCATCAGCGCGGGCACTGTCGTGGCCTCTTCTTCGATGCGCAGGGCCCCGCAGTAGACGCGGCTCCCGTACAGCGTAGGCGGGAGTTGCCCCGGTTTTTTCGCCTTACCCCCGTAACGGACATAGCGACCCAAAAGCTGCCCGTCAAACAGGATGGTGCCGGAGCTTGTCTTCGACAAACGGGCCGAGACAGCAGAGCGTGAAAGGGTTGGGAGGGCTGCGGGGGATGCCTGCGCCTTGGTCACGAGCGGGGCGTCCAGGACGTCTTGCAGGCGCCCATCTTCTTGATGGCGAACCCGTGCAGCCCACATCGGAGACCCGACTCTTTGAGGAACTCTGCCGGAATGTCTTCGACCCGCTTGAAGGGGGGATGCGGGTACACCTTGAGCTCTCCCGTCTTCTCCAGCTCCTTGGCCATCCAGGAGGGAAGAACCATCGTCGAGCAAAAGTGCTTGCAGTTGCCGCAAACCGGCAGAACCGGGGTATCGGTGTAGCCGCAGGCGTCTTTGGCTTGTTGAGTTTTAGAGACCATTTTTAATGCTTTCAAGGGGGATGCGTCGCGTATCTAAATTATACTTTAGAACAAGTAAAGCGACCAAGCGGATTTAGCCAAAAAGGTCCGGCTGCGGGGGTGCCGGAGCCTCGAACCAGTCCGCGTCGAGCTGTAGCACGTCGCCACCCTTGGCTCGCACCTCAAACAAGAGCCCGCTCTGGGAGGCGCCCACCGTGGAGTGCACCGCCAGAATTGGGCAAGGTGCGGCCAGCTGCCAAGCCCAGCGCTCGGTTTTGTTCCAGAAAGGGTCCGGGTTGAGCTGGTCGCCAGGCTGGACCTGATGCATCCAGCCGTTGGTGGCCGAGTGAAGGGATTTCATGGCGCCGGGCGGGCCTCGTTTGCGGGACCGACATCGAAAGAGATGGGGCCCTCCGGTGTGGCGACCAGGCGCTTTGCCTTCGCGCAGCGCGTCATGGTGTCCCAGCTGTGCACAGCAACCTGCCGCGTGCCGTACTTGCAGTCCAGCCCCCAACACGCAAGGTCCCACCGCGGGCCGCGGTACTCGGGCGGCTGCACCCACATCAACACGTCGGTGGGCTCGCCTTCCAGGTGCTCCTTCAGCGCCTCGAAAACCATGCCCCTGACCTTGAGCGCAAGAGCGCCTTGGCCGGCGGGCGCTCGCGGCGCTTTGGTCGGGCCCGTCAAGCCCGACAGGCTTTCCCGCGCGTTGTCCAGTGCGACAGCGACGTCGCGAAGGCTTAAGGCCGGGGGCTGGCCTTTCGGGAACTCGCAGTCGTAGTGGTTGTCGTTCAGAGCGTAGCGGGCCTGCCCGTCCAGCACGGGTTTGCCACAGTGCTGGCACGGTGGGTCCTCAACAAGGGTTGCCCCTTCCTCACGCACGCAATCAGGCATATGGGGCGTCCTTACCGGGGTTCGCCAACGTCGACTTGGCTTGGCGAACCCGCGTGAGCAGCCCACGCGCGTCCGCAATGCGGATAGCCTGGCCATCCTCGACCAGCGGGGACAGCAGGCAGGCCACCTCTGCCAACAAGTTGTGCAGGTGGGCCGTGTCCGGGGTCCGGCCGTTCGCCGGACAGGTGTCTTGGGAGAGCGCGAGAGCGGCCATGGTTCAGCCCTTCAACGGGAGCTCGACCGGGTCCACAAGCGCGAGCGCGCCTCGCGCCGCCAGCGCGGTGCTCAGTTCGGCGATGAATTCGCCAAAGGAATTTCGACCGTCCATGTTGGCGGGCCAGGGGCGGCCAACCAGCAGAGTGCCGAGCGCGTCATGCACTTCTTCTCGCGGGGCCGTGTCCAGAGAACCGGTGGTGGACTCCAGGGCTTCTACCACCGTGGACTCGCTGCCGGCTTTGAGCAGCGCGACCTGCACTTCGGCCCACAACGCCAGGGCTTGGTCCGGGGGCATCGAGCCGCCCATGCGACGAATCTGGTGCTCGACCACCCGCGCGCCCGGCGCGTAGGACAACAGGGGCAGCACCACGTGCGGGGTCGGCGCAAGCTTCGCGGGGGACGCCGAAGGGGCGGACTTGGCGTTGGCCCGCGCACGCTTGCTCAGCGTCAGCTGCAGGCCCAATACTTCGGCGATGGCGTCCAGCGAGCTGACCTTGAAATTGTGCTTGCCGCTCAGCAGCAGGTTCACCGTGCGCGGCGTCAGGCCGGTCTTCGCGACGAGCTGGACTTGTGTCACGCCCTGGGCCTTCATGGCCTCGCGAAAAGCAGTTGCGACGTGTTGGAAGACGGTAGGAGTGGGGGTGGTCATCGAAATGGTTGGTATCAGTTCAGGGGAATCGTGTGCGCTCAGGCCGCCCGGGGGTCGAAGTCGGCGGGGAGTTTCGTGGCGCCCAGCCCTTTGAGGTAGGTCCCAAACGCTTCGATGAACTTGGCATAGACCGCGTCCCCCTCACCGTAGGTCGGCCATGTGCGGCCCACCGAAACATGGCCCCAGGCGTCCTGCACATCATCGCGGGGCAGCGTGTCCAGCCCGCCGCGAGGGGACTCAAGGGCTTCCTCCACGGTCTCGTCAAGCCCCCGCTTCAGCAATTGCTCGCGCACCAGGTCCCACTGCTGGAGGGCGAGCTCTCGGCCCAGGGTTCCACCCTGGCGACGGGCGAGGTACTCCAGGACGCGCGCGCCCGGGCCGTAGCTCATCAAAGGAAGCACCTGGGCAGCGGTAGCGGGCGCCGCGGTAGGGGGAGTAGGGGTAGTGGCAGGCATCATGGACTTTCAGGCCGAACGCGTGAAGATGTTGTCAGGGATGTCGATTTCCATCGAGCCGCTTTCGAGCTGCATGCCCCGCTCCTTGGCCCAGTCGAAGGCGTAATACAGCTCGTAGCTGTCGTACTGGTGGTACTTTCCGTCCGCACCTTTGCCGCCAATGCGGCCATCGTTCGTGGGGTCGTCCACCACGACCACCTCCTGAGCACCGGTGGCGTCGGTGAGGCGGTAAAAATAGAGGGTTTTCTTCATGGGAAATGTGTCAGGTAAACCGCCTGTTTGCGGTCGATGTTTAGATTATACTTTACTACCATCTAAAGTGCAAGAGGGTTGGCACCCCCTCGCTCATTCGGCTCGTGGGGAGCCCGCGCGCGCCACGTGTCGCAAGGTCCCCCAGCACGTGGCATACTGCCCCGTCACCACAGGGAGAACAAGGCATGTCCGGAATCGGTTGTAGCGAGGCATTTGCGAGTTTGCCGAAGGGGCGGTTTAAAGCCGCGCTTCAGGCCATTGAGACCATTGTTTCGGACGCGCTGCGGCAACGCTTCACGCTCCCCGAAGGCGTCGGTGACGTCCAGGGGCGGGAGGCGGACGTGTCCTACGCCGTCATCGCCGACAAGTCGTTCGCCGCGGTGCGGATAGCCGGGCCCGGCGGCGCGCGAGACCTGCTGTGCGTCGACCTGAGTGAGGTGTCCCTGCTGCTGGTGGACCGAACCCGTCACCAGATAGGGCGCTTTCCCGCCTGGTGGGAAGAGCTAGCCCCCGAGCCCTGCCAGCCCCCGGCCCGCGTGCCCGGCTTTCTGGAACTGGCTGTGTTGGCCGCCGGCCACCCCGCCTGCGCTGTCGACAGCCAGCACGCCGAGCGGCTCCAGGACTGTCTGCAAGAACGCCAGTACCTGGCGGAGGTCAACGCCGAGCAGGCGGAGGAGCTGCACCGGCTCACCGTGCTTGTGGACCAGCTCCGTCGCAAACCCGTTGGGACCGGCGGCCCTGACACCTGGTCTCCGGGGGTGCGGCTCTGGCAACACGAGTCGACCCTGGCGGGCCTTGAAGAGTGGGCAAGCCTTCACCCGCAAAAGGTGGTTCTGCTGCCCCGCGCCCTTGCGGGGGCTAAAAAGTCCATCTACCGCGAGCCTTGGCACGTGTACAAGGCGCTGGACTTCCTCGCCGGGCCGTACTACGAGTACCGCACGGGCACCTTGAGCAAGCCACAGATGGAAGCGGCACTGATGGCCTCTGGCTGCCAGCTGGCCGGTGCGACAACGGCCTCTGTTGCGGGGACGCAAGGCGACACGTACTTTGTACGCTGGGGTGACCAGCGCCGTCGCATGGACCAGCACCTGCGCCGCGGGGGTGGCCGAGACGAGCGATTCTGCCTGCGCATCTACTTCTTCTGGGACAACGACACCCGTCAAATCGTGGTGGGGTGGCTGCCGTCGCACCTGGACAACTCGCTGACTTGAGGGATACGCCCATGCCACTCGACGCCCTGCCCCCACTGCCCCTTGAAGTCACGGCCGGCCTGAGGGACGCACTGCACGCGAGCGCCACCCTCCTTCATCACGGGATTTCCGACGACCCGGCCCCTCTACCCGCCTCGGTCGACGCGGTTCGCGTCAAGTACGAAAGGATGGTGGAAGCCCGGACGGTTATTCCACTGACCCTCTACGCGGCCGCGCTGCGCACCGAAGAGTACGTGCCGCGGGCCCAGCTGTTCGAGGCAGCCACGCTCCTTGACGACGGCCTGCCGCTATGTCGGGCCGTGCGCGCGCCGGCGCTGTTCAACCCGACCTATGCCTGCCTGGCCACAGAGCTCGACAGCTTCTTTGAGGACGTGCAGGCGGACACCGGCGTTGCGGTCTGGTCCACCTTCATCCTGCCCGCGTTCGGGGGGCTGCGTCACGACGAGTTCCTCTTGCTGGGACTTGTGCGCGATGTGGCCGGTCAAGAAGCTGTTTTCCTGGGGTCTCCTTCGGGGATTCGATGGTTGGCCGTGGAGGGGGATGAGCTGGCCGACCTGGTCTCCAGCGCCCTGCTGGTCGGCAGTGCGGCCATCTTCCACGTGCTCAACGAGAGCCTACGGAAGGCCTTGCGCCAGTCCACAGTGACCCAGCTGAGTGTTGCCCAGCACGCGCTAGCGGCACCTCTGCTGACCGTCGAGCAGGCCGAGCGGGCAGCGGCGCAGCTATGGGACAGAACTTCGCCCGCCTCCCGCGTTATCGAGGCCTACTTCGTGGATGCAACGCAGCTGGTGTTCTCTGAATCGATGGAGCTGCTGAACGAACTGGTGGGACTGTTTCGGAGATGGCCAGAGCAGCTTGAAGAGGCCATGGAAGCCAGTCAAAAACAGGCGGCACAAGCAAAGAAGCGAGCAGCGAAGGACCTGGAGAGGCTGCAGGTGGCCTACACCGGGCTGAAGGCGCGTGCCGACCGGCAGGACCAGCTCATTCGAGAGCTGCGGCGCACTTCGGCAGTTGCACCGTCCGTGGCCCAGCCAACACAGTCAGGCCCCTCTTCGGACCAGGCGTTCTCCCAGGCTTTGCGCGGGCTGTTTGGGAGCCCTTAAGCGGCGTTGTCCGGGATAGGGCGGCTAGGCCTTACAGTGGAGGGTTTGGGGCTCCTCCGCTTCCCCCGCCTTACCAAGCCAAAAACATGAAACGCCTGCTTTTGCCCCTTGCCCTCGGGGCAACTTTCGGTATCCAGGGCTGTGCCGCCAAGAAGCCCAACGCCGAACCGCGTGCGAAGCAGTACCAGCAGTCAGACGACGCCCGCGCACCGGCCCCCGCGAATACCCCTGAGCCTGCGGCCATCAAGCCCTGGCCGAAGCCGACCCTCATCGTGACCCGGCCCAAGTCCAAGTCCAAGCCCGTCCCTGACGACGCTGCCACCGCCAACTAGCCGTCTCCGCTCCGGAACTCGCGGCCTCCACCGGTGGCGGGGCCCTCTCAGGGAAACAGCTGTTCCTTGGCGTAGGCCAGGTAGTCGTCCAGCGAGTTGATTACATAGGTCGCGGCGCGCGGCGTGCTGTTGTCCGTGGTGATTTCGAATCCCGGTCGCCACTCGTAGAGAAACCACTCGACGTCCGGCCAGGTTTCCCCGAAGGCGGCCCGGGACAGCAGCGCGCGCTGGGCGTAGAGCATCTCCGAAAACTCGTTGGTGCCAATGAATTCGCGGACCTGCGCGGGAAGCGCGTCCAAGTATGCGTTTTCTGCCGCCTTGTGCTCATGCAATTGGCCCACCAAGGTGGCGAACGCGGCGTAGTCGAGGGTCTTCATGCGCGACGGGCTTCACGGAAGCGTTTTCGGAAGGTGTATGCAGGCATGTCGCGGTACTGCGCCTTGACCTGCAGGTCCAGCGGCTCGTTGTCCCGCGCGCGGGCCTGGTCGAGGCCCGCCTGAACCGGCATCTGGTCGTCAATCTGACGCAGCAGCCAAGACACGTCGCTCGCAGAAGCGGAGCCAATGGACTCAAACAACGCGATGATGCCGGGCCGGTACATGTCGCCAAAAAAGTCGTCGGCGCTGACCGTGAGGCTGTCGGGGTCCTCACTGGCCTCGAGCTCGTCCATCCGGGCCTCAACCACGTTCAGAACGTCAGCCTGGTCGGAGGGCGCGCCGTGAAACGAGAGCCACCACAGCAAGCTGTGGATGACGCCGCCCAGAGTGCAGCCTTTGAACTCCAGGTAGCGCAGAACCTGGCCGTAGGCGCGCGCGTCCAGGTCGTCCTCGCACACCATCACCGTGGGGTTGACGCGCACCGGCAGGTGCAGCATGTCGCGCGCATCCGTCAGCGACACGCCCCACTGCGGGCGGCTCCCCTTGGGCTCCACGTAGTCACCCATGTCCAGGTCTTCACGCAGCTCGTAGCCCACCCCGTGCATCCGATACAGGCCAGTAGGCTGCAGGGACTGCTCCCCCGTGTTGAAGTGCCAGACGTGGTACAGCTCGAGGTACTCGATGCCTTGCGGGGAGTAGCCGGGCGCCTGCACCTGGGGAGGGGCGCTGAGCACGTGCTCCAACAACTCTTTGGCGAAGTGCTGGCGATAAATGTCTACCAGCAGAGGGGCTTTCTGCAACAGCAAAAAGATGTCCCGCACCGTGACGCCGGGGTCCAGCGCCACCTCGTCAAACAAGAACTCGTGCGCGCGCGAGGTCACATCGTCCGTCACGGGGTGGTAGCGCCCATCGGCGCTCTTCTCAGGGCGAGAACGCAGCAGGCAGGGGCCAGGGGTGAGTTTGAGGTCGTGCATTGCGACGTGTAGCCAAAAAGAGGAACCCTCCTAAGGAGGGCCGCTGCGCCGAAGGGGAACAGCGCTATTCGGCCAGCACAACCACGGGGGTGCCGCCGCGAGAGACCCGGCGGTTGGGGTCGCTCTTGCCCACTCGGCTCACGCAGGGGGAGACCAAGAGCAACTCGTTCCGGCCGTGGGTGCTCAACCGCACGGGCGTGCTGCCGGGGAGCGTCTGGCGCATTTCGGTGAGACGGGCAATCAGGTCGTCGAGGTCGGTGACGTACATGGAGTTTTGGGACATGCGGGGCGGAGAAAAAGGAGAAAAAAGGGAGGACAGGGACGGCGGGCGGGTTACGCCGTGGCCACCGGGGCGGACTCGAATTCCAGGATGTCCGGGTCCTGGCTGAAGGGGTGCGCCAGCCACTGCCCTCGGTGGTCGGGCTGGTCGCCGTCGCGCAGGAGGCGGAAGTCGGTGACCGCGAACTGGTTGAGGTACTCCTGCAGTTCCAGTTCCTGGCGCAAGTCCAGCACAGAACGATGGGCGTCGCGCGCCCACAAGGGGGAGATGTTGCTCTCAAAGCTGAAGAGGCTCGCGTCTTCCCGGGTCTCAACGGGGTCGTCCAGCAGGTCCTTGACGAGGACCGTCATTTCTTTGCCGGCCATGGCCGCGACGGAGAGAACCAGATAGTTGGAGGAGCGGATGCCCATGGCGAGATTCCTTGTTCTTGGAGTCTAAAGTGATATCGTCATTTTACACCGCACCAGTGCTCATGTAAACGAATATTTACAGAAACCCGTCGCCCGGCGCCACCAGTCAGGAGGCCTTGACCTGCGTGACGGATTTTTGGGTCAACAGGTTTGTGGCGGGCACGATGCCGAGCGCCGCCCGGCCTTCCTCGGAAATCGTGTACCCGCCCCGCCCGAGGGATACCAGCCCTCGACGGGCCAGGGTGCGGACAATCTTTTCCGTCGAGGTGGTGCTCACCCAGACCCACTTCCCAGGGAACGGCCCTTCGTCCCGCAGCGCCTCCAGCACCAGACGCTGCGGGGGCCGCAACGGACGCTGCTTGAGGAGGTCTTCCTGCACCTGCTTGCGCCGCTTGACCGGCCGACCCAGCAGCGCGCGCACCTGGGCCTGGCCAAACCCGCTGCCATGCAGTGCAAACACCACGGTCCCCGCTTCCGCCGGGTGCTGCTGGTACACCTGCATGGCCCAGGTGTCGCCTACAACTGCGGCGCGCCGCACGGCAGCCAAGGCGCCTTCCTCTGTGTGGTCCAACACCCGGTACATCCGCGGTCGCAGCAGTGGCGAGCCGGTTGCAGGGGGCGGCAGTACCAGCACATCGAACAGCAACATGAGGCAGCTCCTTGAAAATCGCCCGCAGTGTACCGCGGCGGGCAGCGGGGGACGCGCCACAGGGCCAGATTTCAGGTCAATTTTAGGGTATAATTGTACTGCACTATCATTCCGAGCGACCGGCTTTCGGCGCCCGCGTCTTCTACGCTCCCATGTCCAAGACCTACACCGATATCCCGTACGAACAACGCTTCACCGAGGCGCTGGAGTTCATCCTCAAGCGGCGCCCACCGGCGGAACTGGTCCGGGACTGGCTGAACCCCGACAGCGATGGCTGCGCCCTGCAGAACTGGGTCGGCGAAGAGGAAACGCTTCACTGGGTACAGAACATCGCCATCCTGGACGCGGCTCGCATGATGGCCGACCAGCCCTGCGAAGGCGAAGTCTGAGCCCCTCCCTCTCCCTCACCCTCAACCGCCATGTCCCTCTCCTACTTTTCTTTCCACTTCACCCTGTCCGCCGGTACAGCCGTGTTGGAGGACATTTTTTCCGAAGTTGGCCGCGCTGCGTGGACTCTGCTGGATAAAAAGCTCCTGGCCTGGCCCCAGCGCCGGACGCATGTGATGGACCACGACATCGCGTGCACCGTCGACGTGCTGGAACTGTGCGACGACGATGTGGGGCTGGAGCCCCTGCCCTCGAACCCCGAGCAGTTCACCTACGGCCTGGCGGTGTACAGCGAGCAAGTGGGGCTGGCGCTGACACAAGAGCACCTGGCTGCCGTTGAAAGCATGTGCATCGCTGCCTTCACCGAAGCTGCGGCCGCGGCCGGGCTGACATCGGTCGGGGTGGCGCTGTCCTACGTGGAAGCTCAGACTCATCGGACGGGCTGGGGCTACAAGACGGCGCCGAGCCTCGCCGCCCTTCACGCGTTGGACAACGAGGCCTGCTGGGTCACCTCCGACGGGGATGCCCTCACTGGGCTGCACGTCAAGCGCGACGTGGCCTTTGCAACCGGCGCGCGCTTCGTGGACGCCTTTGACGCAAACGGCAAGCCGGTGCGCTCCTACCTGCGCCGGGACCCGCCGGCCGCGGAACGCCCTGCTTGCTTCACGACCGCCGACTACACCACCGAGTTCTGAGTGGCGTTCGGCAAACCCCGGTCCGCCCCTCGCCAGCCGCGCGCCCCCGGGGAGAAGACCGCGCCCCAACGCCCGGCCAAGCACTACGCGTTGTGGCTGCTGGGCCAGCGCGAGTGGTCCGCCAAAGAGATGGGGCAGCGCCTGAAATTCAAGGGCTACCCCTCCGTCGAGATTGAGGAATGCCTGGCGTTCCTGGCCGACAAAGGCCTGCAGGACGACGCACGCTACGCCGAGGTTCGCGCGCGCAGCAAGGCCCGCCTGCTGGGCAACCGGCGCATCAAGATGGACCTGGCCACCAAGGGAATTGACGAAGACACCGCCGCGCAGGCCATGAGCGACTTGCCCGGGGAGCCCGAACGCGCCTGGACCGTGGCGGCGCGGTTCGAGGCGAAGCTTGAGACGCCAGCGCAGCAGGCCAAGGCCTGGCGGTTTCTGCTGGCGCGCGGATTCCGCTCCGACACCATCAAGGCGACGCTCAAGCAGATGCAGGCCGGCCTGCCTCCCTGCGACGACGAATAGGCTCAGCCTCCGGCGGGTCAGCTCGGGCTCAGCCCCTGCGCTGCGACCGACTCAGTCGCCAAAGCAGCAGCTGCCGCGCGGCCCGCGTGGGTCCGTCGAAGCTGGTGCGCGCCGTAGTGGCAGTGGCAAGCAAGCAAGCCGCGCTTTTCCAGGCCGTGCACCAGCAACGCGGTTCCCCGGGAGGGGCCGTACGAAATCACGTTCGCTCGCTCATCGGCCAGGCACTGCTGCAGGATGGCGGACTGTTTGTGGGTCAGCTTGGGGCTCACTTCGCCCCGCCCTTCAGTTCCGCGCGAATCGTGTCCCAGGCGGCCTTGTCCGGCACCCCCTGCTCGCGCAATTCCTTCAGGCGCCGCGCCGCGTACTGCACCCGCGCGCGCTCCGTGTTGAGCGCCGCGTTGCGGGGCCGGTCGGTGCGGATTGCGCTCATCGTTCATCCTTCCCAAAAACGGCGGCTTCGCGTGCACGCCCGAACGCACGCTATGCGCTAACCAGGGCCAGCAGCTCAATTTCGTTGTGCGAGCGCTTCTGGCGCCACTCACCCAGCGCCGCTGTCGCTTCTTCGAACTCCCGCGTTTCCAGGAGCGTTTCCTTTTCCCAAGCATCGTACACGCGGTACAGCCGAACCGGCAGGGTCGTCATTGCGTGCATGAACGCGCCTCCGCCTGTGCAGGTTGTGGCAGGCGCTTGAACACCACGCCGCACCCGTCATTGCGGCTGACGTGGCGCCCGTCTTTCGCGCTCACGACCCCGTAGCTCATGCAGCGGTGGTTGTGGATGGTGAAGTCCGTGTCGGCCTTCTGGCACGTGCTGCGCCAGTCGCAGGCACGACAAATGTTCCCGAGTTTGGGGGTCGCGACCTGGGCCTTCAGGACAGCGAAATAGCCCGCGGGGGCTTCGGAGGGGTCGAGCGTTTTATCAGTCATGGAGGGAGGGGTTCGCTGTGTTGCTCGGTCAGGCCGTTGGCTGGGCTTGCCCCGCAGGAACGGTGCTTGCGCGCTTTCGGGGCGCCGGGCGAGGCTCGTCCTCCTTGAAGAGCCGCCAGGCCACACTGCGGTGTAACTCACCGTCGGCGTCTCGGGTGGGCACATGCACGGTCTTGATGGCCAGGCCCGCCTTGCGCAAGCGCCGGATGATGGCGTCGGGGTCCGCGCCGCCCAGGAAAAGGCCCGGGTCAGACAGTGTCTTGCCGGCGTTCAGCGCGGCCTCGACCCAGCGGACCTGTTCACCGAAGTCCTGGCACTGCCAGAGCTTGCGGGGCAGCGGGCGCACGGCGGGGCTGAGCTGGACGGTGGGCGGCGTCACGAACGAGATGCTCATGCGGGAACCTTCGGAAGGGGCGACAGGGGCTTGGCCAACGAGATGGCGAAAACCTCCACCGGTTTCGAACCAAAGTGAGGGTGCAGGAGTATGCGGCGCTCAAAGCCCGCCCAAGCGAACTCCAGCCGACGAGAGGTGTCGCCCGACTTGGCGTAGCCCTTGGTGATGACCAGCCGCGAGAAATCCTTCCCCACCAGACGCGTGACCCAGAACGGCGTGACCATGCGGAACTCCTCCACCTTCTGGCCACAAGCAATCTGGTCGAAGTACTCCCCCTTGAGCGCCAAGGTGAGGGTGAGCGGCTTGGGCGGCGGGGGCATCAAGGCTTTACCGAAAGTGTGGTCCATGACTGTCATTTTACTCTAAAGTCGAGATTTGGAGGACTTCGAAAACTTGGTTGTTCAGTATGTTGGGCAAATTCGCGCTTTTTGCCCACTATTCTGGGCAAGAGCCTGGGCGAGCGCAAGGGCCGCGTGCCCGTAATCGCAGTCGCAACCCGGATAAGGACCGGGATTACGGCCACGGCGCTTCTCGAGACCGCCTACGGCGACATTCGCTGTTTGCGAACAGAGAATGTCCAAAACGCACCCGGCTTCCGCTTACCCGCCCCTGGGCGCGGAGGGCCAGGCCTTGTGGCGGTCGAGCAGGTCCTTGGTCTGGGCCTCCACCCAGGAGCTGTCCATCGTCCCGCGCGCGCCCTTCTCATCCGGGCTCGCGTGCTCGTGGATGAGGCTCAGCAGCGCCATCGCTTCGGCGTAGCGCGCTTGCAGGCCCGGCGCCGGCGGCGAGTAGCCCTCGGGCATCGGGATGTTGTTCTCCAGCATGGCGGCGACCAGCTCGCGGTCGGTGGCCGAGGTGGCGGTGCGCCGAGCGCCCGTGAGGTGCGCGTGCAGCTCGCCCACGGTCTTGATGTCGTAGAGCAGGTCGAACTCGAAGGGCAGGTTTGCGTCGTTGGCGGGAACAGCAGGTGCGGGCATGAGGGCTTTCGAAGGAACCAACCGGGGCAGAAGCTCACCGGCCAAGCTGCAATTATAGCTTTATAGCAAACAATCGGCTACTGTAAATTTAGACCGAGCGTGCTGCTTCCCCTGCGCACAGGGGCTACTCCTCGTCCGTGGACACCCGGCGTGAACCCGGCCACAGCGTGACCAACCGCGCCGGCTCAAAGTCCGGGTTCTCGAAGCTCAGGTCTTCCGGACGGTCGGCCAGCGGGAGGGCTCGCGCGTAGCCGCGCGGGTTGGCCAGCACCAGGCACCCGTACGCCCGGTGCTCCACGGCATTGTGGAGATGCCCGTGCACCCAAGCGGTGGCTTTGCTCAGCAGGTGAGGCAGGTCGCTGGCGAATGCAACCGCCGAGGAGGTGTGTGCCCACCTTGGTGGCAGGGAAGCCCGACTGGGGGCATGGTGGGTGACCACCAGGGTTGGGCCCGTGAAAGGATGGCCCAGCTCCTCCCGCAACCAAGCGGCCGATTGGGCGTGCAGCTCAAGCACTTGTGCGGGGCCCAGCAGATGGCCCTCGTGGCGAATCGCTGCGAAGTCCGCCCCCACCATGCAGACCTGCGCGGCTGCCTTCGCGGCGGGTAGCCCCAGCGCCGGGTGCAAACGATAGTCGGTCCAGAGCGTAGAGCCCAGGATGCGCACGCCCTTGAACACAGCGCCCGCGTCATCCAGCACCTGCACAGCGCCCACCTTGGACGTCCGCCTCAGTTGCCGCCGCTCGTGGGCCATGTCCAGGCCGTAGTACTCGTGGTTGCCGGGAACATGGAAAACGGGCACAGGCCAGTCTCCGAAGAGCGCACCGATGTCGTGAATACAGGCGATGTCCCCGGCCAGAATTAAGGCGTCGGCCTTGGGGTGCGGCGTGATGATGCGTGCGTCGGGCCACGTGCGCAAGAGCGCCTCCAGGTGCAAGTCGCTGGCAAACTGAAACGTGACGGGGGCTGCGAGCATGTGCGGCGAATTGCGAGGGCGGAGCCTTGTGTAGTGCCCGAGCGCCTCCGGGGGCCTCCCTTGTGAGGGGACAAGTGTCCCTGGAACGGGGACGAGAGGCCCCCTTCGCGACAAGAGAACGCCCTCTGAGCAGCGCGCTCAGAGGGCAATTCAGAAGAGGGGCCTACGAGTGTCCGACCCCGCCGACCGGGATGTGCCGGGTCAGCCGTTTCCGGCGGACCCAGACACCCCCTCGGTACCCGCCGGCGTTTCAGACCAAGCACCATCCATGGCGGCCGGGGGGTTCCACGCCGAGCCAGGAATGCCGATATAGAAGCCTTGGGCATTCGTAGCACCCTGAGGGTCGGACACGCTGTGGGCGCCGAACGCGCACCAGGTGTCGAGCTCTTGCACGTACACCGCAGCCTTGGCCGCCCCCATGACCACAGCGCCGTTGTATCCGTAAGCCCCAACACCTTGATTCGGCCCAATGGTCATATTGGTCGGGCCCGTGACGGTCTGCCAGATGTTTTCGTATTGGGCGTTCGTCATATCCAGCGCAAATCCCGGCAAGGTGTCGAAGTTCCCCAGCCCGCTCCAGCCATAGCCGAAGTTCTGAACACGGCCCGCGTGCGTGCCATCGGTGTGGTAGCCCGTCCACGCGGTAATCGTGTACGTATTCGACGTTTCGTTCACCAGAATGTTGGGGTACTTGACGAAGGTGAAAGGACAGCTACCGGGCTGAATCACGTCCGGCGGCGCCACCGGTGGGTCCACAACAACCGGGTCCGTGCAAGGCGTGAAGGGGTTCTCCGGGTCGTCCAGCGCCGGGGGAACCGTCAGGGTCAGCCCACGGAAGGTCAAATTGCCCAGACTCACCTGATATGCGTCCCCGCAGTTCAGAGCCCGTTTTGCGCTCAACAAGCACGATTCGCCCGGGGGAAGCGAAGCCCCCGAGGCACAGAACGCAACGCCGTCGAGAGTGGCGGGGGCGTAGCGGTCTGCTCCATCAAAGCGTTGACCCTCCACAAACGAAACCGGCGCAGCGGTGGTCCCCGCATTGGTCACCCGAACGAGGTCCGAAGTGAAGTAGTAGTTCTCGTACTCCAGCGTGTAGACCGGTTGGGAGGTGTACACGTCTCCTGCGCGAGTCAGGGTCAGCGCCCCTGCGGCACGAGCTGCTTCTTCGGCCGAGTCGAACCAGGGGTACATCGTGCCGCCGTCCTCGTACTGAATCTGGCCCGTCGTGTCGTACACCGGGGTCAGCGTGAAGTTGGTGGTGGCGCCGGAGGCTGGTGCCTCGGCAACGGCCTCTGCCCCGGGCGGGACCGTCCAGGCACCCGTGTCCCCTGCGGCGGGGAGCGCGCCCGAAGAAATGTCCACGGCGGGCAGGTCGGGGTCGTTGGCCGCCGCCACCGCCGCCAGGTGGTTTGCCCCTTTGGACACCACCGTTTTCAGGGCACCAGCGCCAGAACCGTAGCACTGAGTGGAGTAAACCGTGAGCACGTCAGGCAGGATGCCGTCGAGCGAGTACGCGTGTTTGTTCACCGAACGACAGGTGTCGGTCTCGACGCCCGTGAGCAGGTACACCGGCACGTCGGCGGTCACCTGCACCCACGGCGCGCTGGCCGCCATGGCGTTGCCTACGGCTGGGGCCTGTGCCTGCGGCGCCGACTTCAGGTAGCCGTCTTCCACCATCTTGGCCACTGTTGGCCAGGTGCCGTGGTTGGCGTAGTACAGGTCCGCGGCGGCGAGCACCTGCTGACCCTGGTTGATGATTTTGGAGGCCTCCGCGTCGGCGCGGCCCTTGTTAAACGCGGCCCCGCCGTAGTACAGCGTGGCCAGCGCCAGTGCCGCAACCAGCGCGACAGAGATGATGGTGATGATGAGCGAGAACATGGGCTACCCGTGTGGAAGGTGAAGTCGGAAGATGACTATCGGTATAGGGACCTCTTCAAGTGAGCGCCTCCGCACGCGTATTCCCGGAATACCTTGGGGGGGGTGCTGCGCGCGTGCGTAACCGGCAGCGCCGGCGGCAAGGGGCTTGCGCAGCGCGGGGCGTGAGCCGGGTCGAATCTCGCACCGGAAAGAACACCCGCAGACGCGCATCGACGAACAGTTCGCTTCCTGGTGCCAAAAGCGGGGCGCTACCCGCCGCAGTCGACCTGCGCGCCCGAGCCGAACGTCGTCTCAGTTCAGCGTCGAGGGGACAAGGCCAGCCATTGCCCGCGGGGTGGCGGGAAGACCGCAAGAGCCCAACGTGCGCGGGCAGCCGGCAACGCTCGGGCGGCGTGGCACCCAGGGAATGGCTTAAAAACCGGCGGGGCTCCGGAAATTCGGGCCTGTCGCACCAGACCTGCAAGTCCGCTCATGGAGGGCGCCGGGCTACCGGTTGGGCCGCGTTTTAAGGAAGGCTGGCTCAGCCCCGCTTGATGCCCAGGAGGGCGGCGCCGGCGTCGAGTTCGGCCTGGAACGCGGGGGCGCATTGCTCACTCTTGGCGGCGGCAACGGTCGCGTCCTCCAGCGCGTGGTACAGCACCGAGGCTGTTCCCATGGAGACCCGTAACTGCTGCTCGAGCTCCAGGACGCGGGCGACCAGCGCTTCACGGGAAACTGGCTTCGAGGGCTCGGCGGCCCCCGGGGTTCCCGCCAAACCGAGCGCAGGGGTTCCGCTCGGCTCGCCGGCGTTTCGCGGTTGCGGCGCGGCCCAGCACACGTCGGCAGGGGCCAAGGCCTGAACACTGCCATCTGTCATCAGGTAGTCAGTGAGCCCGGTGCTGGCCTCTGCCGCCAAGGCCCTTACGGCGTACGGGGGAAGCAGCAGCCGGTAGCGCCCCTGGGCCAGCTGGGTCGCGTCAAGGCGATACTCGGCCCCGGTCGCCTCATCGAACACGACCACCTGGTCCATGACCGCGAAAGTCTCCACATCACGAACGATGAGCCGCCCCGGGCCCCCGTCGGCCCGCGCGTAAATCTGACGGAGGGCGATGCCGTAGCGTTGGTACGCGCTCATGCGCCCGCCCCCGGGTCGGTGCTGTGCTGTTGGTAGAGATGAACCATCCGGGCATTCTGCCAAAGAAGAGCGAACGACCGAAGAGAATGGCCCCAGAAATGAGAGGATTCCGCGAGTGGCTACACGGGGCAGGACCACCCATTTTTCCAAAGGAACCCCATCATGGCCACCCCGTTTCGCACCATCTTCCACGACATCCTGGCAACCAGGAGCCTGAGCAGCATCGAGTACCAGGCGCAAAACGCCCTGGACAAACTTCCCAAACAAAGCGACCCGGCCGAGCGCAAGGCGCTGGAGCAGATTCTGGCGGCGAACCGCCTCGACGAAATCTACGCGCTCTGCCACGACCACCTCGGCCAACCCGAGCGCGCCAAAGAACTGCGCGACTGGATGGCCGCCCGTGACGCTCGCCCGCAGCTGCGTTGCGACCTGCTCGAACTGGACCATGCGACCGCTTGCTGACCCTTGCTTCGACCCCTGAGACTTCGTGTTTCAGGGGTTTCTTCATTTGGCCGACGGCCCAGCGCGAGCCTAGCCCTCGTCGCGGTCGTCGTCCGTCTCCGCCTTCACGAAGAAAACATGGTGCCCCCCCGACCGGGACTGCTTCCATGTGGTGTCCCACAGCAAATGATGGGACTTCATGGCGGCAATGACCGCCTCGTTGCCACTCCAGCCGGCGGTGGAGAGGTGGTACTCCGTCCCCTCCGGTGTCTCCACGCGGCTCGCGTAGTCCTTGAAGTGCCACAGCTGGGTGGCCAGCTCGAACCACCCGCTCTTGTCCGTCCACGGCCAGCCGCGGAGCAGCTCCACCGCGCCGGCCGAGGGGTAGCCGTCTTCGTCCCACAGCTCGAGGTCGCGCGCCCCCTGAGAGAACCGGTTCGCGGCCAGAAGACGGGTCCAGTGCGTCACCGCCGACAAGGGCAGCGCGCGGCCGTCCTGCATCTCCCAGAACTGCTCACTGGCGCCATCGGCCAGGCGGCCAAGCCCCACGTAGTCGTGCTCGTCGGACAACAAAAACCAGGATGAGACCATCCCCTTCGGCGCGCGAGAACGACGGGGGAGCAGAACGGAGCAAGGAACAGGTGCAAGCATGCTGGGTACAGCGCGCGAGGTTTATTCGAGCGCCGCGAGGCGTCTAGCAGGGCTAGGCGCTACACAAAACGTCCAATTCGAAAGACCTGCCATCGCGAGGTGAGAAAAGCAGCGCCGCCCAGGCAACTGGGTCCCACCTGGAGTGGGAGTTCGCCCCCCGGCGATAGAGACCCTCGCGTGCGACGGCCGCCTTGTGCGGCCGTCGTCCCTTTGTGCGCAAAGCCGCTGTCCGCGGCGCACCATCAGGGCCGAACGCGCAGTGCTGCGACCCGAGCCTGCAGCACCTCGAGCGTGACTTCACCGGGCTGCAACGGGGCGCCCATCTCGATGCGCACGGCCCGGAAAGGTCGCCACGCCTTGACGCGCTCGACAAAGCCTTTGCCTGTGCGCGACAGCGCCGACCCCCACAATCCCGACAACGCAAGGGGGTACACCGGCACAGGGTTGCGCTCCAGAATCTTGAGCACCCCAGGCTTGAACGGGCTGAGCTCGCCGTCGCGTGTCAGTTGCCCCTCCGGAAAGATGCACACGAGCTCGCCGTCGTCCAACGCCTTGGCGATGCTCTCCTGCGCGGCCGCCAGGATGTGCGGGTGCGTGCGACCCGAGGCAATCGGGATGGCCTTGACCGCGCGGAACAAGCTGCTGGCCAACGGAATCTTGAAGATGCCGTGGTCCATCACAAAGCGAACCGGGCGTGGGCTGAGCGCGGCGAGGAACAGCGCGTCCGCATAGGTCACGTGGTTGGGGCACAGCAGCGCGGCGCCCTCCTCCGGCAGCGGCTGTTGAACGCGAATTTCCGGGCGATAGGCCGTGTGCGCGAGCAGCCAGGCCAGGAACCGCCAGAGGAACTCCGGCACGAGGAAGTAGACGTAGACCGCCACCCCGGCATTGAGCACGGCGGCCACCAGCACCAGCGCCTCGGCGGACAGCCCCGCGCTGAGCAGCGCAAATGCCAGGCCGGCAGAGCCGACCATGAACAGCGCGTTCAACACGTTGTTGACGGCCATCACGCGCGACTGGTGAGATGTCTCTGTGCGCAGCTGCACCAGGGCGTAAAGCGGCACGATGTACAGGCCGCCAAAAATGCCCACCATGAAGAGGTCCAGCAACACCCGCAATGCCCCCTCACTGGCGATGAACGCGGTCACGCTCAAGCTCTGGGCGGCGGCGTGCAGCGCCGAGAAGTCCGCCAGCGAGAAGTACAGGTCGGCGGCAAAGACCGTCAACCCCATGGAGCCAAAAGGCACCAAGCCGATTTCGACCTTGTGCCCCGAGAGCCGCTCACAGAGCAGCGAGCCCACCGCCACGGCCACCGAGAACACCGCCAGCAGCAATGTCACGACGTGCTCCGAGCCGTGGAGAACGTGTTTTCCAATGGAAGGCAGCTGGGCCAGCAGCAGCGCGCCAAAGAACCAGAACCAGGAAATGCCCAGCAGGCTCAGCCAGACCGAGCGGGTCTGGCGCGCGAAGCGAACCATCTCCAGGGTCTGGGCCAACGGGCTGGCCTTGATGCGCAGTTCGGGCGCCGGCGCGGGAATGCCGGGAATGAGCAGGCTGCTGGCCAGTCCGGCGAACGCCACCGCGGTGAGCGACGCGCTCAGGATGAAGGGGCTGACGCTGACCGTCACCAGCACACCGGCCGCCAGGGTCCCCAGCAAGATGGCCAGGAAGGTGCCGGTCTCCAGCAGCCCGTTGCCGCCCACCAGCTCTTGCTTGTTGAGCACCTGGGGCAGCACCGCGTACTTGGCCGGCCCGAAGAACGCAGAGTGGCACCCCATCAGGAACAGCGACACCAGCAAGACGACGATGTCTTTGGAATAGAAGCCCCATGCGGCCAGGGCCATGATGGCAATTTCAGCGACCTTGACCCCCTGGATGAGGCGGGCCTTGTCGAACTTGTCCGCCAGCTGCCCCGCCAGGGCGGAGAACAGCACGAAGGGCAGGATGAACAGCCCGGCCGCAAGGTTGGTCAGCAGCGCCGCCGGCATGCTCGTGTAGTCCGCCCCGTGGTAGACGACCAAGAGGACCAGGGTCTGCTTGAACAGGTTGTCGTTGAAAGCACCGAGGAACTGCGTCCAGAAGAAGGGCGAGAACCTGCGTTGGGACAGGAGGGCAAATTGGGATGACATGCGACGGGAACGGTTTGGACTGGTTCCCTGGATAGCGAATCGCCCCTTTTGAAGGCCACCCGCTATGGCGCCGTTCGCTCGAACGCCCCCGCCCAGGCATGTGCCTCGTCCAGGTCCAGGTGCAGGCTCGCGTAGCTCTTGCGCAGCAGGGATTCGGGCAGGCACCAGTCCCACTTCTCGCACTCCAGGTTCTTCGCTTCGGCCAGCAAACCCTCCAGCGCCGGCAGCGGGGCGCGGGCGATGGCTTTGAGGGCGGCGGCCACCTGCAGACCCGCCGAGTCATCGTTGCTCACCTCCACACAGAACCCCGCGGCGCTGGCTTGCAGCCCGTGGTAGCGCAGCAGTGCGGCCAACGCCTGGTTGCCGGCATCGCCCATCCACGTCAGCACCAAGGTCGTGCTTCCGGTCGGAAGCACAGCCACGCGGGCCAGGTTCAGGGCAGCGTAGGCGTCGCGCGCCTCCTGGAAAAATCGTTTTGCGGTGCTGTCGAGAAACGGCAGCTCTTCGCTGGACTGCAGCAGCCGGCGCATCTCCTGGCGCACCTGCGTGTGCACGTCGCCAGAGCCACCGGTGAACATCGGCGGGGTGCCGCCCTTGGCGCGCGCCACGTGGACCGTCTTCTGTTTCTCGGCCACCTCCACCACCGCCCAGGCCTTGCCGCCGAACAGCAGGCGCTGCCCCACGGTCAGGGCCTGGGACACCGGCAGCGTGCCCAGGGTCTTGCCCTCGCAGACCAGGCGGTACTCCTCCTGGGTGGCGAACGCCGCGAAGAAGGTGTAGTGGTTGAACATCTTCTCGCCGGTCGGGCCGTGCAGCAGCGCACCCGAGGACTCCTGCATGAGGATGTCCTTCTGGCCGAGGTGGCGGACCAGCTCGAGGAACTCCTGCCGGCTGACCCCGTCGAAGGGCGCGCCCTCTCCGCAGAGCACGGCAAACAGCTGTGCCACGGTGGCGCCTCCGCGCTGCCCGATGATGGCCAGCAGTTGCTGCACCAGGGTCGAAAAATGCAGCCCTCCGGTGCGGGGCGGCTCAAACCAGCCGCGCGTGAGCAGCGAAATCATCGCGGCGAGCTGAACCGTGTCGAGACGCAGGTGGTCGTCAACCGTGGAACGCCCATGAAGGGCGCTCTCGATGCAGTACCCGCGCAGCACCGCGCTCTCGCCTTTGCGTCGCCCGGAGCGCCCCAGGCGCTGGCGCAAGCTGGCCACGCGCGGCGGCGGCCCGACCTGGGCCACGCACTGGACCGCCCCGATGTCAATGCCCAGCTCCAGCGTGTTGGTGCAGACCGCCGTGGCCGGCGCGTCCTTGCGCTTGAGGGCGGCCTCGGTCCCGGCGCGCATTTCGTGCGACAGGCTTCCGTGGTGGGGCCAGAACTCGTTGGGCACCTGCTCCTTTGCGCACAGCTGCTGCAGCAGGTTGGTGTACTTCTCGACGTCCCTGCGGGAGTTGGCGAACACCAGGTTGTTCGAGCCCCGCAGCACCTTGAACAGGTGCGCCGCGATGTGGCCTGGCGAGACCGACTCGGGCTCCGGCTCTTCCTCGTCTTCCGGGTTCGCGCCCTCCTCGCGCTCTACGTTCGCGGCGCCCTCCTCGGCCATCTCGGGCTTCGGGACTTTCGGAGGCTTTTGCTTGGGCGGCAGCGGCGGCGCCAGGGGCTCTTCAAAGCCCTTGACCAGCACCTTGAGGTCCGAGCCCTTGTCGGGGGCGGCCACCAGGGCCACGTTCGCACCGGCCCCGGGCCGCAGGAACTCCTGGGCCAGGCCCATGTCGCCCAGCGTTGCGGACAGCCCAATGCGGACAATCGGTCGGCCCACCTCGGCGTCGATGCGGCGCAGCAGGGACTGCAGCTGCTTGCCGCGCTCACTGCCGATGAACGCGTGCAGCTCGTCGATGACGATGTAGGCGGTGTTCTCGAAGATGCCTTTGACGGAGGTGCCACGGTTGCACAGCGTGGCCTCGAGCGCTTCCGGCGTGATGAGCAGCACGCCCGCGCGCTTGGTCAGGAACCGCGCCTTGACCAAGGCCGAGATGTCCCCGTGCCAGGGCCAGACGGGGATGTCCAGGCTCTCGCACAGGTAGTCGAGTCGGCCGAACTGGTCGTTGATGAGCGCCTTCAAGGGGCTGACGTACACGATGAGCGTGCGCGCCGGGTTGCTCAACAGGTGCGTCAATGCGGGAAGGAACGCCGCTTCGGTCTTGCCCGCGGCCGTGGCCGCTGCCACGATGACGTCGCGGTCCGCGCCCAGCACGATAGGGATGGCGGCTTCCTGCGCGGGGCGCAATGCCTCCCACTGCTGGTCCCAGAGGAACTGCTGGATGCGGGCGTCCAGCAGGTGAAATGCCGTGGACGCGCTCATTCAGCAGCGCCACCGGTGGAGAGGCTTTGGAGACTGCTCACCGCCCGCCCTCACATCGAGAAGGTGGCGAACTCGTCTTCGTCGGCGCCTTCGGTGACCGGTTGCACTTGTGCGTCGGCCGCGCCGCCGGTGTCGCGCGCGACGTCCAGCCCGCCCACCAGGTCCGCCCACGAGGTGCCGGGGTTCTGCTCGATGACAGCCAGCAGGTTGATGAACGCGGTGACCGTGGTGCGGGGCGTGCGGAAGTAGGCGTCTCCGATGCGCGAGGCGCAGTGCGCCATGAAGTGTTCGATGCCCTTGTCGGGCAACAGGTACTTGGCCGCGTCGCCGCCGGCGTAGACGTGGCGGACCTTCTGCAGCAGCACGAAGAAGTCCTCCGGGGTCAGGCTGGACAGGCGCACCACCGGGCCGCTGAAGTCCACCAGGCCATTGGTCACAAAGGTGTTTTGCGCCAGGCGGCTTTGCAGCGCCGGGTAGCTGTAGAGCCCGCGGCGCGTGTCCAGCAGGAACTCGGGTGTGCCGCCCAGCACAAAGCCAAGCCCCACCGCGTTGCCCTGCAACGAGTCGTTGAGGATGCGCAGGATTTGTTCGTAGTTGGCGTTGCGCGCCTGGGTGTTGGCCAGCTTGTACAGGTTCACCAGTTCGTCCAGGCCCACCAGCAGCCCGGAGAAGCCGGCGAGGCGAACGAAGCGGGCCATCAGCTTGAGCTGGTCGTACACCGCGGCGTCGTCCACGATGGAGCGCACGCCCAGCGCATTGCGCGCGTCGGTCCGGGTGGCGAACTCGCCACGCAGCCAACGCACCGCGTCAGCCTTGAGCTGCTCGTTGCCCTCGTCATGGCCGCGACAGTAGGCCGCGATGACGTCGGCGAAGTCGTAGCCGTTGACCAGCTCCGTGAGGTGCGCCAGCTTCTGGCGAATGACCGCCTCGGTGGTTGCGCCGGTTTCGGCCGCTTCGGACTTCGCGGTGGAGATGAACTTCTCCACGATGCCGCCCAGCGCGCCGCCATCGGGCTTGGTGCGGGTGGACAGGTTGCGCATGAGCTCGGCGTAGAGCGAGCGGGCCTGGCCACCGCTGGCGTGCAGGCGTCGGTCCGGGTTGAGGTCGGCCGTGGCCACCACGAGCTTCTTCTCCAGCGCCACCGAGCGGACCAGGTTCAGGAAGAAGGTCTTGCCCGCGCCGTACTCACCGATGACGGTGCGAAAGCACGAGCCGCCATCGGCCACGCGGTCGATGTCTTGCACCAGGGTTTCGATTTCACGGGCGCGTCCGACCTGAATCAGGTGCTGGCCAGCGCGCGGCACCACACCGGCGCGCAGGGATTGGATGACCGCGTCGCGGTCCTTGGGGCGAATGGTGCTCATGGTTTCAGCTTTTCCAGAATTTCAGGGTTGATTTCGAGAGGGTCGTCGCCCTCGGTGAACGGGATGTCGTGCGCCTCGAAGGCGGCTTCGTTGATGTGTTCCAGTGCGCCCTCGGGCATGAGGCCCAACTCCGCGGCCAGGACGAACAGTTCAGCCCGGCTCCAGGCCGCCTGCGTCAGCAGCTTGCGCACCAGGTGCGAGTGCGCGGAGTCCAAGCCCAGCAGGCCCGGCTCGGCTGGCGTGAGCGCGGCCGGCGGCCCGGAGGGCTGCGCCGCGGTGGCCACCGGTGTGCTGTCCTCCTCCACAAAGATGCTGGTGAGCAGGGCCGCCGCTTTGGCGGAGTCCTCTTGCAGCGCGGCGATGCGCTTGGTGTCCAGCACGAAGGGGGCCGGCGCGGCGCCGGGGGCCGGGCTCGGGGCAGGGGCGCTGATGCGCCCACCGGTGGAGACCGCGTACACGTCAGAAACTACGTTCTTTGGGTCCAGCCCCATCGCTTTGTAGACGTTCTCCAGCAGCTTGAACGCCGCTGGCGCCACATCGCCGTCCGCGTAGGCCACGGAAATGGCAACGCGGGCCTGCTCCACTTTGTCCGCATCGGGCAGGACCTTGAGGCTGCGCTTGAGCTGGGCCAGCGCCACGGGCTTGGTGCCCTGGGCCAGCAGGATGAGGTACGCGAGGTAGCGCTCGACATGGCCCGGCGGAAGGTCTGTCCAGCTGCGGACGTGCTGCTGCAGGAACGCCAGCGCCCGTGCGCTGCAGGTGCCCGTGGCAGTGGCCACCAGGAAATACAACTGCAGCCGGCGCATCCCCGGACCGTAGAGCTGGGCGGCCCCCTCCAAAGAGGCATTCTCGGGCAGCGCAAACAGCACGACCGGCTCGTCACGCCCCGAAGCGGAACGTCCGAACGCGGGGTCCGGCTCCACCCCCAGTCCGACGCGGGCCAAGGCGCGAATCAGTGACGTGAACGCGGAAAATGCGGCCGTCTCGTCCAGGCCGGCTTTGTCCATGAGCTCGCGCGCTGGCAACAACGCCGGGCCCTGCTCCACGGTCATTGCAAACCGCTTGAATTCCTCGTGCATCGCCGGCGGCCAGTACTGCCGGGGCAGCAGGAAGTGGGCGGCCAGGGATTTGGGGGCGAACGCCGGTCTGTACCCGGTCAGGAGCTCACTGCTGTACGGAGCGAGCTCAACCTCAGCGCGCATGGCCAGCCGCCGCAGCGTGCCGCGCATGGGCTCGAACCGGCTCGGGTCCAGGACACCCCGAAACGGCAGCTTCAGCACGGTGGAACGGCCGAAGCCGTCCGACGCTGCGGTGTAAGTGCGCGCCAGCGCCGGGCCCTGAGCGGGAAGCAACAGACCTTGCGGGCCGACCTCGCTCTCGTACAGCGTGCCGAAGACCTGGAGAAACTCTTCCGGGCACCGGTGCGCCGCGGCCCCGTGGGGCGTTTCCGGGTCCGACAGGGCCCAGGCTGCTGCCAGACTTGTCGGAAGGCAGGCCCCCTGTGCGGCGAGCTTGCCCACGGCGTACCGGACACGAAGCGGCACACCGCGCATCGCCCGGGGTACGCCTGGCGCCTTGGCCACCTCGGCGGGGTCCGCCCCCACAAACGTCAGCCACGAAATCAGCTCGGACGCGTAGTTGTAGAACGACGAGGAGCTGTGGCCGTAGATGTCTCGCAGGCGGGTGAGCTCGCCCAGGATGGCCTGGCGGTCCGCGCGGGCTTCCACGTGCTCTTCAAAGTCGCGCATGACGCGGCGCTCGAGGCCGTAGAAGAACAGGAACACGTACCCGATGTAGGCGCGTGGGTCCTTGCGCCCGCCCGCGAGCCACTCCAGGTACGACCGTCTCGCCGCCGGTGAGATTTCCGCGTAACGGGGCCAGTACCCCATGTTGGCCACGTGGCAGTCGCCCGCGCGCGCCACCTGCTCCTTGGGGTCAATGAGGCAGGGGTCGTTCTGGCCCTGCACGTCCAACAGGCGTCCGCCGACGTAGAGCATGCCGCCGGGGATGAGCAGGCCGGCAATCTCCACCGCCTGGCCCGGGGGAATCCAGCGAGCGAGGGTTGGCGCGGCGGGGGCGCGGGGAATCGAGAACCCCTCTTGCAGCAGGTGCAGGAGGCGCTCGCCAATGGAAACAGGCTCGTCCTCGGCCTCAAACCGCAGTGGCTGACCCGGCACGTGTGCCGCCGGCGACGCCGGTGCGTCCGACCAGAGCGGTCGGCCCGGTTCGTGGGGCGCAGCAGAAGGGGAGGACGGACGGAAAGGATTCACGGTGCACGACGCAACAGTGGGCAAAGGAAGGGAGCCAGCGGTCCGGGCCACACGACAGCCCACCGAAAAGGCCGCGCCCCGCTCAAGACGGGGCGCCTCCTCTATCTACGCCGGCACAACCGGGTTGCCCCGGAAAACCGACGTCTCGGTGAGAGGTATAGCGCCTGCGCTGGAAGGAACTTTAGACCCGCCTCTCAGCCGGCGGCGAACCGCGCCAAGCGCAGCTGCTCGATGGCTTGCTGCAGCTCCTGGGCACGGCGAATCAGGTCCAGCACGACAATCGACTCCACCGGGGAAGCTGCGGCCATGGCCGCGCGCAGGTCGGCTGTGAGCATCTGGGCGCCCTGGTCGGCCTTGGTCAGCTCCTCGGTCACGATGCTTTTGTTGGGCATGGGATGCGCCCTGCTCAAGAGGGGGTCGCGGCGGAAGTCGCGTTCATCAGGTATTCGGTACGGAGGTACTCGCACATGGCCTGGGCGAACGGGCGAACCGTGTCGGCGCCCGAGAAGTGCGCGCCGGCCACATCACCGGTCGCGATGCCCAACGCTTCCTGCACCGCGCGGCAGCCTGCGTTGATGGCCGCCTGCGTGGCATCTTCAACCAGTCTGTTCAGCGTGAGCAGCTGCGTGGCGTCCTCTTTGGACACCCCGTAGGCTTCGACGGGGTGCACGGGGAAGCGGCCGCATTCGCTGAGGAACAGGTCGTGGATGAACATGTCGTTGATGACAAAGCCCAGGACCGGCGTGTCGGTGATGACGTCGTCGCCGACGATGAGAGGGAGGGCAAATCGATGCATGTGGAGGTCCTTGTCGCGGCGGGAGGGGTTGCCGTTGTAAAGTGCTCCGCCATTATACTAAACTACATGATTTTAGGCAAGGCGGGTGCGCGTCCAGCTGCTGCCGCACGCAAGGGCTTGTCCGAGCGCGGCGCTACACGATACAGACCCCTCAACATGAAAGAGACCCCCATGACCCACCGTCCCGAGGAGTGGAAAGCCACTCCAGCGCAACTCGAAAACTTCATCAACCAGACCGCCCTGCAGCCTGTCGTGGCACTCGATGCCGTCAACGACGAAGTGACCACCTGCCTGGCAGGCGAGCCTCAAGTGGATGCCCTCTACGAGGCCCTGCGCAGCCCTGAGACTTGCAGCTACATCGAAGGACGCAGCGCGCTGGTCTTCGAGAACAACCCCGAGTTTCGCAAGAAGCTGCTCACCGCCGACCCGCGCCCGTTCTACTTCGGTTTCGTGCGCCACTGGGTGGCCGGCGTCATCAAGGCCCAGTTCCCTCTGCTCTACCGCAAGGTTCCGAAGGCCTTCGCCAACGGCATGCCGGTGTAGCCGCACCTTCTTCCAACCCGCCTCGGCGGGTTTTTTCATGCTCAAACGTCCGGGGCCGAGGGGGCCGCAGGGACAGGCGCGGGGCCGGCCAGGCGCGGGTAGTGCGCCAGCAGCGCCTCGGGGAACTGGGCACAGTTCGCCTGCAGGTCGCGCAGCGTCAGCCGCTTGGAGAACCCCTTGTGGCGCCAGGACTCCGCCGGGAACGAGTCGAACACTTCGTCGCTGGGCGCGAGCCAGTTCAGGGCCTGTGCCGCGTTGTGGAACTGACGACTGCCCTGGTAGCCCAGGCGCGGGTCCACGGTGAGGCCGTGAATGGCTAGAAGGTCCCGGGGAGTCAGCGCGCGCAACAGGTCGATGAGCGGGGACTGCGGACGCACACCTTGCGGCAACCGACCGGTCTGCATGAAGCGGGCATGTGCGGCTGGCCGGGTCGCCAGGATGTGAAGTTGTTTAGAAGTCGCCATTTTGCCATTTTAGCAAAACGCGGCCGTACGGTCAAAGGACTTTAGCGCAAATGCGCCTCGCCGCGAGCCCTCGGCGGGGCCCCCGCGGATTTGTACCCATTTCGGGAAAAAAGGCGGCATTGGGGGGAAATGCCGCCTTCGAATGAAGTTGAACTGTGGGTTGGTCCTTTTTCTGTTCGGTTCAGGCTAAGTGCCTGGCCGGTGCCTGGCCGGTGAAAACTGGCTGCGCCAGCCGCGCAAGGCGACCGACCGGGGGATGTTGTAGGTGGCGACCCATTCGGCCTTGATGGGCACGAACGTGTGGTCGAAGGCAGCGTGCTTGGTGGCGTCGTAGGGTTCGATGTCGGCCAGGACGGTGTTCCCGGAAAGGTCCAGGCGGATGTCGCCTTGCGCTCCGTTCACGCCGTCGCCATAGACGTCGAGCACGGTGGCGAGCTTTTGCTCGCGCTTGTGGAAGACCTTGTCGCCAGCGGTGTAGCAGACGGGGGCCTGGTCGGAGGTTTCAGCGGGCACAGTTGCTCCTTGGAGTTGGGGACAGCGGTACGCTGCCTGTAAAGGGTCTGTTGAGTGTAGCGAATGAGTCCTCCCGGCAACACCGGCCCGCGCCCAGCACGCCCCAGGGGCGAAAAGCCTCGACGCGGGGTGCCCGCGCCCGTAAACTGCCCCGTGTTAACAACACCAGGGAGTTGCTCTTGAAAACAACCATCGCCAGTCTGCTCGTCCTCGTCGCGCTGCTGTCCGCCTGCTCCAAGGCCACCGACACCGTCATCCCCTCGGACATGTCCACCTGGGACAAAGAGCTGGCCCCCATGGTCAAGAAGCTCGAGGAAGAAGAGAAGAATCTCTTTGTGGGCTACGTGGCCCGCAAAAAGATGGCTGAGGTCTTCACCAAGGACAAGGCTGCGATTCCGTTCGGGACCACGGTGGGCCAGGCCATCGAGGAGCAGCGCAAATGGCTGGCCGATTTTGAGAAGGCCGAAGCGGAGGCCAAAGCCGAGCGAGAGCGCAAAGCCGCCGAAGAGCAAGCGCTCAAGGCCAAGCTTGAGGCCGAGCAAGCCGCTGTGCTCAAACAAATCAACGATGCGGCCACCGTCGCGCTGCTGTCCAAGCGCGAGCTGGCCCGGAACTTCGAGATACGCCGGTTCAGCGAAACACAGGAGTTCATCATCGGAGTTGAAAACCGCTCGGACAAAGAGCTGGCAGGCATCTCCGGGACGCTGGAGTTCATCGACGTGTTCGACAAGGTGGTGGGCGGCGTCACCTTCCGCATCAGCGAGAACATCAAGCCCGGCGAGACCCACAAGTGGGTCGGCTCGCGCGACTACAACCAGTTTGTGGCCGAACACCGCGCGGTGTGGAACCTTGAGGAAGGGAAGTACACCACCCGATTTGTTCCCGACACGCTGGTCTACGGCGATGGCACCAAGCTGGTGATGCCGGACTGAGCCTGCTGCCCGGAGGTCCCATTCCCATTGATTCCACCGACCACGCGCAAACTTGAGCGCAATCAGTGGAACCCTGGCCGGCCCCGCCGAAACGCTAGCCGGGGCTACCGAGCAAGGTCTCGCAGCCAGAGAAAGAGCTGCAAGGGGGCATCTGCGGGGTAGAGTACCTCTACCTGCTACGCGGTGACTCCGGAATCGTCGGAGTGAGCAACTCGACAATGCGGGCAAGCACGACTGCGGCTTGCTCGGTCAGGTCGGACATGTCCGGGGCGCTGGCGCACTCCCATCGGGACCAGTCCAGCACCATGCGCCCGCTGCGCGCCTCGAGCAGCGCCTCGCCGTAAAACGGGCCTATTTCGGACAACGCGCTGGCAACAGCCTCGGCCACATCCCCGGACCACGGTCCTCCCCCAGGCTCATGCTCGAAGACAAAGCAGCGCTGCAGCAGCTGTTGAGCCTTGGCCTCCGGCAGCTGGGCCAGCGCAGCTGCTCGAGCCTGCGACGGCACGCTGGCCCTCACCTTGAATCGCAATCGAGAGGGCGCGGCCACGGACACCACAAAGTCGGTGCTCTCCCATCGCAAATACCTGATGGCGCCCCGGGGGTCCACGAAACGGCCCGGCGGTTGATGGAAGAAATCGGGATAGAGCGCCAAGGTGTTCAGCCCGGCGGCGCGCTTGCGCGCCGCGAGCACACCCCTCAACGTATGAATGTCGGCCCACGCGGCCAAGCCGAGCACCAGCACAGCAAAGAACGAGAAAATGAGCATGCAGGGTATAGCCGCAGACACCACGGGGAGCCGACCTATGAGGAACGCGTCGTACGTCGAATCCCTCGTACTTCCACCGGCGTCCGTTCCTGGCGCACACGCCCAGACCTAGCAGCAAGCGGCACACGGCCAGGGCCCAACAGAAAGCCCCTTGAGCCAAAAATGGCGCAAGGGGCGAATCACAAAGCTGTTCAGAGGTTCAGGGGGACAACTCCCTTGAAGCGGGCGAGCACGCGCACGACTTCTTGTGCGGCGGTAGTCACTTCCGAGAGGTCAGGGCCTTCGAGCTGTACGCCTTCCCATTGGCAACAGAACCGAGTGTCCTGTCGCACACTGGCGTAGCGCTTGACGACGTCTGCCACCTTGGCGTTGACGGCGTCTTGAACGCGAAAGGTGTAGTCGCTGTCGTGCAGCTTGTCCTTGTGCCACCACCATTGGACGGCAGCAAGATGGACAGTTTCGACGGACAGGAAGCTGTCCTGGAGAAGTTTGGCAGGAGTGGGCATGGAGGTCCTAGGTGCAAGGCTGAGAAAGGGGTCTGCCTCGTGTAGGGAAACCCACTGAGGCGGGCGCGTTGGCTGTACCGACACATCGAGCCGAAACGGCTTGTTTTGTGCTGCTCTATCGGACGGCGACCACAAAAAAGCGGCCCGGGGATTACTCCCACGGGCCACTGAATCACAAAGCTGGAACAAGGCCTCCTTCTCGCGAGGAAGGCCTCGTCGCATCACGCCAAACGCAACACGATGAAGTTCCCGAAGGACTCCATTGCCAGCGAGGCCAGGTACAGCGAGACGCCCATCACGAAGGTGCCTGCCAGGAAGCCGGCACGGTAGCTCAGGTGCGCAACCCACTCCAAGGTCAGCAGCACAGCAAAGACACAGACGATGCTTCCAATCACCTTGAGGTCGAACATGAAGTACCCGAAGAGGGCTGCTTGCAGGACCACCAGGAACAGAACCAAGAACCCTGCGGGGTGCGCCTTGCGGCCCTGAAACGGAGAAGCGGCGACCAGGAACCCCACGCCCATCGCGATAGTGCAGTAGTACTGCAGGCCGACTGAGAACAGTTGCGCCTGTTGAGGAAGCAGGTTCTGAACTGCCAGCACGCTGTAGCCAGCGAGCACCGCCAGGTGCCCCAGCACCACCGCAGGCGTGGCCTTTTCATCGAAGTCCAGAATCAGGACCCCCGGGCGGTAGTACATGCCGAAGGTGAAGACACCTGAGAGCGCGACCGCGGCAAAGAAGCCGAAGATTTCAGACTGGTAGTGCAACGCCAGCGCGCCGAAGTAGAGCATCGCAAAGAAGCTCAGCACAGACATGGCCGGCAGCCCAAAACTGAACAGCTTCTCAAGAGCCACTTTCAGCTTCGGATGACTTTTCACCACCCAGGCGAGTACCGACAGGTTCGCGAACGCGCTGAACAGCGCGAGGTAGAAGGCCTGCGAGGGCCACAGCAGGGACGGAGCCAGAAGACCCGTCCAGGTAGCACCCAAAAACACCACCTGGTACAGCTCCTTGGGAACAGCCACGATGAGAAAGAGCACCTTGCTGGCCAGTTGGGAAATCCAGCCGCTGAAGGCAACCAGAAGCAGAACCACGCCGGCCACCTTGATGGCGTTCGACCAGGAGACGTAGCGGTCCAAAAAGGAAGGCTCGGCTTGCTCGGCGGAGGCAGAGAGGCTCGTGGTCTTGGCGCGCAAATCGTCGGGGTTGACGTACTTCTCGCGTGCATCCTGCGCCAGGCGTTCGCTGAGGAAGCCGTCGGTCTGCAGGTTGTTGATGAGTTCGAGTTTGACCTCGCCCACGGTTTGGTCGGATTGCGCCAGTGCGGGCGCGCTCCACAGGCCCAGCAGCACGCTGAGTGTCAGCAGAAAATGTTTCATAAAGTCCTTGAAGGGGTGGCATTGCCACAGATGTGGTCCTCCACCCTGTAGCGAACATGCGGCTCAATTTTAGAAGTCGCCATTCGCCATTTTACACTGTTTACGCTACAATGAGAATACTGTCGCATAACCCCGCCTGCAGCCAAAAAACCCGGCTCAGCGGGGACCCCTTCCCCTCCCTCCGGACAAACAACCTCGTGCACGAAACCCCCTCCTCTCCCACCACGGTCGGCTACACCATCGGCCGCTTCAACCCCCTGCAGAACGGGCACCTTGCGATGCTGGCGCAGGTCCGCGACGAGAACGACCACATGGTGGTGCTGGTGGGCTCGGCCGCAGAGAGCCGCACCCACAAGAACCCGCTGAGCTTCGAGGAACGAAAGTCGGTTCTTCGACAGCTGTTTCCAAAGGCCGTCGTTCTGCCCCTCCCGGACATGCCCAGCGACGAGGACTGGGTTCGCATGATGGAGTCCACCGTCTTGATGGGCATCGACAGCTTGCGGCTGGAAGGCCCGGTCCAGGCCCGCCTGTACTCCGCGGACGCCACGCGCGCGGACGACTACAGCCTGCGCTGCGGATGGGTCGCGAACATGGGGCACCAGGTTGTCCCCGTGACGCCAGTGAAAGCAGCCACCGACCTGAGCTCCACCCTGGTCCGCGACCGCTGGTTCACCGGCCAGTACGGCGACCTGCCGGACCTGGTACCCGCGCCGACGCTGGAACTGCTTCGCACGCTGCAGCTGGACTGGATGCGCACGCACTACGTGAAGAAGCTACCGGCCGGCGAGCTCGGCGCCAAGAACTCCGCCTTCGTGGCCTTCGTGTCGGAGCCCGAGCACATCTACAAGGACAACAGCCGCTGCGCGTCCTGGGGTCCGGATGTCGCCAACTCCAAGCTGGCCACCTTGGGCTACTTGACATCCTCCTCGCCCTAAAGGACGGGGATTCCCACATCTGGACGGCCATGCCCGGCCGCGGGTGCGCGCAGCGCACCCTCATTCACCCCGGCTTCATCGGCTCTCGCCTCCCCCGGGGTGGAAAACGTCTTCTC
>Ga0209416_1000152_pt1 | contig 75492 bp, 66 predicted proteins | sample RifGroF1_FD_184001 | JGI IMG/M metagenome (GOLD analysis project Ga0209416, IMG submission 184001) | Groundwater microbial communities from Rifle, Colorado, USA - Groundwater F1 (SPAdes) (version 2) | ecosystem: Environmental > Aquatic > Deep subsurface > Groundwater | place: Rifle, Colorado... | reverse complement strand
TCATCGGCTCTGACTCGAATTTGAGCATCGGCTTCATAGGTGGTAGTTCCGATGCCTGATTCACAAGCTGGAGTCCAAGTGGCGGTGTGAGGAGTATATGTAGTATTTTCCGGTGGAGTAGCTGGGGTGGAAATAGTTTTAGCGTCTAGATCAGTCGCTTCGAGACAACCAGAAGTAATGGCAGTCCAGCTGGATCCACCATTCAATGAATATTCAAAACTAGGAGTGATGGTGCCGGAAATAGAATCAGTATCTCGGACGTTATATGAGATATTGACTTTTTTATTAGCATCAGGGACGGCAGTAGTTTGATTGGCTTCAATTTCTGGGTTGGCGTTGACGACGTAGGTGACAGTGACAGAATTGAGGGCTGGAGTATCTACCCCAGTTTCTGAGATAAGATAGGCTTTATATTTGAAGTAGTGATTATTTTCTGATTCTCCAAGATTTGGAACGTTATCCAAATCACAAGTCACTAGGCTATCTGTTTTGGTACAGCCTGAACCAGTATAGAAATATGTAGCATTTGTTCCATCTGGTCCCATGAAATCGGACCAAGTAGAATTATCTGCAGAAGTTTGCATTTGGAATTTAATAACAGTATCAGATGGAAAATCTTCTTCCCAAGAGATAGAAGCGAAAGTGTTGGCGTCGGAATTGGAATTATAGATTGAAGAAGTGAGAGATTTATTGAGGTAGGTGTAATAATTAAATGAAATATCCTGCAAATTAGGTTTAGGATCAGTTGATAATCCTGTAAATGATAATTCAACCTTATATTGCAAATATCTAAAATTATCAAAAGTAGAAATGTTATCATTATCATTTATTACCGCCCAATTATCCGCCCATTCAGCTGGGTTGTTAGTGTTTCCTCCGTGCAAAGAAACTACAGCCGTGGAAGTTCCAGGAGTTGCTTTGGTGATATCAACAGTAGTAAAATCTCTTCCGCCAAGAAAATCAAGGACTGCGGAAGTGTAGGTTCCGGAAGCGCTGTAATATATTGAACCTGTACCGCCAGCAGTAGCAAAACTTGTTCCGCCTGAAGCTGTTATAGCTAAATCTCCTGCGCCTGAAATTGCAATCCTTCCTCCCGCTCCACCACCACCATCCGCATTAACAGCGTTAACTCCTGCACCACCGTTAGCAGTAACTGTTCCAGCTCCTGAAATTGTTCCAGCTTGAATCCAAATTGATCCGCCAGAACCAGCTCCAGAACTATAATAATTCAGAAATCCATCCAAAATTCCATTTCCTCCGTTACTAAAAATTGAACCACTATTATCCAGAGTGCCTGAAATATTCAATTTGATTGCGCCGCCTCCCGCACCTCCTGGTGCAAGATAAGCAGAACCGCCACCGCCGGAACCAAACTCAGTTGGCTGGTGAATATTAGCTTGCCCATTTTCAACTCCACCAGCACCATAAGTAGCATTTTTATTCTGCCCGTTTCCTCCCACACCACCATATCCAGCGCCACCGCCACCAATATTTGAATTGGGATACCCCCGTTGCCCTGCTCCTGGACCATAGCCATTTACAGTTGCCGCACCCCCAGCATACCCCTTCCCACTCACATCAATCTTACTCGTTCCATCAATTGAAAGATTTGTTGCTTGAAGTAAAGTGAGATTGCCAGTGATTTGTCCGCCACTTTGCAAGGTGACATTGCCAGTCATGTTTATTGAGAAAGAATCATAATGAAAAGTGGTGGCGTTATAGGCGGTGGTTAATACTCCTCCAGTGGTGATGGTTAGATTAGAGAGTCCAAGACTAGCGGAAGAAATTGTTTCTCCGTCTGCAATAGTTTTTTAAGCACTCACTGTGCAAGTGTTATTGGCAGTGCTGGAACAATCGGAAACACTGAAAGCTTGAGATTTGTTAGATGTCAAAACCAATAACACAGTTATTGAGAAGAAAAATAGTATTAAATTTAATTTTGATTTTAGAAACATTTTTTATTAATTTTCAGTTTTCAATTTATAGCTTCTTCATACTCGAATTTTCCAACAATAATTTCATTTGCGAAATGGCGGTTTCGTTCAATTTTAGCAGTCTTTCTTTTTGTGTCATTCCCATTTTGATGAATTCTGCATTCAAACTTTCCAAATTTGCCAAGCAAACCAATTGGGTCACATTGGCATAATCTCGCATATTGCCACTCTTATTTTTATTTTGCTCTTTCCATTCTTTGGCAGTTTTACCAAATAGTGCCATATTCAAAACATCCGCTTCATTGGCATAAGCAATATTCGCCTCCTTATTGGATAATTTTTGCGGTAAAATAATATTTTCCCTGATGGCATCCGTGTGAATCTTGTAATTTATTCTAGTGAGCATTCTTTTGGCATCCCAGCCCAAGGTCAATCTTTCATTTTCTTCGGTTTTTAATCTTTGGAATTCTTTGATTAAATATAGTTTGAATTCCGGTGAAATCCAAGTGGCAAATTCAAAGGCGATATCTTTGTGGGCAAAAGTGCCACCGCCATAGCGACCAACTGATGATCGAATCCCAATAGCATTTGTCTTTTTTATCCACATGGAAGAAGAAACAACAAATCCATTAGTTCCAATTTCATTTTTAATGTTACTGAATTCCGTAACATTAAAATTTTTGTTATGCATTTGTTCCCAAAGACCCATAAATTGGACGGTGTATTTGGTAGTGAGCCAATGAGAAATAATAAGTCCCGTATCTGGCCCCTTAAATTTAGCCATATCAGTCAGTGAAATAAAATCATTTTCCTTTTCAGATAAATTCACTATAATAATTTGCTTGCCAATTTCTATTTTTTTATTTTTCATTTTATTAATTTTATTCAATGAGGTGTAAAACAAAACTAAGATAAAAATTTACCTTTGTTTTAAGATTTTATTTCTGATATTTCTTGTTGTGTTTCCACGTGTTTATTATATCATAAATTCAAGAAAAAATCTTGGTGTGGTGTGGATAAGTTTTTATAATAATTACATACAAAAAAATCCCGATAATATCGGAATTTTTGCTTTATGAACTTTATAGTCTTTATGAACTTTATGAACTATCTCAACTTCTCCTCAAAATACTTTGAAAGTTCCGAAATCGCAATCCTTTCTTGCGTCATTGTGTCGCGGTCGCGCACTGTGACGGCTTGATCGTTTAGAGTTTCAAAATCAACTGTCACGCAGTATGGCGTACCAATTTCGTCCTGCCTACGATAACGTTTGCCAATTGATTGCGTTTCATCGTATTCAACCATGAAATTTTCTTTTAGTTTTTCCCAAATTTCTTTGGCTGGCACTGTCAATTCTTCTTTTTTGGAAAGTGGCAAAATAGCAATCTTGATCGGAGCAAGTCTTTTGTCAATTTTCAAAACTGAACGCAACTCTCCATTCACTTCTTCTTCGGTATAAGCATTATCTAAAAACATCAAAAACAATCGTCCAAGTCCAACGGAAGTTTCCATGATATGCGGGATGAGTCTTTCGTTTTTTTCTTGATCAAAATATGAGAGATCAGCGCCAGAAAATTTTGAGTGTTGAGACAAATCCCAATCGCCTCGCGTATGAAGCCCTTCCACTTCGCGGAATCCACCCAAAGTTTTGAAATTAAATTCAATGTCAAAGGCTTCCGATGCATAGTGTGCTAATTTTTCATGTTTATGCCACTGTAAATTATTTTCAGAAATTCCATATTCCAGATACCACTGGAAGCGTATTTCTTTCCACATTTCATATTTTTCTTTCATCATTTCGGACTTGAGAAAATATTGCATTTCCATTTGTTCAAATTCACGCGTGCGAAAAACAAACTGACGCGCCACAATTTCGTTTCTGAAAGCTTTGCCAACTTGAGCAATCCCGAATGGCAATTTTGGATGAAGCGAATCAAGTGTGTTCTTATATTCCAAATAAATTCCTCCACAAGTTTCCGGTCGCAGATACACCACATTCTCTTCACTGAGTTCATCAGTTGGAGAGCCGATATTAGATTTCACCATCAAGGAAAAAACTTTCGCCTCAGTCAAGTCAGTTGAACCGCAATTTGGACATTTTAGCTTTTTTTCTTCGCGAAGTTTTTCCAAATTTTTGTTTATCTCTTCAATCGGAGTTTTATCGTCAATAACAACTTTGAATCCTTCCAGTAAGTGATCAGCGCGGTAGCGTGATTTGCATTTTTTGCAATCCACTTGCGGGTCATTGAAACCTCCCACGTGCCCTGATGCTACCCAGGTTTTTGGATGCATAAAAATAGCGCTGTCCAATCCCACCACATCCATTCTTTTTTGCACCATCTCTTTCCACCACGCGTCGCGAATATTATTTTTGAGCAGTGTCCCATAATGTCCATAATCATAAATCGCACTCATCCCCCCATAGATTTCCGAGCTCGGATACACGAAACCCCGCCTCTTACAAAGCGACACGATTTTTTCCATCATTGATTGGTTATCTTCTTTTGTCATAAAATTATTTTTAAGAAATTATAAAATTAAAAATCCCGTTCCAGTAAGTCGAAAAATATCAAAAAATATTTTCAAATTACTAGAACGAGATTAATCTCGCGGTTCCATCTAGCTTGCCTCGCCGAAGCTTTAGCGAAGGCGGGCTTCCCGCCCTTCTAAATTTCAACTTAGCCACCTTGATTTTATTCAATTGTCTCTCAGGATCCAACCCCTGAAAGTTTTTTCTGTTTTTACATTACAAAATTTTTCGATTTTAGTCAAGTAAACCTTAATTACTTTTTATTTTCTCAATTTACCCCTATAATATAAATAATATTCAAAAATAATCCTATGGAATCATACGACATAATCATTATCGGTGCTGGGCCAGCCGGACTAAACGCGGCTAAAATTTTAGGCGACGCTGGAAGAAAAGTTTTGCTTTTGGAAAAAAATTCGGAAATCGGTCCGAAAATTTGCGCTGGGGGACTCACTCGAAAAAGCATTCGCTATCTCAATTTACCGGAGGAAATTATTGATTATAAATATAATGAAATTATTTTCAACTCTCCGCATTTTCGCTCTAGCATAAAATTTGATGATATTTTTTTCTATACAGTTGACCGAAAAAATCTAGGTCAGTGGCAACTGGAAAAAATAAATCGTGCTTTCGTTGATGTGCGAACAAACACTCATGTCGTCCGAATTGAAAAAGATTTCGTCATCACAAACGAAAATCAAAAAATTAAATTCGACTTTCTCATCGGCGCAGACGGATCAAATTCTATCGTTCGCCGACATCTCAAATTGAAAACTCGTTTGGCTGGTGTGGCGATTCAATATAAACTTCCACTGGGCGCATTCAAAGATTTCGAAATTTTTATGCACTCCAAATTTTTCGGTGCTTGGTATTCTTGGATTTTTCCTCACAAAGATCACATTTCAATCGGTTATGGGTATCCGCAAAAACTTTTTTCGCCAATCAAGGCGCAAAAGAAATTTGAGCATTGGGCTCAAAGCAAAAATATCGATCTTAAAACTGCCACACGCGAAGCATTTCTCATTAATTGTGACTACCGCGGTTTTCGTTTTGGAAATATTTTTCTCTCTGGAGACTCAGCCGGAATGGCCGATAGTTTCACAGGCGAAGGCATCTACCAAGCCCTAGTCTCTGGCGAAGATATTGCCAAAATAATTCTTGACAAAAATCATCGCCCAAAAAAAATCCGCGCCGTAATTCGCGAAAAAAGAATTCATGAAGCAATGCTAATTCTTATCATTTGTTCTTGGTTTTTCAGAGATCTTGTCTTTGACGGCATCACCCTTCTCGTGCGGATAAAATTATTCGGCAAAACCTTAATTCGTATTTTGTCTTAGGAAATTTATTTTTTATAAACTCTTTTTAATAATCAATTTTTGAAAATAAAAAAAGCTCCCGGGCGAATTACTTTGCAGTAATCGCCCGATGAGCTCTTGACACCTACCCTGTTAGGGCGGGTCTCGCGACTTGACCGAAGCTGGTTGCTTCATTTTCCGCTCTCCTCTCCTTTAAAGGTTCTTTGTTTTTTTTAAAAAAAATGTACTGCGCGATTTACCCTTCCAGGCAATCCTCTCGGGATCGCTCCAGGCAAATCGCTTACTGCTGGCCTGGGACCGGTGCCGGATCAAATTTTTTTCAAATTATAATGGGTACTTGTGTCGATGGCACTCATACGCGCTTCTCCTTTTTAAAGGTTTTTGCCACGATGCCAAATTTCGACATCCAGACTTTATAGCATACTGACAGAATTTGTCAATAGCTGGATGAAAAATTTTATCGATAAAATTGAAAAATACTGTTTTTTTGGCTTAAATAAGGCAATAAAATATCTGCGTATTTATTGTATTTATGATATTCAGCCTTGCGAAACGTGACATTATAAATTCGAGTGAGCTGGCGTTAAAAAATTTATCCTGTTTGAGACCCGACGCATTTGGTCGGGTCGAGTTATAAATTTTAGCCAGCAAACGAAGAATTTATTGGCACGTGAGCTTGGCTGAGAGTTCCCTGCCTACCGGCAGGCAGGTTTTTGTTACTTTTTCTTGCGGAAAGAAAAAGTAAATGCAGTTCTCCTAATCAAACTCCCTTCCGGCAAAACTTTGTCGAATTCAAAATAGTATAATTTTTCGTGTCCACCGTGAGCCTCGTCAATTTCTTTTTTCTGGTCGTTAAATATTTTTTTGATCTTAAGCGCAATATTTTTTTCCGGCGTAATAGCTTCTATTTTGTCCTGTCTCAAAACTGCATTATGAATTTTCATAATATTTAGTTTTCCTTCCACGCCTCTCGTCTCACCAACAAATTCAACCTTAGCACCAAAAAGTTTTCCGGAAAAATTATGCGCTGGTTCATTCCCCAAAAGAAAACCGGTGGAATATCCACGATGCACCAAATTATCAAGTTCTTTTTTTTGTTCCAAAATAATTTTCTTAATTTCCTTCGAATCTTTTTTATTCAAAATTGCATCGAGCACTTTTCGATATGCTCTTGTCACCACAGCAACATAATAGACGCTTTTCGCTCGTCCTTCAATTTTCATGGAACTTATTCCCGCCTTCACCAAATCTTCCATATGCGAAATCAGATTCATATCATAACTATTGAAAAAATATGTCCCATGCCGATCTTCTTCTAATTCTACTTCATATCTCTTTTTACTATCAATAATTGTCATTTTTTTAATTTCTTCTTTTTCTTTTATTCGTACATTCGTATTTAATTCGTAATTCGTAGAGAATCCCCATCGACAAGGTTGCGTGCAATCCCCCAAATTAGCACTTTTGCCGTTCATCCATTTGGAAAGAATGCACCGGCCGGAATAACTCATACACATTGCGCCATGGACAAAATATTCCAACTCAATTCCTTTCACTTTTTTCCCAATTTCTTCAATTTCTTTGAGCGTCACTTCCCGCGCTAAAATTATTCTCTTCACTCCCAAATTTTTCCAAAATTTCACCACTTCAAAATTAGTCGCATTGGCTTGGGTTGAAAGATGAATATCCACCTTAGGCAAATATTTTTTGACCAGATTTATTATCCCAGGGTCACTAGCAATGATTCCGTCGATTTTTATATTTTTAAGAAACCTCAAATGTTTCTCCACTTTTCCCAAGTGTTGATTATGCGCATAGATATTAAGCGTCACATAAATTTTCTTTTTTAGCTTATGAGCATAAGCAACCGCTTCCAAAATATCCTGCTCGCTAAATTTATTAATTCGTACCCGCAGAGAAAAATCAGGCACACCAAAATACACCGCGTCCGCGCCATAAGCAAAAGCATATTTCATTTTTTCAATGCTACCAGCTGGAGCCAACAATTCTATTTTTTTATTCATAATCATTATCTGTGTTAAAGATTGAAAAATATTTGAGTAAAAAATTCCTGTCTGAGCGTTTTAATTTTCTCTAAAAATTTTCTTATCCGCCGTCGATTGAGGAAAATTTTTAGCCAGAAAATTAGACTGCGAGTTAATTTTTTGCTCGAATATTTTTCAATCAACCCCGAAGCCCCTTCAATAAATCCACATAAAACTTCAAGTTATGAATCGCCGCCAGTCTCATCCCGAGCATTTCCTTGGAAGAAAAAAGATGGTGCAGATAAGCTTTTGTGTGATTCTTACATAACATACAACCACAATTCTCGTCAATTGAAGAAAAATCCTTTTTATATTTTCCATTATTAATATTGATTGTTTCATAGTCAGTAAAATTTTTTCCTTTTCGCAAAAACAAACGCCCATGCCTTCCTTCTCTCGTTGGAATTACACAATCAAACATATCCCAGCCGAAACCATAACATTTCACAATATCTTCAGGGGTTCCCACCCCCAAAGCAAAACGCAAAGCATTTTCTGGGATAAATTTGGCAGTTTCTCGCACCACCTCTTCCATAAAATTTCCCTGCGAATCAATATGTCTCGCGCCAAAACCATAGCCATCGAAACCTATTTTCACTAACTCCTGCGTGCAATGCTTTCGCAGATCTAAATATTCCCCACCCTGAATAACCCCAAAAATCAAAGGTCTATCCGCCTCAGATATTTTTCTTTTTTCAATTTGTCTTTCATATTCATCTTTGCACCTCTTTGCCCAACTAATTGTTCGCTCAACTGCCATCGCAATTTTTTCGCGTGGATAATCATTAGGTGGCGGATCATCCAAGCAAACCATCATATCCACCCCTAAATCAAATTGAATTTGAATGGCAATTTCCGGTGTCAAAATATGTTTTGAACCATCAGTGGGCGAACGAAAAATAACTTCATTGTCAGTAATTTTTCCCAGTTTTGGATTTTTATGAATCAAAGAAAAAACCTGATAACCACCAGAATCGGATAACAAGGGTTTTGGCCAATTCATAAAATTATGCGCGTCACCAGCTTGTTTTATAATTTCCATCCCAGGATTTAAAAATAGGTGATAAGTATTAATGAGAATCGCTTCCAGCCCAATTTCTTCTAAGATTTCATTGTCAATTGAACGCACAAATCCGCGCGTCGCGTCAGGCATAAAAAACGGAGTGTTCACTTCTCCGTTTTTGAGTCTAATTTTCCCCACTCGACTATTTTGCCTTTTCGAAATTATCTCAAACATACTCCATTTTTTTATCTCTCTTAAGAGACTGTTTTGTTAAAGTATAAAAACTCCTGTTTGAAAATGTGATTTTTCTCTAAAAATTTTCTTATCCGCCGTCGATTGAGGAAAATTTTTAGCCAGAAAAATCACATTTGAGTTAGTTTTTATATTTTAGCAAACGGTCTCAACCTTCTACCCTATTCCCTCCCACAATCGAACTATCTTCTGTGAGATTAGTATTTTTTGCCTCATATTCTCCCTTGATATCCTCTCCAGTGAAAAGATCCTTGGCAAATATATTTGTTTTTTCCAAAAGCCCGACTTCTCTGCCAACTTGATCCGGCGATGGAGTTATCTTTACCTGAAAAGCCACCTCGGGCGAAGGCAAAAGAAGCCCGGTGCCTGATTTCATATTTCCAATTGTCCAAACCATTTCATTAGTTCTAGAATTATAATTCAAATTTGCACCCTCTGGAAAAATTTTTCCAGTCATCTGCGCATTAGTCGGGAGAGTCGCGACAACCTTAGCGCCAGAAACATCATTAGAAATATTCAATGCTTTCCAATGAATTGTATAGGTTGTCTCTTGGCCAACTTTTGGTGGAATTGGACCAAAATTTGGAATGCTCTTGTCAGCATAATATCCCTTGACACTCACCGCCACCTTTGAGTTAACTTTCATATTAATCTCATTGCTGGAAATTATTTTGTTCATAGAAATTGGCGTTGGCACATCCGGACTGTCAATTTTCGCCACACTATGAATGATAAAATTTTTGTCTTTTTCTTCTCCTACTGGAAAAGTATTGGAAACTTTAACAGTAAAATTCAACATCCCGCTTTGATTAGCGCCCAAATTGACCAACTCGGATATATCCGAAGCTTTCCAAGTAATTATCTTTTTATTTATGTCAAAACTTCCATTTTTCAATCTTAGCGATGAATAATCCAGTAGCGCGCTATCTATTTCTTCAGTAATGATAACGTCGCGGAGCCCCACATTACCATTGTTTTTATAGGCAATTTCAAATTCCAAAGTATCGCCCGCATTCACAACAAGATTATCTTTTTTATTCACTCTTTGCGCTATTGTCAACGGAGAAAAAATCATTTTCGTCTCCGCGCTTTCACTGTTGTATGCCACAAATTCATTTTGATTAGACACTCCAATCTCAGCCGAAACCGTTTTGATATTATCTCTCTCACCTTCCAACTTTCCGCTTACGACTATTTTTCCACTTTGCCCGGCTGAAAGATTCCCAATGTCCCAAGTGTTATTATCAGTGGAGGTTTTCGGACTAGCCGAAGAAAAAGTGAATTGATCCGGATATTTTATTTTTATCACCAAACCATCTATTGTTTCCCCACCATCATTTCGATAATTTATCTGGTAGTCCACCGCGTCGCCACTTGAAGCATTTTGTGGAGCCAATACTTCCAAAGTAATCGGGGCAGAATTAACCGTCACACCTAATTGATAATTAGCCTGAAATTGGCTAGAATAGCCGGCCGGATTATATGACATTGAAGCCTTGAGATAGATGAGAGCTCCTTTTGGACTATAGGCTTTTCCGTTTAAAACAATTTTTCCTTGAGTTTTGCCTTTGATTGTTCCAATGTTGAAACTTCCGGAAGTTAGATTGTCAGACTTGAAATTTGGATTATTTTCCGGCTTGAAATTTTCCGGATAATTTATTTTTATAACTGCATTGTTTATAGTCAGCCGATTGTCATTTTTATAATTTATTTCATAAGTCAAAAGTTTTCCACTGTTTACTTGCATTGGGCCGGAAATTTCAATTGTAGCATTGCCCGATTGAAAAAGCATTTGCCGAACTAGCATAAACACCGCCATCAAAATAATTATCCCAATGACAATTGCACCAGCAATCACGCCTTTTTTGATAGCCTTTTTTTCAGCCTTATCCAATCCGGTTTTTTTTGCCCACAAATCACTCTCGCCTTTTTTCATTTCTCCTGTGTCCTTGGCAAGCGACGGATCATACTTACTAATCTCATGATCCGACAAATTCTCCGGCGCATCTTTTTTGTATAAATTATTCTTAATATCTTGAAGTGACATAGATTTATCTTTATTTTTTATACTACTATAATACTAGATTTCTTGATTTTTAACAATACAATCCTCATCTCTCTAAAGTTGAACTTTTTTGCATTTTATATTTTACATTTTAATTTCAGCCTTGCGACGGCGACGATAAAAATTGAAGTTTACGAACGTTAAGAATTTACTCATTCTGTGCCTAAAGGGAGTTAGTAAATTTAGTGAGTAAACTGAAAATTTTTCGTCGTAGGAGCTCGGCTGAGAGTTCTTTTTGTTACTTTTTCTTGCGGAAAGAAAAAGTAAGGCTAAGTTTTTTAGAAAAAGAAAAATGGCGAGGAGCCTAATTCGTTATCCACCTCACCGCTTCTCGCACAATAATTTTCAAATTATTCAAATTATTCAAATTCTTTTTTTCCAATTTTATCTTGCCAAGATTTTCCATTTTATTTTCCAGCACAATCCGAATGAATTTCACCCCTTCATCATTTATTCTGATTTTTTTTGTCTCTTGTTTGGCACAGTTTGAACAAATTATTCCGCCCCTCTCCGCACTGAAATAATTTTCTCCAGAAATTAGTTTGCCGGCGCAAACAGCACATTTTTTGGCCTCTTGTTTGTAGCCTAAATTTTGCAATAATTTAAAGATAAAACCAAGAGTATAAATATCAAATTTCAAAATATCCTTTTCGGCTTTGCCAGCCTCATCATTCATCATCAATAGATATTCCAATAAAAGTTGGAAAGTTTTTTCATCCTTTTCTTCCTGCGTCATCAAACGATTGAAAATTTTCATCACACCAAAAACTTTCTCCAGTGCAAAAATATTTTCTTTGATTGCCAAAAAATTTTCCATCGGGATTACGCCCGTGATATTACCTCTCCCCTTGCCCTTAGCCAAAAAAATTTCACACTGCGTTATAGATTCCAAATTGCCCGCCAATTTTGCATTGGGCTTTTTGACCCCAATTGCCCGCGCCAAAATCCGCCCGGCTTCTCGAGTGTAAACCACATAAACACGGTCAGTTTCGCCCGTGTCAATCTTATTTAGCACAATCGCATTATATTTATATTCCATATTCCTTGTCATCCTGAACTTGTTTCAGGATCTCTAATATTAGCTACATCAGGTGCTGAAACCCGCCGGCCAGCGAGGTAAATTCAGTATGACACGTTTTATCATAAGCTTCTATATCCCTATTCTACTATCTTTCCCTAAAAACAAAAAGGCGCCCGTCGCAATGAATCTGCAACGAGACGCCTCTTCTGAATTTTTCAGAAAACGGGATTTTTTAAAGTAGCCTCCTAACTACTTCGGTGATTTCCCTTCCTCCAGCCGGCTTTGCCAAAAAAGCATTAACACAAAAAATCATTGCCAGATTTTGCGCATTAACACTTCCGGAGTAAACAAAAATATTTGTTTGGGGTGATTTTCTCTGACAAAATCTTATAATATCTACTCCGCCTTTTTTGATTCCAACAATAATCAGGTCAGGCTTATAACTGATTATTCTTTGTCTCTGCTCGTCTCGATCATCTGAGACGATAATCTCACCCGCAAAACCAGCCGAAAGAATTTGTCTTCTGATTAAATCATTTGTGGCACTGTCTAAATATGCCACTAAAATTATCCCCGACTTTTCTTCCATTCTTTTTTCTCCCTATAGGGTTAAAATTAGATTTTCCACTGCTTCCCTGATAACTTCCAATGGAAACGGTTTCAATAAAAACACATCGTATCCAATGGAAAAATCTTCTTCTTTTTCTGAACCAGACATATAAATAACACCCATCTCCGACATAATCTCTTTTGCTTTTTTTATCAACCTTGCCCCATTCATTTCGGGCATTTGGCTATCCGAAATCAGAAGATCGATTTTTTTGTCTTCCAATTTCATATTTTTTATGAAGTCTAAAGCAAAAAGTGGAAATGAGAAATCAAAAACTTCATATCCCAATTCTCCTAGATATAAGGAGAGCGTAGTTAAAATTAAATCACTATCATCAACCACGACTATTGTTTTGACCATATCTCCCCTCCTTATATATTCAAGAAAGTATTTATTCAATTTTTAAGATTAACTAAAAGCCTACCGTTTTAGGCTTCCCCACATTCAAGCATATTTTGAATTTTTAGTCAAACAAAAACCCCGTTTTGGCGGAGTTTTTGTCTTATTTGAGCCTAAATTGCTATTTAATTTCTGCTCTTTGAGTAGCTTTTTTCCTAGTAAAATAGAAAATAGCATATAGCACCACACCTCCAATTATCGCTGTCCAAGGAAGCCATTTGTAAAGTCGACATACTTCATAGAAGTACCAGACAAACAAAATCACAGCCAATTCTATCACTTGAGACACCCAAGGCAAATTCTTTCCTTCTTTGAACTTGTTGAAAGTAGAAAAACTAAATATTCCTGCATATGCGAGTAGCATTAGAATCCAAACCCACAAAGGCCATTCTTTGCAATTCTTTTCCGCCCCAGCCACTTCTGGATTAGATTGAACGCCCTCGACTTGTCCACCCTGATTATTCTCTTCATTCGGAGTCGGTTGTGTTTCTTGCCCACCTCCCGTTGTCGCTGGAAGTGTTCCTCCTGTTACGATAGCCACATTTTCGTCTTCATCGCTTCCATTATCTTCATTTCGAGAATAATCATTATCGTATTTGCATATAACATTTGAACCGGAAGCTAAATTGATAGTGACTTTCTTTTTACTTTTCACAAAAGTTGCTAAGTTCGTTGAATCACTACAACGAATTTTGTCAAAAGACCAGTGGTCACTATTCAAGGATCCTTCTGTGACTGAATATGTGCCAGGGACCAAAAATTCACTTGTCCATGCATCATCCTGCCCCAACTTAAATGTGCCAGCGAAACTTGAGGAGAAAGGAAACTTTCTGCTGGTGTCATGATCAACTCTCTTAATGATTGTGATTTTTCCTAATTGCTGATTGCCGAAATTATATTCCGGTCCACTCACATAATTTTGCGATTCCTGGAATTCATAAGAATTTCCATCAGGAAGATTTATCGTGTAGCAATTCGATTCACTCGGGAAAGTTTGTCTCCAACCATCTTTTTGCGTCTCACAAACCTTGTATTCTCCTGGCAATAATTTTTCAAACCAATACCAACCAAAATGTTGATCGCTACCATCCGTATTCATTGTTTTCATTGGCTCACTGTTATATCCCTCTCCATTTGACTGATAGAGATTAATAGTCCAGCCAGAAAGCAAGGACTCTGTTTCATCTTTTACCCCATCTCCATCCGCATCGCTCCATTTATATCCATGAATTGTGCTTAGTTTGGTATTGGTAATAGTACATTCTTTGGTTTCACCAGCTTCCACACTCACATCTGCGCAAGTATTCTCGGTCTGTTGCCAATTATTTGGAAGATTCTTTTCTAAAACAGAATATGTTCCCGGTGTCACTTCATAATCTGCTGATTTGGCAGTTAAAATCGATTGATTTGAATCAGAAATAACAGTGCCTTTTTCAGTACTAATAGAAGTATCAAAAGATGTTTCGTCATTAGCTGGATTGGTTATCTTATTAACAATCAAATGTCCGTTTCTATTATTAGTAATTGTACAAACAATATCTTCGTCCTTATTCACTGTGATTCCAGAAAGACTTGTCCCAGCTCCTGAAGCTATAATTTCATCACCATTTTTACATTCAATTGAAGATGAGTAATCTGAAAGATCAGTTGGTATCCAAACAAGATGATGGTTTATCCATTCAAAATGACCCGCGGCGGTTTCTGAAACACTATGCGTTCCAGTTTTCACTGTTTTTTTCCAAGTTGAATCACCATCACTTGCAAGCAATCTTTCAATGTCTCCGTCAATTTTCAAATTAAATCTGCCTTCGTCATCAGATGGATTGAGATTTTTCACAACCTTGATCGTTCCAGTGTTTCTGGTGTTTTGAATTGTGCAAGTGACGTCCTCATCCTCTCCAACATTGATTCCAGAAAGACTTGTTCCTTGTCCTGAAGAAACTTCCACTGTTTCATAATGACAATGACCATAGTGGCAATAGTCAATTTCTTGACGAGTGCATCTTATCGAAGATGTATAATCTGCCAAATCTGTTGCGCCATAACCTTCTTCCGAAACGCTATGTGCTCCAGTTATCACTGTTTGTGTTCCTGTTGTGCCATTGTCGCCTTTATTAGTTCCTTTGACAGTTTCATCAATCAGCAAATTAAATCGTCCCGAATCAAAACTCAAATTTGAATGTAAATCTTTGACAACTTTTATAGTTCCCGTTGCCAATTCAACTTTAATATTAAATGATTTATTTGAAGTATTCCCAGCAGAATCACTCGCACTGCAAGTTACTACAGTTGTTCCGATTGGAAAAATTGAACCGGATACTGGAATACAATTCACTTCAATATCTCCATCCACTGCATCATTTGCTGTTGGATTTACATATGTGACAATCTTTCCACTAGGATCAGTGGTTTTGGTGTTTATATTTGCAGGCATTCCGGAAATAACTGGAGGAGTTGTGTCTTGAACTGTCACAGTGAATGAACCGCTGGCTATATTTCCCGCCGTGTCAGTCGCACTACAAGCAACAGTGGTTGTTCCAATTGGAAAAGTTGAACCGGAAACTGGGTTGCAAGTCACGACAGGATGAGCAGGATTAGCATCATCAGCAATAGCAACAAAAGAAACCATAGCTCCGCTTGAATTTGTCGCTTCAGTGGTAATATTGGCTGGTAAATTTAGAGTCGGAGAAGTTGTGTCAGAATAATCATAAGCAATTTTTATTTGCACATTATCAACATAAGCTGTTTGATGACCAACAGGAGATCTTCTAACAGATAAAACGACACCAAAATCAGCATCATTCACTTGCTCTGGTGTCCAAGTTGTTCCCCATAGATTAGTTTCTCCTCCGTAGATTGCAACAGCATCCGTTGCTGGCCAATATTCACCACGAAAATAATTAGATCCCACCACTGCTCCAGTATTGTCTACAAGCCTAACTAAATGATCTTGAACTGCGTTTGAAGAAGAAGCTTTTCGCTCTATTGAAACTTGGATTCCCGTGATAGTTGCTCCGGCTGGTACAGAAAAACCAAAATCAGAAACCTTGAGATAGTTGGAAACATGCCCAGAGCTTGTAAGATTGGCATAAGCATATTGATTATCAGAGGTCTTGGCTTTATCTGGGTTCCTCCATTTAAAATCATTACCAACCCAACTATTAATTGATTCATCTGGATTCATTTCTACATAAAATATCGTAAAATGATCCAAGCTTACTGAAACTTTTTTGTCTTCAATTTTTATGTCATCTTCAGAAACTGTTTTTGCATCTTCTAGCTCTGATTCTTTTTCCGCATATTTAATTTGCACATTATCTTGACCTTTTGGTTTTGGAAGAGTCAAATCATACTCAAAAGTTCCGTCTTCCATATCAGAAGTAATATCATAAGCTTTGTTGGAAAGCGCATTAAGACTCGCTACTTGTTCATCTGTTAATTTTATTTCTTCAATCGAAAGTTTTCCAGAATTTTCTGGCAATTTTGTGAAAGTGACCGTCACGTGATCATTTTGTGGAGCAACATATTTTTCATTGAGTTTTACATCTTCGGTGGTTGTTTCTTTGTCACCATCCCTTGACCAAATGTCTTTTTCCGATTCCTCATCTTTTGCATCCCCATTGGAACCTCCTTCTGTTGAATTTTCCTTCTCTGGCGCAACAATTGATGCCGCCTCAGGAGTGATTTGTCCTTCGCCTGTGATTTCAATGTTTTCTGTGTTTTCCGCTTCTTCTTTCACTTCTTGAATAAGTTCTTCTTTATCCTCATCTACAATTTCCTCCTTTAAATCATCTTTTATTTCTTCTTTAACTTTAGTGTCCTTTTTTTCTTCCTTTTCCTTCTCTTCCTCTGAAGAAGAATCATCTTTTGATGAAATAGACTCTTCTGCGCTAGGCGAAGAGGCATTATCCTCGGCAATTGCCACCATTATTCCCCCTGGTTGAAAAAATACCAATGAAAAAATGGTAAACACATAAAGTGCTTTTTGCGCCCATTTTTTCAAACTTTTTTTGACTTTTCTTATAGTCTTCATAGATTTAATTTAGATAATTACCTTATTAAAAAAACAAAAAACAACCAAAACTGACTGCCCCTAAAAAGGCAACAAGCTTTAGTTGTTCTTCCACAGCTAAAATTCTTCTGCTAGTTGTGCTCATTTCACCCGTATTTAAAACACTTTAACAGATTTAATCTACTACAGATATCAGATTTTGTCCAGCGTTTTGCCACTATTGACAAAAATAAAATATATGCCTTAATGTTTTTCCAAAAGTCAAAAAAACCACCCAAGCGGTGGAATTTTTTGTTTTTGTTTTTATCTCTCGATATAACGAGATAAGGCAAGGAATCTAGCCTTTCTTTTTTTTAGGCTTGTTCGGCCTATTACTTGTTTATTAAATTCTTTCTATATTTACCCTATGGAATAATATTATATAAAACTCCAATCATATTTTAAAATTAAAGATAACCTATGGTCTTAAGAATATTCTAAGTCCGTATTCCATAGGGTGAAAATTCTATTTTTTCTTGTTTAAACTTGTTGGACATTTTTCTTCATTCCGTGAGCCATATATATTTTGTCGCAAGCTACTGCCAAAAAAGAAATTGGGAGAAGGGCAATTGATCCAAGGAAAAGTAATGCCGAAGCTACTGACAAAACATTCGATACATTCGGCCAAACTTTTTCGGGATTAATTTTGACAGTGTTTTTGTTTTCTGGGATTGTTTTAGTTAGCGTTTCTTCTTTTATCGCTAAAACTTGTGGCAGAATTCCTGCTCCCCTCTCGAGCAAATCAGAACTTTTTTGCATTATGAAATTTTCGCCATCTTTTGAAGCCATAAGCGCTCCCGCTCTAGTTCCAAATTCTTGCACTGTGATAAGTGACATTTCACCATCTATCTCTCCTGCGCCAAACGCTACACCAATTTCTTTGTAATCAGGATTCAAAATATTTTTTCGGTGCGTCGGGCTTTTCATCCAAGCTGATTGTTGCTCTTCGGCGCTGGTATAATTGATGGCTAAATTTTCACCGGCGAATTGATAGTCGTAGTTCTCGCGTGCAAACCAGTGCCATGGAGTTTTTCCACTTGGTGAAGTATGCGCGAAATAACTATTCTTGATCATATCATTGAGTTTGTCATTAGCCACCCTGGAAAGTGCTTCGTTTTGACTAAGTGGTGCCAAGCCTTCTTTCTCTCGAGCGATGTTTACCAGTTGGATAACTTTTCCAGGATTTATTTCACTCGCCATTATCGGCACAGCAAAAATAAAGAACATAATTGCAATTGCAACCACCTCCACAAAACATTCTTCTATTAATTTGATTTTTAATCTCTTAATCATCTTTTTGTTTTTGTATTTTATTCGTAGATTCCTGCCTACCGGCAGGCAGGCGCATTAAATTCGTAGATTCGCATCGGTTAAAAATAATAAAATCCGGGCTTTTCACCCGGCTTTCAACACTTTTGTGGCTTCCGCCAGCTGGCGGATTAACCACTTACATAACCATTATAGCAGACTTTTGACCTTTTGGCAAGCTTAGAAAAAAACAACGGCGGTTTGCGAAAGATTCGCGAAACCGCCGGTAAGGATTGAAAAAAAATTATCCACGCTTAGCCCCCCAGAAAATATAGGAGGCCCAAATAATGAGAACTGCTCCAGCCAGATACATTCCGACCCTCATAAAATCAACCATGTTTTCCATATTTCCTCCTTGCCAAGTTATTTCTTTATAATTTTAAATCCCAATAATAATATTGAACGAGAATCAATACGATCACCCTTATCAAATATTAGTAAAAAATCTCTCGTGAATCCCAGAATTTTATTTTTTCTGCCATTTCTGTTTATAACATCCCCAATTTCGATATCAAGATCATTAATAATCTTTCTTCTTTTTTCCGTAGCATCAGATATTTTCTTACCTATGATGTCTGCATTTACACCCTCATAGATAAAATTATATCTTTGCTCTTGATCCTCTTTTGGTTTTTTATCTAAATATTTGTTTCTTGTTGAGGTTATATTGCAAGACATTTATCCGCTCTCCATCCCTATTAAATTTTCCTAACCCCAATTTCCAATTTTTCTCCATCTACCTCAAAAGTTTTTTTGAGATCTCCGGATATTTCATTGGAAGACAATATGCCATTCGCCAAAGTTTCTTTGGCGATTAATTTCTTGAGATCTATATTGTTAAAGATCAATGATTCACCACTATAAACTATTTCAATTCGATTGTCAACTTCATAGCCCGCCTCTTTTCTCATTTCTTGAATGAAACGAATCACCTCTCGTGCTTGGCCTTCGAGTTTGAGTTCGAGGGTGATTTCGGTATTTAATTTTATATTTTCAACACTAGAACTAGATTGCGCATCATCCATTTTAAATTCCCCAACAAACTTAACTTCCTTAATATTTAATTCTTCTTTTATTATATCTAAAAATTCCGCTCGTAATTCGCAATTGGTAATTAGTAATTCAGATAGAGGCTGACGAACTTTTATCCCCGCTTTTGCTCGCAGTTGCAATGCTTCTGTGATAATATTTCTCGTTTCTTCCATTTCCTTATTTAATCTTTCATCAATCAATTTTTCATCAGCGATTGGAAAATCTTGCAAGTGTACAGACGCAAAATTTTGCGTCTCTACGGCGCTGGATAAATTCCGATAAATTTCCTCAGAGATAAACGGCGTAAACGGCGCCATCAATTTTGAAAGGGTTATTAAAACATAATGCAAGGTTTCATAGGCCTCATTTTTATCACCATCATTTTCCGATTTCCAAAATCGCTTTCGACTTCGACGAATATACCAATTGGAAAGGTTATCCACAAAAACTTCAATTGATTTTGCAGAACTATAAACATCATACGCCTCTAATTTTTCATCTACATTTTTGATAAGCATTTGCATTTCAGAAATAATCCACTTATCAAGAAGATTTTTTGTATCTTGTATCTTGTATCTTGTATCTTGCGGTTGAAAACCGTCTATATTTGCATACATCACAAAAAATGAATATGAATTCCAAAGCATGCGAAAAACTCGATTCATAATATCTTTCATATTTTTGATATCAAATTTTTTCGGAAGTCCTGGTTGATTGATGGTATAGAGCATCCAGCGAAGCATATCTGCTCCATATTCATCCATAACCTTCATTGGTTCAATGACATTGCCTTTTGACTTAGACATTTTTTTGCCTTTAGCATCCAAAATATGCCCGAGACAAATAACATTTTTGAAAGCATAGCCGGTTGGAACTTTTCCGGATTCGTTGAGTAATGTAGCAATTGCGTGCAGAGTGTAGAACCACCCACGAGTTTGATCCACTGCTTCGGAAATATAATCAGCCGGAAAAAACTTTCCACTTTCAACTTTTTCTTTTTCTTCCATGCTAGCTGAAGCAGGATAATAGAATTGAGCTAACGGCATCGAGCCTGAATCAAACCAAACGTCCAAAACTTCTGGCACTTTTTTCATTTCTTCTCCGCAGACACATTCAAATTTAACTTCGTCTATATATGGTTTGTGTAAATCCTCAATTTTTTGACCAGATAAATCTTCCAGTTCTTTTTGCGATTCAATAACTTTCAATTCTCCACATTTTTCACATTTCCAAATTGGCAAAGGAGTTCCCCAATAACGTTCTCGGGAGATTGCCCAGTCTTTGACACCCTTCAACCATTCACCAAAACGACCCTCTCTGAAATGCTCCGGAATCCAATTTATCTTCTCATTATTTTTTACTAATTTTTCTGAAAATTCACTCATTCGGATAAACCATGATGGCTTGGCATAATAAATCAAAGGGGTATCGCATCTCCAACAAAATGGATAATCATGTTCATACAATTCTTCTTTGAAAAGCAACTCGCGCTTTTTCAAGTCCTCTAGAATTAATTCATCGACTGCATATTTGTTTTTTTCATTTTTCTTTTTAACTGGAATTCCAAATCCAGGAACTTCCGCTGACATTTTTCCTTCCGTGTCCACGGTAATCAGAGTTGGTAAGTCATTTTCGCGTCCAACATTACTATCATCCTCTCCAAAGGCCGGGGCGATATGCACTATTCCCGTTCCATCTTGTGTCGTCACAAAATCACCCGAGACAACTCGGTAAGCTTTTTTGTCAGAATCATTAGTTTTATAAAGCGGTTCGTATTCAAGGCCGATTAAGTCATTACCACTCATATCATCATGCACTATTTCCATTTCTTTGTCTTTGAATATTTTTTCAATCAAATCGCTAGCGACGATAATCAATTCTGAAATATCTTTTATCCGAAGCGACGTATATTTTACATTTTTGTTAACCGCTAATGCAACATTGCCTGGGAGTGTCCAAGGTGTAGTCGTCCAAACTAAAATGTAAGCGCTGTCCTTAGTTTTATATTTACCTCCTCCGAATTCTTGTTCTGGCTTTAATTTAAATTTAACAAAAACTGAATTGTCTTTCACGACCTGATAACCCTGCGCCACTTCATGAGAAGAAAGTGCTGTTCCACAACGATAACAATATGGCACAACTTTGTGACCTTGATAAATCAAGCTTTCTCCATTCTTATTTTTAGTTTTGAAAATTTGCGCAATCACCCACCAAACTGATTCGATATATTTATTTTCATATGTGACATAAGGTTTTTTCATATCCACCCAATATGCCATTCTTTGCGTGAGTTTTTCCCAAAGATCTCGATAGAGCCAAACTGATTCTTTGCATTTCTTGTTAAATTCAATGACACTTTCTCTCGGATTTCCCGGTATAATATTTTCAATTTCTTGTTTGTTTTTTAGTCCCAATGCTTTTTCCACTTGCAATTCAACTGGCAAACCATGTGTATCCCAACCAGCTTTTCTTTCCACTCGATAGCCTTTCATTGTTTTGTAGCGCGGAATGATATCTTTGAACGCTCGCGCTAAAACATGATGAAGCCCAGGAACACCATTGGCCGTCGGTGGCCCTTCATAAAACACAAAAGATTTATCCTCCGGATTTTTCTCTACTGACTTTTGAAATATCTCATTCTCTTCCCAAAATTTCAAAATTTCTTCTTCCATCTTAGGAAATGATTGCTTCACCTCAACTTTTTTAAACATAAATTTATAAATTAAAAATAAAAAAACCTTACACAAAAAAATGCATAAGGACGTTTGAAAAACGTGGTACCACCTTAGTTTTCATGTTTCATGCTACATGTTGCATGCTTCATGACTTATTCCTGCTATCACGGGCTTACCCGGTGAAGTCTACTTCTCACCGATGAGGCGAGTTTCTTTTCACAGCTCCGGAGTGATCTCTCCATCAAAGCCTTTCTTCTATATACTAATACAAATCTCAAAAAACACAATGGTTTATATTTTTCCAAAAATATTTTTATTATTCGAATAAAACTCCCAGCCAATCATTATCTCCCGTTCAATACTGGAAATAAAATCTATCTCGGAAAGATTATTAATTGATTGCCATTTCCATTCGCTGTGTTCCCTTTCGTCAATCACGGGATTTTTTCCGTTGACATAAGAATGCCAGAAACACACAAATTTCATTCCAGGAATTTTTTTCTGTTCTAGCTCCAGTGTTTCAATCTCATAAGTTCCAAAAACTAAAACTCGATCGATAACAATTCCCAATTCTTCTTTTATTTGCCTACCTATCGCTTCTTCAAAATTTTCTCCAATATAAACTTGTCCGCCACCACATTCCCACTTGCCTGGATACAATCTTCTACTGTCTTGTCTTTTCACAATCAAAACTTCAATGTCATTTTCTGTTTCCCGAAAACATATTCCCGCTACATGCACTTCTATTTTGTGTTGTTGTTGCTCTCTAGACATTATTTATTTTTTTCAAAACTTTTATACACTTCCAAAGTCTCTCGCGCGCATTTTTCCCAATTGAATTTTTCCACTTGCTTCTTCCCTTTTTCTCGAAAATCATTTTTGAGATTTTCGTCTGTGGCAAATTTTGTCATTGCCTCAGCTAACTCTTGCGTGTTAATTGGGTCAATTTGATAGGCGGCGTCTCCGGCTACTTCCGGAATGGACGAAACATTTGAGACAATGGCTGGTGTGCCCGTAGCAAAAGCTTCGAGCACTGTCATACCAAAACCTTCATAGAGTGACGGCATCACAAAGAAATCAGCATTTTTGAAAAGTGGCACTAGTTCATCACCAACCACATAACCAGTGAAAAACACATCCTTAGAAAGATCAAGGTCTTTTACTATTTGCTTATATTCCTGTGCCAACCAACCATTCTTTCCGGCTAGGATAAGCTTGTGTTCACATTTGCCTTTGATTTTTTGACATTTTTCTTTGAAAATTTTGAATGCCTCTAGAAGTCGGGTAATATTTTTGATCGGCTCAATTGTTCCCAAAAACAAAATGTATTTCTTGTCAGTTGGAATTCCATATTTTTCCAAAACTTTTTCGCGGGTTAGCTTTGACTCTTCAAAAAGTCGTTTGTCAAAACCAACATTGATAACTTTGATTTTTTCGGCTGGATATTTGAAAATATTTTTAATGTCTTTTTTGGTTGATTCAGAGACGGCAATTATCTTGTCAGCTTTGCTCACCATAATACTCATCACGGCTCGCGCCTTGGTGCTTTTTAGTTTCGGAAAAACATCCGGCACCTTATAGACTGCCAAATCATGCGCTGTTACGATGGTTTTTCCGCGATACCCAACCGGAATTCGACTCATCGGCGACGTTGAATGAACTACATCCAAATTTTCTTTCATCAGAGTCGCCGTGCCCAAAATTTCGTTGTAAGCTCCCGGCAAATATTTCTTATAATCCGAAAATGGATAGAATTTTATCTTCACATTCGACTGAGCAAATTTTTTCACATCTTTTTCTCGCACACGAAAATCAAAAAACAAAACATACTCGTTCACTTTGTCGATTTTCAAAAGATGTCGAATAAGTTGATAGGTATAGTGCCCCACTCCAATCGCTTCACCCTTCTCTGGATTCAAAATTGTGCGCGCGTCAATTCCGATCTTCATAGTTTTGTCTTAGTTAATTAATTTAGCTTTTTTTCCTTACGAATTACGAACTTTTACAAATGTACTAATGTGGACTGAGTACTTTTTTATTATTTCAATTTAATTATTCGTATTTCGTACATTCGTACCGATTCGTAATTCGTAAGGGTTATCACATCTTTTCTGGAGAATTTACTCCTAACAATCTGAGAACTTCTCCTAACACTATTCTAACAGCATTTATGAGGTTTAGTCTAGCGCTAGTTAGCTCTGGATTTTCATCATCTAGCACCTTGCAATCATTGTAAAAAGAATGAAATTTATCCGCCAATTTTATCGCATAATACGGCAATTTATGCACTTCATAACTTTCGGAAACATCCTCAATGATTTGCGGAAATTTGTCGAGTTCTCGAATTAAACTCAATTCTTTTTTATGAGTTAGTAATGACAAATCTACCTTATTCCTCCTCTCCTCTTGGGAGAGGATGTCCCGACAAAGTCGGGACAGGAGAGGGCTCTCTTTCACCTTCTCTAAGATACTACAAATTCTAGCGTGCGCATATTGCACATAGAAGACTGGATTTTTTTCAGATCTTTCTTTTGCCAAACCAAGATCGAAAGTCATATGAGTGTTAGCATCATACATCAAAAAGAAAAATCGCACGGCGTCCAAACCAACTTCATCTATCAGCTCATCAATATATACAACATTCCCAGCACGCTTGCTCATTTTTGCTTCTTTGCCATCTTTCACAAGACGCACCAATTGCACAATCACAAACTTGAGTTCTCCCTTGAACCCAAGGGCTTCGGCTGCTGCGCGAAATCTCAAAATATAGCCATGATGATCAGCGCCCCAAACTTCAATTATTTTTTCAAATTTTCTGTCTATTTTATTCAAGATATATCCACAATCCGAGGCAAAATATGTTTTTTGTCCGTCTTTTTTAACAAGCACTCGATCTTTGTCATCGCCAAATTTTGTCGTCTTAAGCCACATCGCTCCATCATTTTCAAAAGTTAATTCTTTCTTTTTCAATTTTTCAATCGCCTTATCAATATAGCCATCTTCATAAAGAGATTTTTCTGACATCCAGCTATCAAAATTAATTTTCATCTTTTCTTTGATTGTTTTTTTGATAATCTCATCCAGCACAATCTTGGCCGACTTTTCTCCAATTTCTTTGATATCTTTTATTTTTGCAAATTTTTTATTCAATTGATCAATATATTCCCCGGAATATGCCGCCTCCTCATCCTTCAAAACACTGTGACCTAATTTGAGCAATTGCTCTCCAGCATCATTCACATAATATTCATTAACATTTTCATAACCCGCCTTTTCCAAAACTTTTCCAATCACATCTCCGAAAAATCCTCCTCGACCATTGCCCAGATGAAGCGGTCCAGTCGGGTTGGCAGAAATAAATTCATTGTTAACTTTTTTTCCTTTTCCAGTTTTGCCTTCGCCAAACTTATTTTCTCTTTCATTTATCTCTCGAACTTTGTCCTGCAAATATTCTTTAGACAAATAGAAATTTATATACCCCGGTACAACAACTTCCACTTTCTCAAAAAATTGCTGTACGGACAGGTCGCGACCTGTCCCTACCAAAAAATTTTTAATCTCCTCAGCTACTGTTATCGGATTTTTCTTGGCACTCTTACTCAAAACCATCGCCACATTAGTCGTATAATCACCAAAAGCTTCAAGCTTCGGATAGTCAACATCAACCTCACCTATTTCATAACCGAGGTCTTTCACCGCTTTTTCTATAAGTTTTTGAATTTCTTGTTTCATAACTATATACTAACTCAACTTGCCCTTAAAATCAATATTTTCAAAAAAGCTTCAAGAAAATCTTGAAGCTTTTATTTTTCATAGAATATTCCTAATATTTTTGCTAAAACAAACCCCCTAGCCAATTCATTATCCTTGCAAAAAATCCAACTCTTTCACACTCGCCATCAACAAGATTGTATCCGCCCTTGCAAACATACTCACATTTTGGTTCGTTTCCCTCGGGAACACTACAAGATTCAACCAATTCTTTCTTAGTGTAATAAAATACTTTTTCATCATCTTTTGGGCATAGTTCAGAATTTTTTGGCATTTCTCCAATGCAAGGAACTGTACTAATTTTTGAATCGACAGGCAAACCGATAAGTTCATTGTTTGAATTTTCGTTCCCCTTTGAATTATCTTGATTTTTAGAATTTTTATTCTGAGTTTGGCTATTGGCATTATTGCAATCGCGTGGCCAAGGCATTTTACACAAACCACTAAAATCCTCCATGCAATCCGCGAATGCTATCTTTGCGGTACAAAAATCTTTTTCATTAGAAATTTTATTATTACCAAACAGAAAGGCTCCTTGCTTATTATCACACTCTTCATATTTAGCTAAGACTCTTTGAGAATAATCCCAACATTCATCTTCTTTTAAGGCACACCCTTCTAAGCATCCTCCTTTCACATAACCCCCTTCGCTGCTAGGACAAGAAACTTTACATTTATGCTCTAAATCAAGGCACTTATTAGCTTCTTCGGCAGCACAATCATGCATTTTATTAATAAATTCAACACCCGAGCCCGGAACAGCAGCAACAGTATAGAATGGTGAAAATAAAATAAAAAACGAAAAAAATATTTTTATCACTTTAATTTTTATCATATTATTTAGCTTGATCAATTTTTTTCTGTCCCTCGTTATATGCCTCCGCTATTTGATCTTCTATGCTTTTGTGCCTTTCATCATATTTATCACTGACATATTTTTGACATTCATCAGAGACTTCATTTCTTAAACGTATGCCAAGAGAAATATTGGTGCTTTCATTGCCAAGCTTGAGCGTACAAGAACTATGACTATTTGTCACTGAAATTTGGCTCATACTATTGGCATTTACCTTATTTATAGCGCAAGTAGCTTCCGACATTTTATTCATAACATTATTGAGCTCTTCTGAACTTCTCGCTGAATAATAAACTCCGCCACCATTTTGGGAAATATTTTTGAGTTGACTTTCCGCTGTTCCGCCAACATTAAAACCGATGACATTGGTTATCAATTTTATATTATTACCGTTTAATTCTTTCGCTTTAGAAACTGGATTGCCACCACAAGTTTCTTCGCCATCACTAATTAGCAGGACTGAATTTTGATATTGATCTCCTGGATATTTCGCCAAAATATCACTAGCTTTTTGCAAAGAATCAGCTATTGGTGTCCAGCCAGTCGCTTGTAAAAGGGAAACTTTTGAAGTTATCACATCTAGCTTGATTTTATCCAACCAATAAATTTCTTCTATGCCGGCGCAAGAAACAGCTTTGTCGCTAGCACTATTACTTCCTTTGTGACCATAAGCAATAATGGAAACATTCACCTCTTCATTTAAATTTTTCACAAAATTCAAAGCCGCTTCCTTAGCAATTTCAATTTTAGATTTTCCACCAATTTTTGGTGCCATAGAACCAGAAGAGTCCAGAATTAAAACTAAATTTTTCTTTTTGTTTGTATTATTTTTATTATCGCAAGTCGCTGTGTCCACCTTTCCATAACAATCCTCATATGTTTTTCCGTATTTGGAAATAAGCGCATCGTACTCAGCGTCACATTTAGTGTTATTAGAAAGATCTTGATTCTCCGCAGAAGCCGTATTTGTATCTGCCACCGGAGCTGTATTTTTTGCACTATTTATCTCAGGAGAAGTTTCGCTAGTCGTCTTTTGTTCTACAGTTGAACTATTTTTAGCTCCACAACCAGAAAAAATAATTACCGACGTTGCAAGTATTAGAAATAACATTTTTTTCATATTTTTGTTTTTATCTTATAAAATAAAATTTTACTTTCTTATTATACCATACACTTCCTCACCGGCCGGAAACTTTTTCGGTGGATTTCACAGGGGCCGTGTTTTTTGAGGGCGTCCATGTTTTATTTTCTATTCAAAATATCAAAACCACTAGTCACTGCATCACAGATGAAATTTTCCAGTTGAGTGAAATCATTTTTGAGTTGCGCTGCCCGAAGATAGGCATAATATAATCGTTTGTTTTCTTGTTTTATCACGGCTGGAGCAATATTGCTCTTTAGAAACATTGCCACTAAAATCAATCTTCCAATTCGTCCGTTGCCATCAGAAAATGGATGGATTTGCTCAAATCTGGCGTGAATATCGGAAGCATGACTAATTATATCTTTTGGTTTTTTATTTAAATCTACAAAAAGACTTTCCATTAATTTTGTAATCTTGAGATAATTCGCCGTTGGCACATTTGAGCCAACAATTCGCACTCCGTGACGACGATAAATTCCAGCATCGTCTCTAATTCCATTCATTAGAATACTATGCAATTTCAAAACCAACGCCTCATCTATTTTTTTTATATTCTCTAATTGTCTAAAAAGATATTTCAAAGCCGTTTGATGATTTTTAACCTCAAATTGTTCCACTAAACTTTTGTCTGGTATTGTTCTGTTATTAAACATAATGTCAGCAGTTTCATCCTCCGACAAAGTTGACCCTTCTATTTTGTTGGAATTATAGGTAAGGGAAAGCATAAATTGATCACGGATGTCTGGATTTTTCGAAATAGTTCTCAGAATATTTTTATGCCTTGCTGATTCTTTGATAATCAATTCTTTTTTGGCCAATAAAACGGTTCCGGGAATTGTTTTTTGCCCAGTATATTCAAGATACATCGCATCGATAGAATCTTGTTGTTTTTTTCTTGGCTTGGATTTTCCATTCCACCAATTATTGAGTGCCACAAAAGAAACGCCTATTTTAGCCGCCATTTTGGTCTGAGTGAGACCTGATAAATCCTGGATGATTTTTAGCTTATCTTTCGTATTCATAAAGCTATTATACTAAACTTTATAAAGTTTGTCAATATTATAAGTTTTTATAAAGTTTCTATACCATACACTTCCTCACTGGTCGGAAACTTTTGCGGTGGATTTCGCAGGGGCCGTGTTTTTTGAGAGCGTCCATATGTATTTTTGTTCCATAGCCTTTATGCTGAGCAAAATTATATTCAGGATAAATTTTGTGCATTTCTTCCATCATGCGGTCACGCGTCACCTTGGCATAAATCGAAGCGGCGGAAATTGATTTGATCAGTTTATCCCCACTCACAATTGCTCTTTGCTCAAAAGAAAAGTTGGGAATTTTTTTGTTGCCGTCTAAAAGAATTATTAATTTAGAATTATCAAAATCTTGAATTTTAGTTTTCAATTGTGAAACCGCACTTTTCATCGCGAGAAAAGAAGCTTCCAAGATATTCACCCGATCAATCGTCCGATGATCACAAATTCCCACTCCCACATGAAAATTCTCCCCTATAAAATCAAACAGGCTTTCTCTCTGTTTTTCCGAGAGCATTTTGGAATCGCGGATAAGATTGAATTTTTCCAAATCCTTCTCGCCCTTAGGGAGAGGATGTCGTGTACTCACGACAGGAGAGGGAACACGCAAAGCTACCGCACACGCCACAACAGGCCCAGCCAGTGGTCCTCTTCCCACCTCATCAATCCCGATGATAATTTCATATCCTTCGGCGCTTAATTTTTCCTCTAACTCAAATGTTGACTTTATCATAAGATTATTATATCCTTAAATATACTTTTTTAACAGCCTGATTTAACATAATCGGCTTTAAAGAAAGTATATTTTTTATTCTTTTACAACATTAAGTGGCAATAATGCCAAAAACTTTTCCTTTAAGGAGAAAAAATGGTGAAAACAGAAAAAAAAGTAGCGGAAGAAAATAGTGGTAAAAAACTTATCATTTTCATCTTCACTTTATTGTTTGCAATTGCAATAGTGAAGACAGTTCAATTTTCCTATAATCATTTAACAACAAATAAGGGGGTGGAGTTATATTATTTACAAAATAAGGCCGCCCTGATTGAAAATGGAACGTTGGTCTTAAAAAAAATAACCGCCGGATTTAACAAGAAGATAGATGAGATATCAAAAACAAGGGAAAAGTATCCCGCCGGCGAACCCATTCCAAAAAAAATTGACCTCTGTAAAATAATTGCAGGAAAGGAGGTGATCCATGATCATTGATTTAAATAAGGGCGACGTGGTCAAATTGCCAAACAATATTACGGCGCGCCTATTCAACATCTTTACAATAACACCAAGGGAAGTCTCTTATATTTTGAAAGATGTTGCATCGGGAAAATTTTATCTAAGAATTTTCCAAAAAACAGACGAGGGCGTCAACCTAGAAGATTGCATAATAAATGTTGTGCCTAGCAAAAAAACACCAGCCTATTTTGCCATTTATCCATATAAGCGATAATGCACAAGCTCCCTCAGACAAATTCACTCAGCTCAACGAGCCGAATTTGTCTGGGGGCTTTTTTATTTCTAAAAATTATGTTATACTCAAAACAAGAATAACTTCCCCTGCAAAACCCAAGGGTCATCCCGGGCTATGAGGAGAACAAAATCATATGAAAATAATTACACTATTTTTTAAAGTCTGGGCTAGCAATTAAATTTGACTAGTCTTTTATTTCGCTCAAATTTTATAACTTTTAATTTTGTAATTTTTAAATAATACTTTAATTTCTAATGTTTAAAAATTTAAGAATTAAGATTTATTTATAAAATTAAAAATTCAAAAATTAAAAATTGCTTATGCCAAAGTTCACTCACCTCCACGTCCACACTCACTATAGTTTACTCGACGGTCTAGCTAAAGTCGATGAGATTCTTGATCGTGCCAAAGAACTTGGGATGGACTCTCTTGCCATTACTGATCACGGCGTACTTTACGGCGCCATTGAGTTTTATATCAAAGCCAAAGAACGCGGGATAAAACCCATCATCGGTTGTGAGATGTATCTGACATCTGGAGATTATTTGAGCAAAAATAACACCCGAGAAGACAAAACTCGCTATCACTTGATTTTGCTCGCCAAAAATGAAATCGGCTACAAAAATCTGATGAAACTAATTTCCGTGGCACACTTGGAAGGTTTCTATTATAAACCGCGAATCAACAAAGCACTTTTGCGAAAATATAGCGAGGGACTAATCGGACTATCCGCTTGCGCGCAAGGAGAAATTCCAGAAACCGTTATAAACGGAAAAATTGAAGATGCTGAGAAGCTAGCCCTGGAATATCAAGAAATTTTTGGCAAAGGTAATTTCTATTTGGAAATTCAACATCATCCAAAAATGACTAACCAAAAAATTGCCAACGATGCGTTGATTGGAATTTCCAAAAAATTCGACATCCCTCTGGTCGCCACTAACGATATCCATTATATAAACAAAGAAGACAACGTAATTCAAGATATTTTGCTCTGTATTCAGACTAACCGCAAAGTTACGGAAACTAATCGGATGAATTTTATGGATTTTGAGCTTTATCTCAAAAGCCCCGAGGAAATGGCTGAGCATTTCAAGGAAGTTCCGAAGGCACTATCAAACACTCAAGAAATTGTGGACAAATGCAATTTAGAAATAACTCTCGGCGAAACTCAACTCCCTCATTTTGATGTGCCCGAAGGATATACGGCCGAAACATATCTTTTGAAAATTACCCAAGACGGTCTCAAAAAAAGATTTGGTGAAAACATAACCGAAGAACATCGGCATAGAATGGATTACGAATTAGATATAATTCAAAAAACTGGTTTTGCATCATACTTTCTTATCGTGCAAGATTTTGTAAACTGGGCCAAAGAGCAAGGCATCGTGGTGGGTCCAGGACGTGGCAGTGCGGCGGGAAGTTTTGTGTCCTATCTTATCGGCATCACTAACATCGATCCGATAAAATATGATTTACTGTTTGAAAGATTTTTGAACCCCGAGAGAATCTCCATGCCCGATGTGGATATGGACTTTGCTGACGACCGTCGAGATGAAGTTTTGGAATATGTCAGGCAAAAATATGGCAACGATCATGTAGCTCAAATTATCACTTTCGGAACTATGGCTGCGCGCGCGGCCATTCGAGACGCCGGACGAGCTCTCGGACTCCCCTATGATTTTTGCGACAAAACTGCCAAAATGATTCCGATGTTTTCCACAATTTCTGATGCTCTGGAGTCAGTGAAAGAATTTAGTGATTTGCACAAAAATGATGAGGGTGGAAAAAAATTAATTGATAGCGCCTCACGCTTGGAAGGCGTCGTGCGTCATGCTTCGATGCATGCTTGTGGAGTGGTTATTACTAAAGAACCCGTGACAGAATATACCCCTTTGCAAAAAATCACTGGCAAGGGTGATGGCACCGTGACGCAATATTCCTCTTCAACTAAATATAGTTTTGTAGAAAAAATTGGCCTCCTTAAGATGGATTTTCTGGGGCTAAAAAATCTCACCATTATCCAAAATGCTTTGAAAATTGTGAAAAAAACTTATGGCCAAGATATTGATATCAACGACATTCCGCTAGAAGATGAAAAAACTTTCAAACTTTTGCAAGAAGCCAGAACTACGGGAGTGTTTCAATTGGAAAGTTCCGGCATGAAAAGATATTTGAAACTTTTAAAACCAAATGTTTTGGAAGACATCATTGCTATGGTGGCGCTCTACCGCCCCGGACCAATGGACTGGATTCCGGACTTCATTTCCAGAAAACATGGTGAGAAAGAAATCAAATATCTGCACCCTAATTTGAAACCAATCTTGGAAAAAACTTATGGCGTAGCGGTCTATCAAGAACAAGTTATGCAGATTGCTCAAGCTTTGGCTGGTTTCACGCTTGGTGAAGCGGATGTGCTTCGAAAAGCCATGGGCAAAAAAATCTTTGCGCTTATTCAGGAACAAAAACATAAATTCATTGAAGGCTGTATGAAGCAAGGCATCGCCGGCACGGTGGGCGAAAAAGTTTTTGCCTATATTGAACCTTTTGCGGGGTACGGATTTAACAGAAGTCACGCCGCTTGCTATGCCTTGGTTGGATACCAAACAGCCTACCTCAAAGCACATTTTCCAGCCGAATTTATGGCGGCCCTGCTCACTTCTGATCAAGACAACATCGATCGCGTGGCGATTGAAATTGCTGAATGTCGAGAAATGGGTATTGAGGTTTTACCACCTAATGTCAATGAAAGTTTTGAGCAATTTGCGGTTATAACAGACGCAGAAAATAATACTAAAAAAATTCGCTTTGGACTAAACGCCGTTAAAAATGTTGGCCACACTATTGCCCATGAAATTGTGGAAGAAAGAAAAAGGAATGGAAAATTTTTGAGTCTTAATGATTTCATAGAAAGAGTGCGCCACAAAGATCTCAACAAAAAATCCATTGAGGCTCTTTCCAAAGTTGGCGCGTTAGAAGAATTTTCCGAAAGAAATTCCATCATCGCTTCCATTGAAAATATCTTGGCGCATTCTAAAAATATTGAGAAGCTCAAAAATTCCAATCAGACCAGTCTTTTTGGAGACGCTGACATCAAATTACCACCGATAAAATTAGAAGTCTCGATAGAAGCTTCTAAAAAAGAGAAGCTAACTTGGGAAAAAGAACTTCTCGGACTTTATATTAGCGATCATCCCGTCAAAGACTATCAGGAATATTTTGAAAAAATGGCCTTGCCAATTCGAAACATTGGCGCAGAGTCAGTTGGGCAAATGGTGTCGGTGGGTGGGATAATTTCCAAGATAAAAAAGATTTTTCTCAAAAATCAAAAAACAATGATGTTTGTCACGCTGGAAGATATGAATTCCACCATGGAAATTCTGGTTTTTCCAAAAGTTTTGGAAGCAACCGGATCGATCTGGCAAGAGGAAAAAATAATTTTGGCGAGTGGAAAAATTTCTGACAAAGATGGTAGTTTCAAATTACTCTGCGACACAGTCAAGGTCGTCAACGAAAATGAATTGGAAAATTTCAAAAGAATTCTACACACCCAAAGAAACAACGGCGGTGAGCCTACAAAAAAATCCCTTCCCAATCCTCCTCTCCCCTCGGGAGAGGATGTCGCGTACTCGCGACAGGAGAGGGAGAATCTTAGTAAGTCTTCCAAACTCATCATCACCCTCCCACCAAATTTCGACAAAGCCATCCTCAAAAATCTTTCTTCCCTGTTTGATCGTTGCGAACTAGGCGCTATGAAAGTATACTTATCTATCAACAACTCAAAACTTGAAACACCCTATTGCATCCAAAATACCGCGGAACTCGAAAAAGCCTTGAAGATAATTGTGCCAGAAGGGAAAGTGGAGATTTGGTAGAAATAAAAAGCGCCGTTGATTTTATCAACGACGCTTGAACTTACGAAAGCCTTCAGCATCTTTTGCAGATTATTGCCACGGTCTTTTTTTGACGAACCTAGTCGAATTCCGTCGACACGGGTAAAGCATGACTTTATGCCAGTCACAGGCTCTTTTAGGTCAGATCGATTGCAATACAATCCTGCAGAATCAACTAATTAAACTGTGGTGCTATTCCTAATGACCACATATCAAATTTAATTCCTTCTAGTGCTGGTCGCACGTAGGCGCCAGATATAGGGTGGCAATTCATAATCTTAAATGCTTGAGAATAAATTTTAACTCAACGCATAAGACTATGTCCAATCCTATCATAGAATTAAACTCTTTATGTTTCATTAGAGCGGCACTCGCCCTCTATGATGAGACGAGCTACTTTAACCACAGACAACTAATTGCCTTGCAAGAAGGCTCACTGCATTTATTTCTTTCGTAAGGTACTACTTTTTAGTTTACTTGGCATTATAGCATACTAATAAATTTTGTCAAGACAAACATTCCGTTATACTATAAATTTCCTTATATAAGCCATTTTTAGCCTACTTCAATTTTTCAACTAAAATTTTTAGCCTATTTTCCTCACTTCTCCTCTTATCTTTTTATACTCCGGTACCATTTTTACCACGAGATTCCAAAAATCCCTGGAATGATTGAATTCGCCAAGGTGGCAGAGTTCATGGACGATTATGTAGTCGCAAAGTTTTTCGGAAAGATAGATTATCCGATAGCTGAAATTTAGGTTTCCCGATCTGGAACAACTCCCCCAGCGAGTCTTTTGATTGCGAATAGAAACTCGACCATATGAAAAACCATAGAACTCATTGAAATATTTCAATTTCTTTTCAGCGATTTCTCGCGCCAGCTTTTTATATTTCAAATAATCTTTTCTCGTTGCCGGTGGCAAAGCCGATTCCTTATTTTGGAAATGTTTTATCTTCCCAAGAATCCAATCCGCCTTTTCTCTCACAAACCTCATCGCAATTTCCTCACTGAGTCGCCACGGCACACTTACCACCAAAGTCGCATCATTTCTGATTGTGAGTCGCATGCACTTTGAACGTCGACTTTTTTTGAAAGTATATGAGATTCTTTCTTGATTTAATATTATTTCTTTTTGCATAAGGCTACAAAATTACAAAATTTTACAAAAATACAAATATACAAAAAATTACACTCAGATAAATTAATTATAGCAGGTATCTTGTATTTTGTATTTAAACCCACCCTATAAAATAAAGAAAAATAAATTGAGATTTTAGCGCGTTAAGAATTTACTCATCAGCGATTGACGGGGGCTTAGTAAATTTAGCGAAAAAATCGAAAATTTATTTCTTTATTTTATTTGGGTGGCCGCTTTCTTTTGTTACTTTTCTTTGAGGCAAAGAAAAGTAAGTGGAGAACTTTTTTTGGCTCGAGAGAAAAAGTACGAAGAACCATAAAAAAAGATTCCGATTGCTCGGAATCTTTTTGAAATTCTACTTGAGTCAGATTATAATACAGCTTCCTTAACAGCTTTTGCTAATCTAAACTTTGCTACAGTCTTAGCAGCAATGTTGATTTTTTCTCCTGTAGCTGGATTGATTCCAACTCGAGCTTTTCTGTGCATCTTTACCAATTTTCCAAATCCAGGAAGAACAAATTCTCCGTTCTTCTTTACTTCGCTGTAGGCCATTTCAGTAAGTGTGTCCATAAAGGCCACTACTTCCTTTTTCGCAAGACCTGTTTTTTCTGCCAACGCGCTCATGATTTGAGCTTTTGTCATTTTTGCCATCGCTTTTTTTGCTTCATTCTTTTTTGTGAGAAAAGAATGAAACTTAATTAATTATTATTTATATCCCCTAATTACCCTTGTATTATAAGGCTTTTTGAAAAGTCGCGCAATAGGCACTTTCCGCCAAGCTAAATTTACGCTATAATAAGATTATTAAACAAACTAAAATTTCAAAAAATATGAAACATAATTTAAACTCGACATACCTTCTAATTCTCATTGTTTTGGCTGGAATATGCGCTTATTTGGTCTTTAAGCCCTTTTTAGTGGCACTTTTTTTGGCCTTTATCCTTTCCCAACTTTTCAAAAAATGGTACGAAAAAATCAATCAAAAATTTGGTGGTCGATCTTCCTTGGCCTCTCTTGCACTTTGTATTATTTTATTTTTCATTTTAGTTATTCCATTCTTTCTCACTGCCAGCTTAATTGCCAAAGAAGCCACCGATCTCTACCAAGATATTCAAAAAACTGATTGGCAAGCTCAGCTTCAATCTTTTTCCACTTCACCAATTCTCAAAAGTGTTGGAATGAATTTTCCAGTAATAGACTTGCAAAATATTACGGCTCAAGATTCGGAAGGGATAACCGGTAATCTTCAGAGTGTTGGGAATTTCATTTTTTCCGCGGTGAAAAAAACCTACCAAGGCGTAACTCATTTTGTTTTTATAACTTTTGTGGTTTTCTTTTCTCTCTATTATCTTTTCAAAGATGGCGATGCGATTATAAAAAAAATAATGGCACTTAGCCCGCTCAAAGATTCACAGGAGAGCCAGCTTTTGAAAAATTTCATTTCAGTTTCCAAGGCTACGCTAAAAGGTTCGCTTGTTATCGCCATTATCCAAGGAGCCTTGATGACTATTCTCTTTTTATTCACAGGCGTGCCCTCACCTGTTATTTGGGGAGTAATCACTGTGCTATTCTCTCTTATTCCAATGGTTGGCGCCGGCCTAGTTTGGCTTCCAGCAGGAATCATTATGCTTCTCCTAGGAAATATTTGGCAAGGATTAACGATACTTATTTTTGGAGCCTTGGTTGTGAGCACTATTGATAATTTCCTTCGCCCGAAACTTGTAGGGAAAGAAACTAGCCTTCACCCAATTCTCGTTTTTCTTTCCACTATCGGCGGTATCGCACTTTTTGGTCTAGTCGGCATCCTTCTTGGACCAGTCATTATAGTTCTTTTCATTTCTCTTCTTGATATTTATCAAATTGAATTCAAAGATGAGTTGGAAAAAATGAATCAATAGAAATATTTTTGCAAGTTAAAAACCACAGCACTAGGCCGTGGTTTTTTATAATATTTGTCATCCTGAACTTGCCGTGCCTCGCCGGCAGGCGGGTTTCAGGATCTATTTTTTTAAGATGCTGAAATAAATTCAGCATGACATCTTTTATTTCACTTCAAAATTTACTCCCATATTCACCACAATGTCTTGCGTGCCGGAGGAGATTTGCGGTGGAGTACTAGATTTGGCTTCGGCAGATCCCCCCATTCCAAGTGCTATTGGGGAATTAGCATAATCATAATTATCCGCAGTCATTGGCGCGTCTTCATACCAACTCACCACTTTCCCAAGTCTTCGAATTCCAGCCGCTTTCGCCAAAGCGCCAGCTTTTTGTCGCGCATCTTCTAGCGCCAAGACTCTCGCTTTTTGTTTCAAGATACTGATGTCATCAATATAATAATTCACGCCTTGAATCTCATTAGTACCATTGTCGCCTGCTGTCATCACAACACTATTCACAGTTTCAGAATTCTCATCCACTTTTCTCACTTTGATTGAAATATTTTGACTGGCATTATAGCCAGAAACTTTTGAGGTGCCATCTTTATAATCATAATTTGGATACAGATTATAATTTTGCGTTTTGATGTCATCCACTGGAATTCCCAAAGCCAAAACCGCGTCACTTATTTTTTTGATCTTCACATTCAATTGTTCCAGTGCTTCTCCTGCGCTTCCTGCTCTGTCCACTCGCACGCCCAGCGTCACACTCGCCGTATCCGGTTTATATTCCACTTTCCCCTGCCCATAAACCGTCACTTGATTTTGAATTGGATTTACTAGTCTCTCCCGCACTAGCGAAACCACCGCCACAACCGTGACAAGAACTAGTCCCGCCAAGATAAGATAGAAACTATATTTCTTCTTATTAAATTCTTCTTTGATGTTTACTGTCTCCATTTTATTTTAAATTAATAATTACAACTTTAAAATTTCTATTTTTGTCATCCTCGCGAATGCGGGGATCCAGTCTTAAATCATTAAGTTTCTACACTAGATTCCCGCCTAGGCGGGAATGACAGAATTTTACATTACTATTATACCACAGAATTTAAAATTGACATTACTCCATTTTTACGCTAATCTACATTTTCAAAAAGCTCCTCGTAAAATCACGGGGAATTAACCTTAATAGAAATTTAGGAGGTGGATACCATGAAAGGAGTTACATCATTCGATTCCATTAGACTAGTTACTCATGCGGTGTGGTTAACGCTAGATGATCTTGATCAGTTAACTGACAAGGAAATCATCGATTATGGCGATGCGTTAGGTGCCACCGTCGGGCAAGGCGATAATAAAATGATCCTTGTCCAAATCAAAGAAAAATCTCAGCGTTTTCTTTATGTTTGGGAATTGAGGGATTCGCTATATGATTATTTTTTAAAAAATTCCTGATTTCCCCTTAGGCTTCCGAGAGAACATCTCGGGAGCCTAAAATTTTTTTTAAATTGACATTCCTCTCATTTTTTGCTACCATAAGTTTTCAAATAATTAATGAATAATCTATGAAAAAATCAATATTTGCCGTTATAATCATTGCTATTATTTTTGGAGGAATGTTTTTTTTGCGTCAAAAAAATAGCTCTCAGGATGAAATCATAAAGACTCCTCCGGCGCCTACCTTAGTCAAAGTCAAAACCGCTAAAGATAGCAAGAGCCTCAAAGAAATCACCGAATATCCCGCTATTATTTCCAGCGACAGTGAAGCCACACTAAGCGCCAAAAATTCTGGAATTGTAGTTTCGGCTAACATTGATCTGGGAAAATTTGCCTCAAAAGGTCAAAATTTGGTCAAAATTGACGATATGGGATCTAATTTAACTTTAGGGAAAAATAATTTCGAAAGCGTTCAGGTTCAGCAATTGGAAATTGCCCTAAAGCAAGCCAAAAAATCCGAAGATTTGGCGGATGAAAATTATGATGACGACAAAAATGAAAGCACAAAAATTGCACGAGACATTGCCAAGCTTCAAGTTAAAAATGCCGAACTATCACTTCTTTCTGCCATCGACAGCCGTAATATCGCTTCTCCGATTGCAGGCCAGATAACTGAAAAATTTGTTTCCGTTGGCGATTTAGTTTCTTTTGGCCAGCCTTTGGCAAAAATAACTAATACTAGTCTGATTAAATTCCAATTTTATGTGGAAAAAGAAAAATTAGCTGATTTGAAAATTGGTCAATCACTAGAAATATTAAGCGACGAGCAGGAAAATATTCCCGCTAAAATTATCCGCATTTCTCCATCAGCTGATCCAGCTACCAAAAGATTTCTAATTGAGGCCAAACCAAATCAAAAGATTACTTCTCCAATCGGAACAATTCTAACTGCTAAAATAGAAATCGAAAGAAAGCCGGGGAAAGAGTCCTCATTCATTCTTCCAATTCCCGCTGTTATCATTAGTCAAAATGAGAACTATATTTTCATTGCTGAAAATGAAAAGGCTAGAAAGATTAATGTTTCGATTGAAAAAATAATTGGCGAAACGGCTGAAATCAAAGCTGATCTTGCGCCAGAAGACAAAATTATCCTTGAGGGCAACAAATTTCTTGCTCAAGACTCTCTTATAAAAATTGAAGAATAAAAATATTATGAATAATAAAGAAATACAAGAAAGCTGTCCCCAGAATGATTCGTCACTTTCTTCTGATTCGGCTTATTTGGAAAAATTGGAGTTTGATCCAGCACTCAAAAAAACTTGGCTTAATTTTTTTGTGTCTAATTTTCGCGTAGTAGTTCTACTTATCATCCTTCTTTCTAGTTGGGGAATTTATTCTTTCATAAATTTGCCCCTAGAATCCAATCCGGAAGTCAAAATTCCTTTTGCAGTTGTGACCACTGTTTTTCCTGGTGCTTCTCCGTCTGATGTTGAAGAATTAGTGACTAAAAAATTAGAAACGGCTATTTCGGGAGTTAAGGGGATAAAAAAAATCACTTCCGATTCCACCAATTCTTTCTCTGCTATTTCGGTGGAATTTGATACTTCAGAAAATCAAGATGATGCTTTGCGCAATCTAAAAGATAGGGTTGCTACAGTCAAAGACTTGCCGGAAGATGCCAATGATCCGCAGACGAATGAAATTTCCTTCGACAGCACCCCGATTTTTACTTTTTCTATTTCAGGAAATTATGATGACTTCACGCTCAGGACACAAGCGGAAAAGATTAAAGATGAACTGGAAAAGATTTCTGGCGTGCAAGAAGTTAATATTTTCGGAGGCGATGAAAAAGAATTTGAAATTGCTTATGATCCGCAAAAATTGACTTACTATAACATCACTGTTGGCCAAGCCAATCAGGTCGTAGCTTCACTTAATCATATTTTCCCAGGAGGAAATTTTGAAGGAGAAAAATTCAACTATCCCGTGAGCGTTGACGGTAGATTTTTTAACGCCGAAAAATTAGGCAATATTCCACTGACTCATATTCAAAATGGAAATATTTTGTATCTCAAAGATGTCGCCAAAGTTTCAGAAAAATCCATCAAAAAAACCATTTATTCCCGACTTTCTATAAACGGCCAAGAACCTCAAAGTGCAGTGACAGTGAGTTTGGTCAAAAAAACTGGCGGTTCAATTGTTGATATTGTTGATGAAGCCAAAAAAGTTATTGCGACTCAACTGGAAACTTTTCCTCCCGGAACAACCTACCAAATAACTACTGATTTTTCAGAAATAATCAGAAAGGATTTTAAGCAACTCACTCACGATTTTGTCCTCACCTTGATTTTAGTTTTTGGAATTCTCTTTTTAATCGTCGGTCTCAAAGAAGCCATTGTGGCAGGACTAGCTATTCCATTGGTCTTTTTCGCTACTTTTGGCGTAATGGTCCAAACAGGAATTTCTCTTAATTTTCTTTCTATATTTTCCCTTATCCTTTCTTTAGGACTTCTCGTAGATGATGCTATCGTCGTTGTGAGCGCTACGAAACAATATTTGAAAACTGGAAAATTCACTCCGGAAGAAGCTGTGCTTTTGGTGCTTCGCGACTTTAAAGTCGTTTTGACCTCAACTACGCTGGCTACTACTTGGGCATTTTTGCCTTTGCTTTTGTCAACTGGAATTATCGGTTCATTTATCAAATCTATTCCCATTACTGTTTCCGTCACTCTGATTTCTTCTCTGATTATTGCATTAGCCATCAATCATCCCCTAGCCGCTGTTTTGGAAAGAATCCGACTTACCAAAAAATTCTTCTTCGTTATTGAATTTTTTCTTTTGGCAATTTTTGCAAGCCTAATTTATTTTGGTGGTTTTTGGAATTATCTTTTCGGCGCTATTTTTGCATTTATCTTTCTGTGGCTAATGCATTGGTATGAAAAAGGCGGAGAAGAAAAATTAGAAAGCAATAAGATACTTGCTGAAAAAGAATGGTACGACGATGATTTGATTAAGCTAAAATTAAAAACCCAAGGGGAAAGCAAGGATATGAGTTTTGCCAGTCGACTAATTCACGGCATTATTCATTTTGACAAAGTTATCCCAATTTATGAAAAATATCTAAGAATGGCAATTTGCACCAAAAAAAGACGTACTATTGTCCTTTTTGCCACTGCGCTACTTTTCATCTCTTCTGTCCTCCTGCCAATTTTTGGAATTGTTCCAATGGAATTTTTCCCCGCTTCAGATGAAAATAATTTATATATTAATGTAGAAAAAGCGGTCGGTTTGAATTTAGATGAAACTGACAAAACTGTCCAGGAATTGGAAAGGAGATTATTGAATTATAAGGAAATTATCAATTTCTCCACTGTCACAGGAAAACAAGGTGCTTCCCCAAGTGGTGGAGGAGATTTTTCTAGTGGTTCTTCCAACAAAGCCTCTATCACAATCACTCTATCAGACAAAGAAGCTCGTGAAATAACCTCCTATGATTTAGCCAAAAAAATTAGAGATGATTTTTCTAATATTCAAGAGGCTGATATCACTGTCGAATCTGCTCAGGGTGGTCCGCCATCAGGCTCAGCTTTTGAAGCGCAAATTATTGGTGATGATTTACAAGAATTAGATCGCGTTGCCAATGAACTAAAACCCATCCTCGCGTCAATCTCTGGCGTAGTGGATATAAAATCATCTCTGAAAGACGCTCCGGCGCAATATACTTTTTTGCTTGATCCGATAAAACTAGCTTTTCATAATCTAAGTGCGCCAAATGTTGGCACAACTATTCGCACTGCTATTTCTGGAACGGAGATTAGTACTATAATTGAAGATAACAAAGAAATTTCCATCAATGCTCGTTTTGACGAGAAAAAAATTCCAACACTGGAAACTATTCAAAATCTTGAAATTACCAATTCCAACGGACAACCAATTTTCATAAAAGATGTAGCCAAAGTCGAGCTCAAACCTTCCGTTGACACCATCACAAGAATTGATCAAAAAAGAGCAGTGGTTCTCAGTGCTGGAGTTGAAGGAGGAGTGAGATCAAATGAGGTGGTAGCCCAGTTTCAAAAGAAATTGAAAAATGATTATGTTTTGCCGGAAGGCTATGTCATTACTTATGGCGGAGAAAATGAACAAAATGCCGAGTCAGTTCTTTCCATCATTCGCGCCATGGCCATTGCCGGAATTCTCATTGTTTCCACTCTCATCATTCAATTCAACTCCTTCAAAAAAGCTATGATTGTGCTCATCACCCTGCCACTCGCCCTCATCGGCGTTTTCTATGGTTTGGCAATTTTCGGTGTCGCCCTTTCTTTCCCAGGACTAATTGGAATTCTGGCGCTTTTTGGTATCGTAGTGAAAAACGCCATTATTCTCATTGACAAAATAAACTTGAACATTAAATTTGGTATTCCTTTTTATGATTCTATTATAGACGCCGGCAAATCTCGCCTAGAAGCCATTTTCATCACTTCCATCGCCACAATTTTTGGCCTCATCCCCATCACTCTTTCTGACGCCACTTGGATGGCGCTGGGCAGTGCTGTCATTTTCGGCCTAATGTTTTCTTCATTCTTAACCTTATTTGTTGTCCCGCTTTTATATGTCAGCTGGATTTCACAGAAAGAAAGATTTTAGAATTTGACCTTTTGCAATTTTTGTATATAATATAGATGAAGCCTTGATGCGACCCCACCAACCGCGGAGCTTCCGCCCAAAGTTAGCGATATAACTTTTCAAAGAGCGCCCAAATGATATGGGAATTCGAGTGGAACCGTCCTAAGATAATAGGACCTCGAAATCTAATATTATTTTGGTGCTTTTTTATTTTTAATAATTAAATAAATTTCAAATTTATGTCAAACAAAAAAACCACTCCTAACGATTTAGACATCCTTCGCCACTCAGCATCACACGTAATGGCATCAGCAGTCCTCGAAATGTTTCCAGAAGCCAAGTTTGCTATTGGCCCCTCCATTGAAAACGGCTTTTATTATGACTTTGAGCTTCCACGAACTCTCATTCCAGAAGACTTGGAAATTCTTGAAGAAAAAATGCGAGCCATCATCAAGGCCAATCACCCTTTTGAACGTGCAGAGATTTCTTTTGCAGATGCGCTAAAAGATTTCAAAAAAGCTAACCAACCCTACAAAGTTGAGCTTATCAAAGATCTTGAAAAATCCCAAGAAACTAATAAGCCACTAAACCAATTAACTATTTACAAATCCGGAGTTTTTGTCGACCTCTGCAGTGGCCCACATCTTGAATCAACCGGAGAAATTCCAGCTGACGCCTTCAAGCTCACCAAAATCTCCGGTGCTTATTGGCGAGGTGATGAAAAAAATAAAATGCTTCAAAGAATTTATGGTGTGGCTTTTGGAAGCAAAAATGATTTGAAAGAATATTTGCATATGATTGAAGAAGCGGAAAAAAGAAACCATGTTAAATTAGGAAAGGAACTCCGATTATTTTCTACTCACATTGAAGGACCGGGTTTTCCATTTTTTCATCCAAAGGGAATGATAGTTTGGAATGAGCTTATCAAGTATTGGAAAGAAGAACATACAAAAGAGAATTACCAAGAAATAAGCACGCCAATTATTCTCAATCGAACTCTTTGGGAAAAAAGTGGCCACTGGGATCACTACAAAGATAATATGTATTTTACCAAAATTGATGAAACTGATTATGCGGTGAAACCTATGAATTGCCCAGGAGGAATTTTAGTTTACAAATCCGATATGCATAGCTACAAAGAATTACCTCTTAAGTTAGCGGAGATTGGCCTCGTCCATCGACATGAACTCTCCGGAACCTTAAATGGACTTTTTCGAGTGCGTATGTTTCGACAAGACGATGCTCACATCTATTGCATGGAGAATCAAATCAAGGATGAGATAATTAAACTGACAAAAATGATTGAACGAATTTATAAAACTTTTGGATTGTCATATCATATGGAACTATCCACTCGACCAGAAAATTCAACCGGTACGGACAAGATATGGGAACAAGCTGAAAATGCCCTGAAGGATGCTTTGAATGAAATGAAAGTTGATTATAAACTAAATCCGGGAGATGGAGCTTTTTACGGACCAAAAATAGATTTTCATATTAAAGACGCTATTGGCAGAACTTGGCAATGCGGAACAATTCAGCTTGATTTTTCAATGCCGGAAAGATTCGATTTGACCTATATCGGCGAAGATGGCAAAGAACATCGACCCGTAATGCTTCATCGGGTTATTTATGGCGCAGTAGAGCGCTTCATGGGAATTCTTATTGAACACTATGCCGGTGCCTTCCCTCTTTGGCTCTCCCCTGTGCAAGTAGCAATTTTGCCAGTCAGTGAAAAGTTTGAAAAATATGCCAAAGATGTAGAGACGCAATTTATTGCCTCTGGTATTCGTGTGGAATTATATAACCAATCCGAGTCACTCGGCAAAAGAATTCGCGAAGCCGAAAAGCAAAAAATTCCATATATGCTCGTAGTCGGAGAAAAAGAAGAAGCCGACAACTCTGTAGCTGTGCGCTCCCGAGGAACGAAAGATCAAGAAGTTATGAAAGTAGAAAATTTTGTTGAAAAAATTATCGCAGAAATTAAGGAGAAGAAATAAATATTCATTATTTTCCCCCACCCCATAAAATAAAGAATTTAAATTGAGATTTTCGAGCGTTAAGAAATTCCTCATCTTCGCTCGATGTACTCATCGAGCCTAGGAATTTTAGCGAGAAAATCGAAAATTTATTTCTTTATTTTATTTGGGTGGCCTTTTTCTTTTTTGCCACTTTTCTTTTGGGAAAAGAAAAGTGGCGAGGAGTTTTTTGAGGCAAAGAAAAAGTAAGAATAGAATTTATGAAATACCACATCAAAACATTTGGTTGCCAGATGAACATTTCAGATAGCGAAAGAATTGCTAGCTTTTTGGAGTCGCAAAAAATTAAACCAACCGAAGAAATAACAAAAGCTGATTTGGTTATTTTTAATACTTGTGGAATAAGACAGATGGCTGAGGATCGTGTTTATGGACAAATACATAATATCAGAAAACAAGAATCAATGATCAATGATCAACAAAAAAAGAAAACTATTATTCTCACCGGATGTTTAGCTAATCGAAAAGATGTGCAGAGAAGATTGAAAAATAAGGTTGATTTGTTTTGTGAGATTAAAGATTTTCAAAAGGAATTTAGAAATTGGATAATTGGAAATTATTTGGAAATTGGAAATTGGAAATTGGAAATTCCGGCACAACAAAAAAACACGCCATGCTCAGATTATTTATCCATCAACCCCAAATACAATAATTCGCATAGCGCCTTCGTGCCGGTTATGACCGGTTGCAACAATTTCTGTTCCTATTGCGTTGTGCCATACGCCAGAGGACGCGAAGTTTCAAGGCCTTCAAAGGAAATAATTATGGAAATAAAAAACCTGCTCAAAAATGGTTGCAAAGAAATAATTCTTCTTGGACAGAATGTGAATTCTTATCAGCATATGCCCTCTCCCCAACCCTCTCCCGATTACGGGAGAGGGGGTAATTCCAATCCTTCTCCCCCTTTGGGGGAGATGTCGCGTACTCGCGACAGAGAGGGTGACGTTGTAAATTTCCCCAAACTCTTGCAACTCATCGAAAAAATTCCCGGCCATTTTTGGATTTCTTTTATGTCTAGCCACCCGAAAGATTTTTCTTCGGAATTAATTGAAACAATTGCGAAATCGAAAAAAATATGTGAGCATATCCATCTCCCCTTGCAAGCTGGAGACGACAAGATTCTTTTAGCAATGAATCGAAAATACACCGCCAAAAAATATTTAAACCTAGTAGCAAAAATAAAGTCCGCTTTCGCTAAATATAAACCCAATAAATTATATTCCATCACCACCGATATAATTGTCGGTTTTCCCGGAGAAACAAAAAAACAATTTCTTGAGTCGGCGTGCGTCATGAAAAAAGTCGGCTATGATCTTGTCTATTTTGGCCAATTCTCTCCCCGCCCAGGAACTGTTGCTTTTAAAATGAAAGATAATGTTTCCAAAATCGAAAAAAAGAAACGGGAATTTTTTCTCAATGAAATCCTAAAAGAAACTGCTCTTGGAAATAATCAAAAATATCTTGGAAAAATTTTGGAGGTTCTCATTGATAAAAAGGAAGGTGCTAATTATTTCGGCCGAACTCACTCATTAAAAAATGTGAAGATTATTTCCACACAGAAAAATTTGGTCGGAAAATTTGTAAAGGTAAAAATAACCAAAGCTAATATTTGGAATTTGGAAGCTTCTCTTTACATAAAGCCATAATTACCTTATATTATTTCTATGAATATCATTGTTTCAAAATTTGGCGGTACCTCAGTGGGAAGCCCCGAAGCTATTCAAAAACTTCGCGAAATTGTCTTGGAAAAAGAAGAACGAAAAATAATCGTTGTTTCTGCCGTTTCCGGCACTACCGATCTGTTGATCAAAGCCGGCACCGAAGCCAAACAGAAAGGAGATTGGGAAATTACACTGGAAATTATCAAAAAGAAGCATTTGAAATTAATCAAAGAACTCGGGATCAAATTAGATCTGTCTGAATATTTTGAAGAATTAGAAGCTTTTCTTAACGGCATAGAATCCATTGGAGAACTCACGCCAAGAAGCCGGGATTACATTTTGTCTTTTGGTGAAAGACTAAGTTCGAAAATAATTGAAAGTTTTTTGGAAAAAAAATCCAAAGCTATCCGCATTAATTCTCGAAAACTTATAAAAACCGACAATTCTTTCAGCTCAGCCAAACTAGACATGAAAGAAACGATCAAAGCTATAAAGAAAAATTTACTACCAAAATTAAATGACTTTGACAAAATCGTCATCACCGGCTTTATCGGCTCCACTGCGCACGGAGAATACACAACTTTTTCCCGCGGAGGCTCTGATTATACGGCGGCTATTTTAGCCAATGTGCTAAATGCCACCGAACTAGAAATTTGGACCGACGTGGACGGAATTCTCACTGCTAATCCCAAAATAATTCCTCAAGCGAAAGTAATTCCAAAAATAAATTATCGCGAAGCAGCTGAACTCGCCTATTTTGGCGCCAAAGTTCTTCACCCAAAAACCATTGAACCCGTCGTGGTCAAAGAAATTCCCGCTCGTGTAGTCAACACTTTCAATCACAAACATCGCGGAACTCTCATTACCGGCGAATCGCAAAAAAACATCAAATCCGTTTCCAGCAAAAATGGATCCTATATAATCAATCTCTATTCGACTGAGATGCTTGGAACTTCTGGATTTATGGCAGAAATATTTTCCATCTTTTTGAAACATGATGTCGTCATCGACGTTGTGAGCACTTCCGAGTCTAGCATTTCCGTCACGACCGAATGCGAACCAACCACGCTCCTTATAAAGGATTTGGAAAAATATGCACTCACTGAAATCCTATATAACAAAACTATAATTTCTCTTGTTGGTGAGGGCATCAGCCAAAGAAAAAATATTCTTTCTAGACTTTTCGGCGCAGTGAAAAACCATTCTATTAAAATGGTTTCCCAAGGTGCCTCCCCTCGAAACATCACGCTCGTCGTTGACAAAAAAGATGAAAAGCTAGTTATCCGCGCTATTTATAAAGAATTTTTTTAATACTAGAATTTAAGGATTTAAGCATTTGATTGTGGAAAAGATATTAACGCAGTCGCCAGGAAAATACTTTGTATAGATAATTCTTAATTACTGGCGAGTTATTAAATTTTATAATTACTTTCGCGACGAGCATATCTTGACACAAGCGAATGCTTAAATCCTACATAAAATTATGCGTTTTGCAATTATCGGTGCTACGGGCATCGTCGGGAGAGAAATGATTCAATGCCTCGAAAAAAAACATTTGAAAGTTTCTGCTTTGAGATTGGCGGCTTCACCACGCTCGGTGGGGAAAATGATCAAAACCAATTTCGGAAAAATAAAAGTGGAGAAAATCAGTGAAGAACTTTTCAAAAATTCTGACATCGCCCTTTTTGCCGCCGGCTCGGAAATTAGTTTGGAGTGGGCCAAAAAAGCGGCTGAGCTTGGCTCGGTTGTTATCGATAATTCCTCATGCTTTCGCTATGACCCACAGGTGCCACTCATTATCCCAGAAATAAATCCAAAAGAAATTTCGAAACATAGAGGCATCATCGCCAATCCCAACTGCACCACTGCTATTGCCGCTATTCCACTTTGGGAAATTGAAAAAAAATTCGGTCTGAAAAAAGTTATTATTTCCACCTATCAGGCAGTTTCCGGCGCGGGGAAAGAAGCGATGGAAGAGTTGGAAAATCAAACTCATAGTTATTGCCAAAATAAAAAGTTCACAATAGACAAATTTCAACATCAAATTCTTTTCAATCTTATTCCTCATATTGATAAGTTTCAAGAAAATGGATATACCAAAGAAGAAATGAAGGTCGTTTGGGAAACTAGAAAAATATTTTCTCGTCCTAACATTGACATTTCTTGCACGGCTGTTCGTGTGCCGGTTATGCGAGCGCACAGCGAATCAATTGTAGTTGAAACAAAAAAGAAAATCACTCCCGAAAAAATTAGAGCGATTTTCAAAAAGACTTCTGGGATAAAAGTAGTTGATGATCCAAAAAATAATTCCTACCCAATGCCACTTTTTGCCAGTTCGGATTTTTCTGTTCATGTCGGGAGAATTAGACAAAGCCTTATTTTTGGAGATTTTGGACTGGAATTTTTTGTTAGTGGCGATCAAATCTTGAAAGGCGCCGCCCTCAATGCTGTCCAAATCGCCGAGCTTTTGATGAAGAAAAAGAAATAAATTTATTTAGTTTATTTTAGGACTTACACGTTTACCTGAAAATCTATTTATGTAGCCAGTACAATGACAGGATTATAATCAATAATTTCTATCTATAATCTTAGTTCATTTTTTTGTAATTTCAGCGAACAATAGATTTGAAGGGAAATGCGTAAGTCATATCCAAAACCGCCTCAGTCGCTTCTTTGCCCTTATTGCATCTTTCATTCGCCCTGTCTTTTGCTTGCTTCAAGTTATTCACAGTTATCACGCCAAAACCAATTGGCAAAGAAAATTTCAGCATCACGTCCATTATCCCCCTGGAAACTTCTTGTGATATATAATAGTAATGATCAGTGTCGCCCTTTATCACGCACCCGATAGCCACCAAGCCATCATATTTTTTTTCTTTCGCTAATTTCTGACAAGCTAAGGGAATTTCATATGCACCCGGAACCCAAACAATTTCAATATTGTTTTTTTTAACCTTATTTATTCGCAAAACTTCCAGCGCGCCCTGAAGCATTTTTTCCGTGATGTCCACATTGAATTTTGAGACTATAATCGCAATTTTGAGATTGCGACCATCAATTTTATTAATTTTTTTGTTTTCTCTTTGCATAAGTATTTATAGTTATTTAAACCCCTCTGTCATTCCCGTGAAAACGGGAATCCAGTCATCAAATAAATTTTATTGCAATAAATTTAGTATCTACACTAGATTCCTGCTTTCGCAGGAATGACAAATCGAACTTATTTATTTCTTAAAAGTTTATCTACATATTTAGCTAGCACATCTGTTTCAATGTTCACGCTATCACCTATTTTTATCTTTCCTAAATTAGTATTCTCCAAAGTATAACTCACTAGCGAAACCGAAAACCAATCTCGCCCGGTATCCACTACAGTTAAACTTATCCCATCCACAGAAACCGACCCTTTCTCTGCTACCAAGCGCATAAATTTTGTGGGAATTTGTATTTTTATTATTTTTGATTTCTTGTCTTTTCTTATACCCACCACAATTCCTCGCGTATCAATGTGCCCCTGCACTATGTGTCCATCCAAAAGATCCTTGAGCGCCAAACTTTTTTCTAAATTCACAGCCGTTCCTTTTTTCCAATCGCCCGCAGTAGTTTTCTCAATAGTCTCCGGCATATATTCCACTTGAAAAATTTTTGCATTAAATTTTTTAACTGTCGAACAAATTCCATTCATAGAAATACTTTCCCCTTCCCAAATTTTCCAGCCTTTGGGTCGAGAAATTTCCACAAATAAACTTTCATTTATTTTGGAAACTTTTTCTACTGTGGATAATTTTTTAATAATCCCGGTAAACATAATTATTTTCTTCTTATTATTTCCAAATCTTTCTTAATTTGTTTTATTAATTCTTCACTGTTTTTAAACTTTATAATTTCTCTAATTTTCTCAACAATCTCTACTCTCATTTCTTTGTTGTATAAATTTCCCGAAAAATCCAGTAGATGCGCTTCCAAAAGAGATTTCTCAGGAAAATAGACAATGGCGGCCTTATATTTTTTGCCTTCAAACTCAACATTTCCCGCATAAACCCCGGCCTCAAGTTTTCCACTAAAGTTCAAATTGGCCGTAGGAAAGCCTAATTTATGGCCATTTTCTTGTCCATGAATGACTTTTCCGACTATTTTCAAATGTTGGTTCTCCATAGACTAAATTCTAACAAGAGCGCCGGATATTGGCAAATTCATTTGCTTTTGCTAGTATGTAGTATAATCTTAATTTTATGGAAAAAATCATCGTCATTCTTGGACCCACTTCTTCTGGCAAATCAGAGGTGGCAATTGCATTGGCTCAAAAATTAAACGGGGAGATAATTAGCGCTGACTCGCGCCAAATTTATCGTGGCATGGATGTTGGTACTGGAAAAATAACCAAGTCTGAACAAAAAATGGCTAAACATTATGGTATTGATATAGTAAGTCCAAAGACTGAATATAACTCGGCTAAATTCAAAAAGTATGCTAACAAAATAATCAAAGATATTTTAGCGCGCGGAAAACTCCCGATTATTTGCGGTGGAACCGGTTTTTGGATAAAAGCGCTGGTGGATAATGTTGTCTATCCAGAAGTCGCACCCGATTGGAAGCTGCGAGAAAAGTTAGGCAAAAAATCAACTGAAGAATTATTTAAGACACTGCAAAAACTAGATCCCCAGCGTGCCAAAAACATCGACGCCAAAAATCCCGTCCGTCTCATTCGCGCCATTGAAATTTGCAAAAGTATCGGCAAAGTGCCAGATACAAGATACAAGATACAAGATACAAGATACAAATTTGTTCAGATTGGAATAAGAATTACCAAAGAAAAACTTGATGAAAGAATTAAGCTAAGACTGCAAAAAAGATTTTCTGCAGGCATGACTAAGGAAGTCAAAAAACTCCACTTTAAAGATAAAATTAGTTGGAAAAAATTGGAAAGCTTTGGGCTTGGATACTCGCTTATTCCAAAATATTTGAAAGGTGAAATAGAATCAAAAGAAGAGCTTTTTGAACAAGTTTACCTCGCCGAAAAAAACTACGCCAAACGCCAAATGACTTGGTTTAAAAAAGATAAAAGAGTAATTTGGCTACCTGAATACAAAGATATAGAAAAAGAAGTAAAGAAGTTTTTAATTTAATAAGAGTCCCCAAGAAAGATTTCTTGAGGACCCTTGTGTTTTTCGGAAGGATTATTTATTGGGTAGGTAGGGCTGAAGCGGTATATTGTGAAATTCTGCGCATCTTCTACAGATTGGCCAACCTGAACCATTGTACCCAGCGATTTCATCAAAACCACTACACATCCTACAAAATTCTTTTTCTTCCGATAAAATATCGTAAGAAACCTCAGCCAGATCACTATCCATAATATCTCTCCTCCCAAAAAAGAACATAAAAAAAATCCACCTATTTGGTGGATTTCACATTGTCTATAAAAAATATAAAAAACTTTTTTGGTCTTTGTCTGTTTGGTTTTTTATACTTATTTTTCATATCTAAATATAAATATACTCCTTTCTCCTAATTTTGGCAAGAGCAACTATTTCAACTTGTTTTTGACAATTTCCTGCACTATTTGCGGATTAGCTTTGCCTTTAGTCATCGCTCCGCCAAAGGCGGATCTGACGCTTATTCTCCTGACATTTTTTTTACTAATAATTCAGACGCAGCATTTGGATTAGCCTTTCCTTTAGTAGCCGACATAGTTTGCCCGATCAGAAACTTCAACGCATTTTCTTTCCCAGCCTTGAAATCAACCACCGATTTCTCATTCTTGGCCAAAACTTCCTCGACTATTTTTTCCAATTCGTCTGAATTATCCATTTGCGCCAAATTTTTTTCTTCGATGATTTGCGATGGATCGCCACCTGCCTTGTACATCTCGGCAAGCACTGTTTGCGCTGCACTGGAATTTATTTTCCCCTCTGACAAAATACAAATAAACTCGGCGTAATTTTCTGGAGTGATTTTGATATCAGATAAATCATGTTCGTGTTCCCCCATGTGCTTGCGAAGTTCACCAATCATATAATTAGCAGCCAATTTAATCGCCCTTTCTTCTTGGCACACATATTCTTTGCAACTAATTTTTTCCCTAATTTCGCTCACCACATTTTCAAAATACTGCGCCAATTCTTTTTCGCAGGTTATAATTTCCACGTCAGCAATTGGCAGATCATATTCCTTTTTGAATCTTTCAAATTTTTGCTCCGGCAGTTCTGGCAATTTTCTTTTAATATTTTCCACATAAGTTTCATCAAAACTAAACGGCGGGATATCCGGTTCAGGAAAATAGCGATAATCATGCGCTGATTCTTTTTTCCTCTGTGAAACTGTCTCACCTTTGTTCGCATCCCATCCGCGAGTTTCTTGAACAATCTTTTCACCTTTATCCAACATTTCCGTTTGTCGCTCAATTTCAAAATTGATGGCTTTTTCCACGAATTTAAAACTATTAATATTCTTCACTTCAACTTTAGTGCCAGAAAGTTTTTCCTCGCCTTCTTTATAAAGTGAAATATTAGCTTCGCAACGCATATTTCCTTTTTCCATATCCGCATCTGATATTTCAAGATATCTGCAAATCTGTTGCAGTTTTTGACAAAAAATTCGCGCTTCTTCACCCGTTTCAATGTCCGGTTCAGTCACCAGCTCCATTAGTGGCACTCCAGCGCGATTGAAATCCACCAGAGTATATTCCACGCCTTTTGGGTGAATGAGCTTGCCTGTGTCCTCTTCGAGATGAATGCGAGTGATTCCGATTTCTTTCCCATTTATTTTCAATTTTCCTTTTTCACAAAATGGTTGATCATATTGGGAAATTTGATAGCCTTTTGGAATATCCGGATAAAAATAGTTCTTACGATCAAACTTTGAAATTTGACGCAAATTGCAACCCAACGCCAAGCCAACTAACTGAACAAATTCAATTGCTTGAATGTTTGGCACCGGCAATGTTCCTGGTTGCGCTGTGCAAACAGGACAAATATCAATATTTGGAGTCTTTTCAAGCCCCAAGCCATTCTTGCATTGGCAAAACATTTTTGATTTAGTTTTGAGTTCCACATGGATTTCCATGCCGATTACGGGAGTGTATTTTTTCATAAATTTAAAATAAAATTTTCTTATATTTTAATTTGTTTAAATTTTTTTCAATATCCTTATATTTTTTTCCGCAAAGCATCCCTCCAGCGATAAACTCTTCCTGAGTAACTTCCACCAGGCAAAATTCTGGCATTTTGAATCTATCTTTTTCTTTTTTATTTTTAAATTCAAAATCTATCAATACTAAGCCACTCAGTCCTTCCTTGAAAATATCAATTTCTGCGATATTCTTATTATAATCATAGTAGTATCTTTTTTTAAATATTTTCCTCCCTTCTGTTTTTTTCAAAACCTCAAACTCTTTTTCGGAAAGACTGATTGTTTGCTCTTTTTGAACCGATTTGTCGTTATCACTGATTGGTGTTTTTTTCGTCATCTCGAAACTATCTCCATTTTTTCTAATACGCAAAACAGGATGATCGCTAGATTTTGGAATATAAATATCAATAACTTCTCTCCATTTTGATTTTTTTATATTCGCAGGAATATTTTTCGCTAAATATGTTTTTTCTAATTCAATCATAAAAAGAATTAATATACAACATTATATTTTAAAACCACTGAATCATCATTAATTTTTTCACAATCAATCAATTTTAGATTAACATCAAAATCCCCCTTGAAAAGTCCCAGGCCATCACCAAAAATTTTCGGCTCGACTGTGATATGAATTTCATCCACTAATTTATGATCCAAAAACATCCCATTAATAAATGCTCCTCCACCTAAGATAGCTGACTCGTACCCCATATCTTCCAAATCCTTCAAAACATCCTCTGGCTCACCCTTGACCCATTTTACCCCTTCAATTTCCTTTGGATTTTCCTCTAGCGTAAAAACAACATTCAGACGCTCCTTAAGCGGAGATGGAAAAGTAGCAAAAGTTTTATCACCCATAATCACCACTCTTGCCTCCTTGGAAACACGGGCGAAATATTTTTTGTCTTCTCGAGAAGTCCAATCTGGGAAATGATTGCTCGTTTTAGCGATCTTTCCATCTAGCGTCATTGCCATTACCATTATAATTTTCATAATTTAAAACTTTTAATTCTTATTTTTTCCAGTCGCCAGTTTTGAATCTGTTGTTTTCTGAATTAAAATGCCAGCTATTTACATCGCTCAAATAAATTTCTCTAAATATTTTTTTAGCCGTTTTTGTAAAAAGTTTTTTAGGAATTATTTTTTTACGCGATTCTGATTTTAATTTAAATAGACTCTCATTTGCATCTTTTTGCTCCATAAGCTCTAAATCAATATCAAGATTGTCGGCATCCTTGACTATCCTTGCTTCAATCGTTTCTCTTTTTTCATTTTCTTTAAATAATTCTAAGAATTCTTTTTCAAGCGAAGTGTTTTTAAGCATATCGCGTATGGCCAAATCTTCATTTCTCTTGACATATAATCTTGACAAATAGTCCACATCTCCCGCCCGACTCTCTGCAATATCATGTAATAATGCTAATTTCAATATTTTCTCCTGATTGTTATTCTTCTCTTTTTTAGCAATAATCAAAGCCAACCACATTACCCTGAAAGTATGTTCCGCATCATTAGCTACTTTTGTTACAAAAAACCTCTGCCAAGTCCTTTGGAGGAATCTTATTTTTCCGATTTCAAACAAAAAATCCAAATCTTTGTTCATTTTGATTTCAGTTAACTATTACGCATAATGTATAATACCACACAAAAAAGTGATAGTAAAATCACTATATCTGTTTGACTTTAATGGTCTTTATGCTATTCTAATTTGAAACCCTATTAACCTGAAACCTTAAAAAAAGAATAGACCCGAAGGAGGTCAAACATGAAAAAGCCTATCAGCGAAATCGTAAGGGGATTTTCGGAAAAACTTCCAAGATTCCCTGATGGCCGAATTAACTACACCAAATCAAACACGGCACCTGTTATCATAATTTTTGTCAAAGTTGGCGAAGAATTCTTGCTTCTAAGACGGAGCAAGAAGGTGCTTGCCTATCAAGGCAAGTGGAGTGGAAGCGCTGGCTTCCTAGATGATCAAAAACCAATTCGTGATAAAGTTTTAGAAGAGCTTGTCGACGAATTGGGTATTGACGAGAAAAAATTAAAAGAACTGATCACAAAGATCAAGATCAGTGAGTATTATGAATTTAGGGACGAACAAACCAATAGGATCTGGATTAAAAATCCAGTATTGGTTGAATTGAAAGAAAAACCAGAAGTACGCATCAATTGGGAACACGATGCCTTTTGCTGGATTCGAAAAAATGAACTGTCCAAGTTCGACATAGTTGTCGATTTGGAACATGCCCTCGAATGCGCTTTACAATAAACCCTCCTTCGGTAAAACGCCGAGGATTAACTCTCAAAAAGAATTGGAGAAGGCGGACAGGCTTATATAGCTATCCGTCTTTTATTTTCCCAAAATCATCCAAAATAGCTTTTTTATAGCTATATTGTCAACATCATATCAAAGTGATAATATGATTATATAAGATAATAATTAGTAAGCTTTATGGATATCAAAATATCGAGTATTTTAGGAAGTGGAAAACTTATCCCTACGAAAGATATAGGTAAAATTGCAACTGCCTTAAAAAATAATGGCCACAAAGTTGTGCTAACTCAAGGGGTGTGGGATCTTATTCATGAAGGGCATGCCAGATATCTCCAAAAAGCCAAAGCGCTTGGAGATGTGTTGATTGTAGCTGTTGATACTGACGAAGTGGTAAAGCATCGCAAGGGTCCTAATCGTCCAATAGTCCCAGAGAAAGAGCGAGTTAATATGATCTCACATTTAAAACATGTCGATCTGATTGTTATGAAAGAATCAAAAACAGATCATAATAAACTAATCAGAACTATAAAACCTGATATTTTTGTTATCTCAGAGTCCACACCGTCGAATAAAAAAGGAAAAAGTTTTTTTGAGGAAGTGAAAGAAGAACACGAAAAGTTCTGTGGAGAAATTATCAACCTAAAACCACAGTCAATAACATCCACTACCGCAAGGATTAGATTTCTGACTATTAAGGGAGCAGAAGATCTTGCAACGGAATTACAAAAATCAATAGAAAATTTCTTATATAGCAATAAAATATAAATTCCCATACTAAAAAGATGCCTAAAAAAAAGATTTTAATTTCGTTAGTCCCTGTTATACACATCAAATATTTAGAATTATTCAAAAAATATCCAGATCATCTTTATATCTTAGATGACACAATTCTAAAAAAATGGGACAAATTTGAAAACCTAAAAAGAGATCTACGCTCCATTGATCAAAAGACTATTTGCAATTTCGTTAGGAACTCTGGCATCCTGAAGGAAGTTGAGCTTCTGACGATGAACAATTTAAAAAATCTAACAAACTTGGAAGAAAAAAATATTTCTATCGTTATGCCAGATGAAGATGTTTCCCATTGGTTTGCAGAAGAATTTCTTCCTAACAAAAAAGTTGAATTTGAAAATGTCTTTTTAAGATGGAATAAGCCAGTATCGACTCAGGAATTAGCTATTTCCAGCGACAGGATAATCACCCAAGAAAAAGCTCATAAGGAACTTATCAAAAAAGCCAGTGAACTAAAAGAAAAAAGTGCCAATTGGTGGAGACAAATTGGCGCCCTGATTACAGATAAAAAAGGCGCGGTAATACTTTCGGCATTCAATCGTCATGTTCCGACCCAAGAAAATATGGCGGTTTATGGAGATTTAAGAATGTGCTTTGATGCGGGCGAAAATCATCATCTATCAAACTCTATTCACGCAGAAGCCTCTCTAGTCGGAAAGGCTGCTAAGGATGGAATCAGTCTCAACAACACCAGCTTATATGTCACCACATTCCCTTGTCCAACTTGCGCTAAATTGGTAGCAGAGGCCGGCGTCAAAAAAATTTATTATGAGAGTGGCTATTCTCTCTCTGATGCTGAGGATATTCTCAAAAATGCTGGGGTTGAAATTGTTTTAGTTAAATAGAATTACAAAAAAATCCCGCAACTAATGGCGGGATTTTTTTATTTGTTAGTCTAGTATTTTTAGCCGATTCTTGTGATAACCGGCTCTTTATTTTTAGCAACAACTAGTTGAGCATGCAAGTGTTGCACTGTTGCGCCTGTCATGCCAGTACTGTCTGAACGCATCAAAAAAGTACTATGCGTTATCTTCAGTTTTTTCTTGACTTTTTTAATAGTATTCCATAGATCTAAAATCTCATCTTTTTTCATCTCTTCTGGATTTAGAATATGACGCTTCACCACAAAAATTAAATGCTCTCTGGTGTGTTCATATGGCCAAGCGTTTCTTGTCACCACCCAGAAATCAGTTTCCACTATGATCGGGTTGGGATGATAAGCCGGCTTTTCCTTGTCAATAAAATCATGACAAAAAGGACATATTCCATCAGTTATGATTTTTTTCATAGTTTCGATTTGTTCTTTTCTACGAGCGTTATTCAAATCTAATCCGCTTTTGTTCATATCGTTATATTCATAAATTACATAATCTAAACTGGTGTTGGAATTTTAAACCAAGGTTCAGGATTATAATCCTCGAGCACAAAATCTTCTTTGCGAAAATCCTGAATTCTCGTCACCTCTCTATTTAGTTTTAGTGTTACAGTTGGAAAAGGTTTTGGCTTAATTGAAAGAATCTTATCCACAGATTCCGCCTGAACATCATAATAATGTGGATTAGACAAGAAATGAGTATATTTAGTAAATTTATAACCCAATAAATGTGCTACCATCAAACCCAAGGCAGACCATTCAATTAGATTAAACTGCAAGCCCACTGGAACATCAGCTGATCGCTGAGTATGCGTCATTTCTAATTCTTTCTGCTCATCAAAAAGTACAAAATGAATAAAATTTCCATGACAAGGAGCAACAACAACTTTGCGTTTGAAACCCTGTTTTTCATCTCCCATCGACAAAGGTGGATTCCATGTGGTCAAAACATGAGTTCTTAGAAATGGTGCTTTTTCCATTTGCCTCTGGACTGCACTGACCTGATCGAATTCTCCCGTTGCGGATTGAAAGTGACCCAAGGAAGCTCCATAAGATCCATCCCCCAAATCACCCTCAGGTAAACCAAATATTGCACATTTTTCTTTTGTAACCCAGTCTCTCCAGAAAACTTCCGGACAACCATATTCCTTAAGACCACTTAAGGTGCTTTGCCCATTTAAAAATGCCACCAATTCGCCTATCGAACCATAAAAAGATTTGGATAAATCACGTTCCGTCAAAACAGGAAAACCATTACTCATTTCGAATTGCAACATAGCGCCTGTTATTTCTTTTGAATTCTGATGTCCAGAAGTTGCATTCTCTGAAAGCCTCGCATGAATAGGCACCTTGTCTTTTCCTATTGTTTTAATTTTTTTAAGCAGTTCCTGATACTGAAAATCAGGAGTTCTTTCATTGAAGGGAAGATAATTTATGCCTCCAGCGTTTTTAATTTCAATTTCTTTATCTGCCATATTTTTATTTATTAATTATTTTAATTATTTTATCTATCTCCCTGTGAAATTCTTCTAAGCTTTCGTCATTTTCAATTATATAATCAGCTTTTTTTCGTAAACATCTTGTTTGTCTTTCTGCTTCACTTTTATGATCTTTTTTGAATTTATCCAAAGTTTTAACTCCGTCGTCCGTATTCTCCAGACGCTTACAGATTCTTTCATATCTATTCTTTAAACTAGAATCTATATAAATTATTTTTACTTCAAAATATTTTTTGAGAATTTTCAAATCAGAAAACCTTCTTATCCCGTTTATTGCAATTATTCTTTTTTTAATTTTCTTCAAATCTTGACTAGCAACATAAGAAATAATATCTTCTCCAAAATATTCCCTCATCATCGTCGAAACTTTTTGCATATTCTCTCTGCTTTCCGGCAAATACATTCTTCCTAAAATATCACGTAGCACTTCTGAGGATCGGTAAGCATAACTCTCATATTTCTTTTCTATATACGCAGACATCTCATTTTTACCAGAAGCAATATCTCCAGAAATAGCTAATATTATTTTCTTCTTTTGCTTATCCATACTAGTTTCTTAATTTTACTATCTTTCCCTTCTTTGGTCAAAAATGATTTTTCTATAAATTAAAAACGCCAAATTACGGCGTTTTAACGATGATTTTTGATTCTTTGCTTTTTATTCATGTTTACTTGAAATTTTAGCCATCATTTTATCCACCTGCGCCTTGAGTTCTTCGGCTGTACCGTTATTGTTAAACTTAAATTCCGCCTTGCGTCCAATTTCGTGAATAGAAACTTCCGTGAGCTTGCCTTCTTCTTCTAGAAATTCTTCAAAAGTTGCCTCGCCTTCTCCATCATTTTGTTTTCTCAATTTTGTTCGCTCGTATCTAAGTTTCAAATCGGCATAAACATATACTAGATAAAAATTATTGCCGTATTTTTTCACAAAAGGTTCAACGTCACCATGCATTCTAATTCCATCGGCAATGATAACATCCGATCCGTTTTTTTCCATGTCCGTTATCAGAGAATCAATAATAATTGAGGGTCCATAACCCTCTTTAAGCACCAAGGCTAGTTTAGCTAAATTATCGCGCGTTACTCCAACGTGAATATCTTCCAACGTTCTTCGAAGAATTTTGGAAGTGCCATAGTGAATAGCGCCATACTTTTCAATTAAATAATCCGAAACAGTGCCTTTACCCGCACCTTTTTCGCCGATCAGACCTAAAACTATCTTAGTCATAAAAATATTTTAACCTTTTAAAACACCTACTAATTCTAGCAAAAAAATGCCGCTTCGTCAATAGAAAAAAAGCGTTTTCACGCTTTTTTCTTCTATAATCTATAAGCTACGAACTATAAGCTAATTCGAATCCCCACGCCCATCGTTGAGCAAATATTTATTCCTGAAATAAGTTTTCCTTTTAGGCCTGATGGTTTAGATTTCTCAAGACTACTCACAAAAGTCTTGATATTTTCGTTTAGTTTTGCATCTTCAAAAGAAATTTTTCCCACAATTTGATGGACATTTCCACCATCATCATTTTTGAAAGCAGCTTTACCTTTCTTGAGTGCGGCCACTGTTTCTTTGATTTTTGTAGTCACAGTTTCAGTTTTTGGGTTTGGCATAAGGCCCTTTGGTCCAAGAATTTTAGCCACAGGCGCCAATTTTGGCATCATTTCTGGAGTAGCAATCAAAATATCGAATTTGTCTTTGCCGGAAAAAGCTTTGCCGGATTTTATCTTTTCAATCAACTCTTCTCCACCCACAACATCTGCGCCCGCTTCCTTAGCATCCTTGGCATGAGTTGAGGTAATAACTGCGATTAGCTTGCTTTTACCTGTTCCGTGCGGAAGATCTACTATTCCTCGAATTTGTTGATCGCCTTTTTTTGGATCGATATTAGTTTTGATATGAACTTCTACTGATTCGTCAAATTTAGCAAGCTTATTTTCTTTCATTAAGTTGACCGCCTCTTCTAGTGAATAAATTTTATTCTTATCAATTTTTTCCGCTACTGCGCGATATTTTTTACTTCTTTCCATATAGTTCTGTGGTAATAATGAATCTTTTTTGAAACAATTAGATTCTCCCACTTAATTAATATTTATAACCCTACGAAAATACAAATTTTTACAAAAGTACAAAATCACGAAATTATAATTTTTTGTATTTTTGTATGTTTTTGTAATTTTGTAGGAACTTATTCAATTTTTATTCCCATTGATCTTGCTGTTCCGGCGATAATTTTCATTGCGCCTTCGATGTCATTTGCATTTAGATCAGGCATCTTTTTTTCGGCAATTTCTCGAAGCTTGTCTTTTGAAATTGTTCCAACCTTGTCTTTCAAAGGATTGCCTGCACCTTTTTCAATGCCGGCCGCTTTTCGCAAAAGATCAGAAGCTGGAGGAGTTTTCAAAACAAAACTAAAGGTTCGGTCTTCAAAAACAGTGATTTCAGCTGGGATAATGTCGCCCATCTTGTCCTTGGTCGCATCATTAAACTTCACACAAAACTCTTGGATATTTAGTCCGTGTTGCCCCAAAGCCGGTCCGACTGGAGGCGCTGGGTTAGCTTTGCCGGCTTGAATTTGTAGTTTGATAACTGTTTTAATTTTCTTTGCCATAATATTATAATAATCAAGAAACAAGCTACAAGATACAAACAATATTCAATATCCAGATTTCAATTTTCAAAAAGTTTGATGTTTGAATTTTGGAATTTAGAATTTGTTTGTTTCTTGTCCCTTGTGCCTTGTGTCTTATTTTTTAATTTATATCTTATTAATTTGCAAAAAGTCCAATTCTACCGGAGTTTCTCGTCCAAAAATAGAAACTAAAACTTTTATCCTTCCTTTTTCTTCATCTACTTCATCAACTTTTCCATCAAAATCTTTGAATGGTCCGTCGATAATTTTGACGCTGTCGCCCGAAACCACATCAATCTTATATTTTGGCTCCGCTACACCCATTCTTTTCTTGAGCGCTTCAATTTCTCGCGGATCAACTGGAGTAGGTGTTGTTCCTAGTCCGATAAACCCCGTAACATTGGGCGTATTTCGAACCACATACCATGAAGCGTCTGTGACGATCATATCTACCAAAACATAGCCGGGATAAATTTTTTCTTCCACCACTGTTCTTTTGCCAGTCTTGATCTTGATTTTCTTTTCAATTGGCACCATCACATCAAAAATCAAATCTTGCATATCCATCGATTCAATTCTTTGACGCAAATTTCTCGATACATTATCTTCATAACCGCTATAGGTATGAAGTACGTACCAAGCTCGGCCGTGGTGTTGACTTTGTTTTGCCATAATTGTAATAGCGATGCTAATCTTGCTAATAAATGCTAATCTGCTAATTGCTAATCGTTCATATCATTCGCAATTCGCATCATTCGCATATATTCGTAGATTCGCATCGTTTTATTTCAAAATAAATGTTTTTAATAAAAATCCGAAAAAATAATCCAACCCGCCCAAAAATATCGCAACGGAAAGACTAATACCAACTACAATTATTGTATAGTTGATTGTTTTTTTGCGTGTTGGCCAGTTGACTTTTGTCAGTTCTATCTTGGCTTCTTTTAAAAATTCTAGTATTTTGTTCATATTTTGAGCTTTTTTAAAAGCCCCTGTGGGCTTCTTTATTAATCTAATACTATCTTATTTTTCAATTTATGTCAAATATTGTCCTGTGAACCAATCGCTAGGATAGACAGTTGATAAAGAATCCGACTTCCAACGATGGCATTCCAATCACTTTTAATATCGTCTTTTTTAGATGGAGAGACTTCGCAAAGGTCAAAACCAATGATTCTTCTACCGCTTTTCACAATTTGGCGAAGGAGAAAACAGACTTGGTCAAATTCCAATCCTCCCGGCACTGGCGTTCCGGTATTAGGACAAAGAGCTGGATTTAACCCATCAATATCAAAACTCACATAAATATTTTTTGGCAAATCCGCAATTATTTCTTGGCACATCACAGACCATTTTTCTCCAGAAAATAGCTTGTCGGAAATTTCCCGATCGCTATAACACATAATTTTCCCTTTGGATTTTTCCAAAAATTCAATTTCTTCTTCGCAAAAATCACGCGCACCAACATTTACAATTTTTTCCACCCCCTTAAGTTCACTGGCATTTCGCATAATAGAAGCGTGCGAATTTAGAAATCCTTCATACCCTTTTCGCAAATCAAGATGAGCATCGATTGTTAAAATTCCAAAATTGCCTTTTTTCGAAAGTGCTCGCATCAGTCCCAACGGACAACTATGATCCCCGCCTAACAGTCCCACAATCTTATCTTGTGAAATATTTTCTTTTGCAACTTCTTCGATCCAATCAGCCAAAACTTCCGTTCCTTCATTTACTTTTTTCCAAAGATTTTTGTTTTTTATAGGATCACCTTTCTCCAGATGCTTTATGCAAGAAACTGCAATTTTTCGCAAATTATTGCAATATTTTTTCCATTTGTTAGAAATTGGAAACATGAAAATTCCCACCTTCCAAGCTTCTGGAAAAAATGAATCATAAAAATCAATTTGTGGAGATGCTTTGAGAATTGCCTCTGGACCAAGACTTGTCCCATCTCGAAAAGAGACTGTAATTTCACAGGGTACTGGTAGTATGACAACTTTCGCTTCTTTTTGGCTGAATGGAAGCGCAAAAATATTACCATTTGGCTTAGCAGTTTCGTTAGGATCAAATTGCATAGACTATATTAAATCACAACTTTATTTACATCGATATTTTTTCCAAAAAACTTTTTACCTAAAGTTTTGAATCTATTTGTTAGATCTGTTGAATAAAAATTAATTATTTTGTTTTTTCCCAATACTATTTCTATTTCCTTATGTCTTTCAAGATAATTCTTTAATTTTTTTGATACAATTTTTGCTTCCGAAATAATCTTAATTTTCTTTCCTGCTATTTTTCTAATTTTATTTTCCAATATCCCATAATGAGTGCATCCAAGGATTAGCGTGTCTATATTTTTGTTTTTAAAATAAGAAAGGTACTCTTTTAGAATTAGCTCTGTTGCTTTCGAACTATATTCCCCAGCTTCTATAATAGGAACTAGTAGTGGACAAGCCTTTTGAAAAATTTTTATCCCCGGCTGAATCTTTAATAATTCTCTTTCAAACGCCCCAGACAAAACAGTTCCTTCGGTAGCAATTATACCCACCCTTCCATTTTTTGTTTTTTCTATCGCCTCTTCAGAGGCAGGAATAAGCACTCCTATTACTTTCTTATTTGGATATTTTTTTGGCAAATATTCACGCTGAATTCTGCGTAAAGCATCACAGGAAACTGTATTACAAGCTAAGATAATAATTTCACAATTATTTTTAAAAAGAAAATCTACTGCTTGTTTCGTAAAATCATAAATGATTTCTCCTGAACGTGTGCCATATGGAGCGCGAGCAGTATCACCCAAATAAATATAATTATACTCAGGAAGTTCCCTTGCGATACTACGCAAGATATGGAGACCACCAAAACCAGAATCGAATACGCCTATAAACTTATTTCTGGTTTTTTTAGTCATAAAAATGATGCAAAATTTGGTGGGCGATTCAAGATTCGAACTTGAGACCTCGTCATTATCAGTGACGCGCTCTAACCAACTGAGCTAATCGCCCGAAATATTTTTTTTAAAAAAAATGTGGACCCTATCGGGCTCGAACCGATCACCCCCTGCTTGCAAAGCAGGTGCTCTACCAAATGAGCTAAGGGCCCAAAAACTAAAATTTATTATATCAAAAGAAGAAAAAAATGGCAAGTCAAACTATTTTATCATCCTAACCACCTCCCTAAATTTATCCCCTCGATCAAATTCATTAGTGAAAAGTCCAAAGCTGGCCGAGCCAGGAGAGAGAAGAATTATATCTCCTTTCTCTGCTAATGCCATTGCTAATTCCACTGCCTTTTCCATCGACTCCGCTACTTTTAAATTTTCCAAATCTAAACAATTATCTGTTTTTTTCATTTCTGTAATTATTTCATCTGTCGATTGTCCTTTTAGAAAAACTACACCCTTCACTTTTTTGCAAATAGTTTTCGCAAATTCTGCCATATTCAAATTCTTGTTCGATCCGCCACAAATCAAAATAATTGGCTCCAAAAAAGAATTCAAAGCAGAAATTCCTGCTTCTGGCGTAGTTGCCGCCGTATCATTTATATATTTAACCCCTCCTATTTCTCTCACAAATTCCAACCTATGCGCTACACCAGAAAATTCTATGATAGCTTTTTTGATTATCTCTATTTTTATTCCCATTGAAACAGCTACCGCTATGGCCGCCATAATATTCGCCCTGTTATGCTTTCCAATTAATTTTATTTCTTCCAAATCAATAATCTTTTTTTCATCAATTCCATTGTTGAAAAAAATACTTTCATTTTCAATATATACTCCATCCCCCTCTAAAATTTTATCTTTTGAAAATTTGATCAGGTGACTTTTTATCTCCACTTCAAAATTTTTCATATCCTCATTATCACCATTTATCACACAGGTATCTTCTTTATTTTGAAACAAAAATATATTCTTCTTGTCTGCGATATAATCCTCCATTGATTTATAATAATTCAAATGATCTGGATAAATATTGGTAAAAACTGAAATTTTTGGGCTAATTTTAGCTCTTCTAAGAGCTGACAGGCGCCAGCTAGAAAGCTCAAAAATAACAATAGTGTCATCCTTTAATTCTTTTAATTTATCCAGAACTGAAGTTTGACCAATTCCAACTTTAATCGGATTTTTTCCAGCTACTCTCAGAATTTCATAAATCAAACTAGCTGTGGTAGTTTTCCCTTTCGTACCAGTCACTCCCACAATTTGATTTTTGCAAAGCTTAAAGAATAAACTAGAATCAACCTCCACTGGAATTTTATTTTCGAGAGCTAATTTAATTTGTTTATTATCCCAAGGCACTGGCGGAGTTTTAATTATCATATCAGCGCTAACAAAATCTTCCGGTCGATGTTGTTGAAAAACATAAGAAATATTTTTCAAATCTTTTAATTTCTCAAGCGAAGAGGCTAATTCTTCTTTAGATTTTAAATCTGTTACTGTAATTTTCGCTCCTGCCTCAGATAAAAAACGAACGGTTCCCACACCGCCCCCATGAAGCCCTAGCCCCATAACTGTAATTTTTTTATTTTTTAAATCAGTAATTTGCATAAAAACTATCTTTTTATAACGCGCCCATTCCTCATTCCCGCATATTTCCCTTCTTGAATAACCATTCTACCATTTACAAAAGAATAATCAACTCCTCGTGAATATTGATAGGGTCGGTCTTTCTCAGAAGGGCTAGAAATCTTGTCTCGGTCTAGCACTAAAACATCGGCAAAAAATCCTTTTGCCAATTTCCCTCTCTTGGCAACTCCGAATTTTTCCGCAGGATATGATGTCATTTTTCGAATTGCTTCCTCCATGGTGATTATTTTTTCTTGCAAAACATATTTTTCCAAAACTTTGATGAAAGTTCCAAAAGATCTCGGGTGAACTAGCTCTCCAGTTTTCGCGTGATTCAAGCTATAGCCTGCCCCATTGGACGCAATCATTGAAAGTGGGTGAATGATTGCTTGTCTAATATTATCTTCGCTTAAAACTTCCATTGAAGTTATCACTCGCCCTTCTGAAGCAATCAAAATATCGACAATCGCTTCTTCTACTGTTTTGTTTTGCGAAATTGCAATATCTGTTATTTTTCGACGCGTCAAAGTTTTGTCTAGAGAGCTGGTGGCAATTTCAATTTTCTTATATTCAAAACCGGATTTTTTCATCTCAGCTATAACTTTTGTTCGAATGATTGGGTCTTTCAATCGATGAATCATTATCTTCCTCCCGCCTTCTGCTACCCAAGAGGGAAGCATGGCATAGAGCACTGAACCAGTATTGGTGTAGGGATAAACATCGAAAGAAATATCTATCCCCGCCTCTTTGGCGCGGGATATATGCGCCAGTGCTTCTTCCATTTTTCCCCAATTTTTTTTGCCCATCACTTTGAGATGAGCAATATGTAATTTCATTTTGACTTCTTGCCCAATTTTTATCGCCTCTTCAATTGATTCAACAACCCCCTGGGCTTCATCGCGAATATGTGTCACATAAACTCCGCCGTATTTTTTGACAATATTAGCCAAATCTTTGAGTTCTTCCCCAGAAGCCAAACGAGCATGAGTATAAATAAGACCAGTTGAAAGTCCAAGCGCTCCCGCCTTCATTGAATCTTGAAACATTTTTTCAATAAATTTCAATTCTTTGGAATTTGGCGAACGCAATTCATCCTTCAAAATTCCCCGACGCAAATTTTCATGCCCTACCAGTGTTGCAAAATTAACTGAGAGTTTTTTCAGCTCTAATACTTTTAGAAATTCCTTGAGTGTGAGCCAATTAAAACTAATATTTTTGAGATCTATCCATTTTTGAATTGACTCCATTGCAAGAGGCGTAGCCAATGGTGCCAAAGATGATCCACAAGCTCCACCAACAATTGTGGTGATGCCTTGATAGGCCAAACTTTCCAAATTAGGATTCAAAAATATCTGCCAATGGGTGTCAGAATGATTGTTAATATCCACAAACCCCGGACAAACAATTTTTCCGCTCGCATTGATTTCAATTTCTCCTTTTTCATTGTGCAACTCCCCAATTTTTACAATTTTATCCTCTTTAATCGCCACATCCGCCAAGAAAGGCACACTCCCCGTGCCATCAATCACATGACCATTTTTAATTAGAATATCGTACATAAGTTTTATTTATTTACAAATAAACTCTGCCATCTCAACCAGTCGATTGGAATATCCCCATTCGTTATCATACCAACCCACCACTTTCACAAGGTTTCCATTAGCCATCGTGAGAGGCAAATCCACAATAGCGCTACTTGCATTACCTTTAAAATCCATTGAAACTAATTCTCCTTCACTCACTGCCAAAATATTTTTTAGTCCATTTTTCACAGCTTCCCTGAAAGCATTATTTATTTCTTCCACAGATGTTTCTGTTTTGACATTACAAATAAAATCAACAATGGAAACAGTTGGTGTTGGCACGCGTAGCGATATGCCATCCAATTTTCCTGCTAGATGCGTCATGACCTTCCCTACAGTTTTCGCTGCGCCCGTAGTAGTCGGGATAATGTTAAGTGCGGCTGCTCGCGCTCGACGCAAATCATCATGAGGCAAATCTTGCAAGCGCTGATCATTAGTATATGAATGAGTGGTTGTCATAAAACCTTTTTCCACGCCAAAATTTTCATCCAAGACTTTTATCATCGGTGCCAAACAATTTGTAGTGCAAGAACCATTGGAAATAATGGTTTCATTTTTGTATTCATTTTCATTTACTCCCAAAAGATAAACTGGGGTGTCATCTTTGGCCGGCGCTGAAAGGATAACTTTTTTTGCGCCCGCGTCAATGTGTTTTTGGGCTTTTTCTTTGTTGTTAAAAACTCCGCTACATTCCAAAACCACATCCACTCCCAAATCTCCCCACGGCAAATTCGCTGGATCCTTTTCCATGAAATATTTTATCCTCGTTCCGGAGACTATTAATTCTGAATTTTCTTCATCCACCACCACTTCTTTGCCATAAGTGCCATAACTTGAATCATATTTCAAAAGATGCGCCGCAGTTTTGATATCCGTCAGATCATTTATCGCCACAATCTCCACATCATCTTTTTTGAAAGCGATTTTGAAACTTGGTCGACCAATTCGACCGAAACCGTTGATAGCTATCTTAATCATAATTTTTGAATTTTTGAATTTTGTAATTTTTAAATAATTTCTAATGTTTTAATGTTTAAAAATTAAGAAATTAAGATTTATTTACAAAATTAAGAATTATAAAATTTAAAAATTTTCTGCTTTAATTATACCTCTATATTAGTTATTCTCCAATTTTCTCCCGCAATTTTTTTGATGTTGAATTTCACACCTTTAAATTCAGTGTTTTTTGCGATGCTTTCGAGTCCAAATTGCAAATTTTCCAAGGAGATATCTTCGGTATGCTCAGGAAATCCGTCGTGCGACAATGCGATTGTTCCAATCTCCACATTCACACTGCGAATATTCCCAAGTTTTTTTTCTTGAGTTATTATTTTTAGCTCGTCAATTATTTCTTTGGCAAGTAAAAAGTCATGCATGCGAATTTTGTCTTTGAGCGATAGCGAAAAGCTACAAAATTGAGCACCCCGCAGAAATTCGCTCTTGAAATATAAATTATTTAAAAACTAAGCCGTAGGCGTCTACGCACACAAATCCATACGTTACACTAATTTTTATTGGAATTTTGTGCGGGGTAATCACACTAAAAACTATTTATTCTTTCCACAACCCATGCACATTACAATAGGCTCTTGCTTCAATATGCTCGGCTTCCAAACAAAATTCCGCTGATGGTTCTTGTCCTGGTTCCAAATGCTTCCTATAGACTCGATGTTCTGTGATTACTTCAATCCATTCGATATAATGCTCGGATGTCATTGGATGTGGAATTTTTCCCACACTCACAATCACTCCAATGGCTGTTCTTTCGATTACCGGCACGTGTTTTTCCATGCCTTCATCTTGAGTTTTTTCTTGCTTGAGCTCCATCGGTTGTCCACAACAAACCAACTCACCTACTCCAGTGTGAACCATTTCCACAATGTTCCCGCAAACATTGCATTTATAAATTTGATTTAACTCGGTTGCCATTTTTGTCTGCGAAGTATGAGCAAGGAACGTTTAGGAGCATCCCTGCACTAATTCGCTATAAATAATTATGTTAATTATAAACTAAGCCGAAGGCGACCACGCGCACAAAACCAAATACTAAATTAAATTTTAATTGGAATTAGTGCGGGACACCACAATCTCAATGCACTGCACAACTTATACAAGGATCATAGGCTCGAATAAAAGCCCGCAATTTTCGTTCGCGTGCCTTGCCTTTTAATTTTATGATTCCTGGAATATACCCAGCAATATCTTCTTCTAAATTAGACAAAACTTGCGCCGTCGGTGTAATTATGTTCACATTTCTAATATACCCCTTAGCATCAATTTCTGTGTGATAATAGAGAGTGCCTCTTGGAGCTTCCACGGCCGCTGCCCCCGAGCCCTCTCTAATTTCATACGGCCTCGTGAGAACTTTTTCCAAATCTGAATTTAAAATTTGTTTGATAAGATGCGAGGATTCTTCGATGGCATGAATTACTTCCACCATTTGACATAGGATATTGTTGAAAGGATTATAATTAGGAAATTTCAATTCTAAACTACCAAGATATTTATGCGCCTCTGGTCGCAATTTTTTTCGGTTCAAGTTGATTCTAGCAATTGCTCCTACCATATAACTTTTTCCGTCATGTTCCACTCTTTTTATAATCTCTCTTTGTTTTTGCAATTCGTGAAAATTATTCTCAAAACTACCCACGGGAATGTTGAGTCCCTGATTGGAAATAATATCTCCGTCATAAACTGCATACTTAGCCGGCGCTGACAAGCAAACGTATTCTGTTTCTCGAGAAAATTCCGGCAGTTTTATTTTTCTGAAAAAATTTCCTAGCATAGACGCATCTTGCAAAATTTCACTAGAAGAAAAAACTAATTTTCTGAATTCTTCGCTATCCGGTATTCTTTTGAATCCGCCGACTTCATTGGTAAGTGGATGAATTACTCGTCCGCCAATCACTCTCACAATCTCCATTCCATATTCGCGAATTCGCATGGCTATTTTTGTCTCCTTGGGATATTTTTCCACTAATTTTAAATCATTATCCATATCCAAAAAATCCGCTAGCGACAAAAAGAAAAGGTGCAGTGCATGCGAATGGATAATTTGTCCCAGCTCCATAATTTCACGAAGTTTTTTTGTTTCTTCACTCACGATTATTCCAAAAGCATTTTCAATAGATTTTATAGCCGTTATATTATGTACTACCGGACAAATTCCACAAATTCTTTGTGCCACTACGGGCATATCGCTAAAGTGTCGACCAATCAAAACACCTTCGATAAGACGAATTCCTTCTTGAATTTCTAATTTAGAAGACTTAACATCCCCCTGAAGAACACTCGCCATAAATCCGGCGTGTCCTTCCATTTTTGCAATGTGATTAATTTTAATTTGCATACATTTATAAGTATTATTATATCATCTTAACGCTCTTCTCTTCGATATCATCTCTGAGTCCATAAATTTCTGTTGCATTTTCAAATTCTTCTTCTGTCATCATGGTTTTTAGTGTAGCGCGCATCGCTGAAACATTCCCATTCGGACGAAGCCCCCGACAGCCTTGGCACATCATGCGCGAGCTTGGACAAACTGCATTGCAACCACCCAAAATCATTGGACCAAAGCATGGTTTTTTGTCGAGAAGAAGACAACGATTGCCCGCTTTTTTGCATTCCACACAAACTGGCTGATCGGGAATAACTGGAATATTATTTTTCAATAATTCCGGCATATATTTCAAAAATTCCTGTGCGGATATTGGACAGCCAGGAAAAACAAAATCGACTTTCACAAAATTATCGATTTCTTTTATTTCTGGATTGGAAACTCCCTGAATATATTTATATACGTGCTTTATAGTATTAGCCTTTTCATGATAATTTTTGATTTCTGGCACACCACCCATGGCCGCGCAATTGCCGAGCGCCACCAAAAGCTTGCTTCTTTTCCTAGCATTTTTCAAAGTTTTTATATTATCTTTTGTCACAGGATTGCCTTCCACTAAAATCAAATCTAGTTTTCCACCCCTATCCTCTTCATCTTCAATCAAACGAAAATCAATCATCTCTATGGAATTAGCAAAGTCCAAAAATTTCTGCCCCAAATCCAAAAGAGCAAACTGACAACCCTCGCAAGAAGTCAAACTGACAATCGCTACTTTAGGTTTTTTAAGTTTTTTGATTTTTTCTTTTTTGTCCTTAGCGACATTACGAACTTTTATTTTGATTTTTTTTTCTGACATGATTTATTATTAATCCTTAAACATTACGGCAAATCCAAGCTTACTTGATCTCCAGTAGTGAGTGTACCTTGGCTAGTGCCAGTGGCAAATTCAGTAGAAGATGATTGACTAAGCGAAGTAATTTCTGAGGTAATGGAAACACTGTCTCCTGTGGCAACATTTGAATCTACGGCGCTATATTGCGTCCAGCCAGTTTGGTCAGTCGTGTGCTGGGCAGTGTTAGCTGTTAAGCTACTCCAGGTGGTTTGTATCCAACCATAAGTAGCTGCTTTAGCGATATAATTACGATAAACAAAAACACCCACAGCAACAACTAAAAATATGCTTGATAAAACAATAATTTTTTTCTTATTAATTTTCATATTTTTTTATCCCCCACCACTTTCAAGGAAAGCTCTATTATAATCATAAGTTTGATGCGAAGCATCGGCCACGCCTCTCGTGTTATGTTATAAAAATATTTTCTAAAAAGTGGTGGGGGATGAATTTATTTTTTACCTCTAAATTATACCATATTATTTTCCATTGACAAAGCAACTTTATCCATACACAATAACTTTATAGACTTTATTTACCCTGTTAAGTATTTTTCGGTTACGAAAAATAATTTTATGGAGTAAAATTTACTTAACAGGGTAAACCTTCTAACTTTTAACTAAATTATTATGCCACTAAAAATTGGAATTGTCGGACTGCCGAACGTTGGTAAATCTACTCTTTTTAAGGCTCTGACCAAAAATCCGGTGGATATTCAAAATTATCCCTTTTGCACTATCGAACCTAATGTTGGGATTGTGAAAGTGCCTGATATTCGTTTGGAAAAACTCGCCGAGATGTCTCATAGTGCTAAAATTATCCCAACCGTTATCGAATTTGTTGATATTGCGGGACTTGTGAAAGGTGCATCCACTGGCGAAGGATTGGGCAATAAATTCTTGGCCAACATTCGCGAAGTGGATGCGATTGTGCAGGTGGTGCGAGATTTTCAAAATTCTGACATTATTCATGTACACAATAAAATTAATCCTGCAGAGGATATTGAGATAATAAACACTGAGCTAATCATTGCCGATTTAGAAACAATCAAAAAAGTTCAAATTAGAGTTGAGAAAGACGCTCGTGGAAACAAAAAAGGCGCACCGGAGCAACTGGTGATTTTGCAAAAAATTAGACAGAATTTGGAGGAGGGTCGTTTAGCCAATGAAGCCACATTGGATTTATCCGATGAAAACACTGAACTTATCATTCGCGAACTTTCTCTTTTGACTATGAAGCCATTTCTTTATGTTTACAACGTTTCTGACACTAATCAAAAAATGCCCGAAGCACTTGAAAAAAGAAATCATGTCAAATTAGACATAAAAATCGAAGAAGAACTTTTGGAAATGACAACCGAAGAAGCCCAGGAGCTAGAAATAAAATCTAATTTAGACCAACTAATTCTCAAGGCTTATGAAATTTTGGGTCTCATCACCTTTCTCACCACAGGTGAAGATGAAACTCGCGCTTGGACAATCCGAAAAAATTCCACCGCCCCCATTGCTGGCACAGCTATTCACAATGATTTCAAGGATAAATTTATCCGCGCCGAAGTAATTGCTTGGGATGAGCTTTTAGCTGTTGGATCATGGGGTAAAGCCCGTGAAATCGGCAAACTTCGAACAGAAGGCAAGGAATATATAGTGCAAGACGGTGATGTGATTGAATTTAAGATATAATGCTGTTTTTTATTTTTCTCTCAATTACATTTCCTTTACAATGTTTCAATATCCCTAAATAGGATTGCAAACTTTGCTCGAATGATTTTTCAGAAATTTTTTTATTTTTCAGATCTTCATATTTTTTGGAAATTTTCTTAAATATCCGTTTTTTGGTTTTTGTTCGCAACGCAATATAATGAGGCAGAACAACATAACCTAAAAAATCTATACCACGTGAAAATTTTCTGATTTCAACCTTGTCAGGATGAAGGAATAATTTCAATCTTATCTTAAGAAAATTACTAATTTCAAAAACCAGTTTTTTCAAATAAAGTTTATCGTCTGATAAAATCACAAAATCATCAGAATATCGCAAATAATATTTCACTTTTAACTTGTGTTTTATAAATTGATCCAGCTCGTTTAAATAAATATTAGCAAAAAGTTGGCTGGTCACATTTCCTAGGGGTAGTCCTTTGTTCTTTTCTATTTCAAAACTCCTAATTATTTTATCAATCAGCCAAAGTGCGTTTTCATCTTGAATTTTTGTTTTAATAGCTTCCAATAAAATATTTTGGTCAATTGAATCGAAAAACTTTCTGATGTCGCATTTAAGCGCATAAATAATTTTATGATTATTCTGGCTCAATTTTCGACAAAACTTTTCCAATCTCTTGACGGCTCTGTGTGTTCCTTTTTCTGTTCGACAAGAGTAAGAATCAAAAATAAAATTACTATCAAAAATCGTATATAGAATTCTGAATACGGCATGATGCAAAACTCGATCTACAACAATCGCCTTGTTAATTTTTCGCATTTTTGGATCACAAATATTAAATGTGCTATAATTAGAATGTCGATAAGTTTTATTCCTTAGCTGGTTATGCAATTCAAATAAATTGTCTTCCAAATTGAATTCAAATTTTATAACATCGGGCTCCTGACTTCGTCGTTTTTTGAAAAATCACAAAAACAACTGGTGATACTGGCTTGAATAAAGGATTGGGTCTTTACGATTAGGTGTCCCACTGATAAACTGGAAATATGTTTATCCGAAAAAAACCA
>Ga0209416_1000150_pt1 | contig 76603 bp, 97 predicted proteins | sample RifGroF1_FD_184001 | JGI IMG/M metagenome (GOLD analysis project Ga0209416, IMG submission 184001) | Groundwater microbial communities from Rifle, Colorado, USA - Groundwater F1 (SPAdes) (version 2) | ecosystem: Environmental > Aquatic > Deep subsurface > Groundwater | place: Rifle, Colorado... | reverse complement strand
TATCTACCATATCTGGATATCCTATCACTATATCATTAGCTCCGTCTACCCTCAACACTTTAAAATAGGGAGTTACTTTTAACTTAGCATCTATTTCCATAGATGTTTTATTAGCATTATATATATCCGTAAGGTCTGGAACAGTAGGCTCTGGGTCTTCTAAATTCCATGAATGGATATAAGTATTCCCAGCACTATCAACCTTAAGAATAACATCCTTCTTAAAATCTATCTTTCTCCCAAGTTTCTTTTCTATACTAGAAGCAAAATCCATTATAAGCCTCTCCCTTCCACAGTTAATATCTCTAATCTATAATCTGTTAAGCTCAGAGTGCTAAGACTACTGTTATAAACTTCCACTGCAAGAGTATCTCCCTTAGTTAATCTGGTTATAACATTACAGGAGGTTAATAAATCTTCCGTAGAGAGTAACCCCGCCATAGAGACATTAGTATCAAAATCTATTATGGCACCATTCTTTCTTACCGTTACTTCAAACTTATAATTACTAGAAACATTATTTAAAGTTCCCACAAAGTTCACAGCTACAAATTGTACCTTCTTAGAAGTAAAAGTATTAGTTACAAACTCTACATCTTTATCTTCTACTTCAGTAAAATTGACAGAAGTGAATACCCTTGATTGAATACTCTGAGAAGTTCCTGTAGCATAAACATAAGAGTCTGGATAATTAGACCACAGGGTATGGTCGAGAGTATTCCATAGGTCAAGTAACTGTTGGTAGGTAGGCTTAGTGGGAGAAACTATATTCCATTCCTCTATACAAAATCCATCTGGGTCTGAGTCTCCATCCCAATCTTGACAGATTATAACTTCTGAATTATAATCTACCTCCCTGCCAACATAAGCATCTACTGCTTCTCTATAATTAAAACTCATTAATATATTTCCTACCTTAATTTAATAATACTAAGTATTTGATTTCCATCCAAGTTTCTATTGTTACTGCCATCAGTATGTCTAGCATAAATTTCTAAAGTATCATTTGCAACAACATCTATCGGAAAAGATATATTAACACATACTAATCCTCCAGTAGCTCCTCCTCCGCTATTTTCTAAAGCGTGTATATAAGTACTGCCATTCTTATAAATGTAAAGATACAACAATCTATCATTACCAAAACCAGTTCCAGAAAAGGAAGCAGATACTAATACCGTTTGGGTGGATAAGCTAGTGAAAGTACTGCTTGAAAATTCAGATAAAGTATCCGTTACTTCAGTTGGAAATAATACTTTAGTGTATACTCCTCCTTGAATAGCTTGGGTAGACGTATTCTTTACAAGTACTTTAGATGCTGGAAGAGAATCTATACTAGACCAACTTGTATCAGTTCCGTCCGTTGTAAGAATCTTAGAAGTGTTCCCAGTTTGAGATGGTAGTAAATTGTTCAAAGAAGTATTTTTATTGGATACATCATTGAGATTATTACCTCCAAGAAGTATCTTAGAAAAAACTCCTCCAAAGTTTTTCCCTTCCAAGGTTCCACTATTACTTTGAATAGTTACCTTGTTACTAGACTTACCTAATGAAAATATGCTTCTCAGAGTGCCTTCTATATTTAGAAAGTCGCTCATGTAATCTCCTTTTTATATATGTTTATATTAAATACTATTTTTACATACTAATATTATTTTATCACAAGTTAAGATGAATGTCAATAGTCTAGTTGAAAATATCTGTATCTTCAATCATAGTGTCTATCTTACCACATGTATCAAGACCTTCTTCATATACTACTGTATCTAACAGTCCCACAGTAAACCTAGAAGTATCTTTAAATAACAATTTATATCTTCCCGATAACTTTGAAGCTAGTTTATATAATCTTTTTAATTCTAATTCATATTTATCTTTAGACATATAATTCCCCTTTTATCAGTCCAAATAACTCCATCTAAAACCCCCACATGTTTTCCTTTTCCCTTTACATACTTTAACTATGCTTGTGATATCTAAATTATAGAAAAGAGATGCTTCCGTAATATTATTAAAAACAACATTAGTATCTAAGTTAATAACCTTCTTGGAAGTTCTTCCCTTACTCTTCTCCCCTATTTTCCTTTTGTGCTCCTCTGAGAGCTTCTTTCCTATGTTAGCTTGTCTAGTTTTCTCTATAGATTCAGGAGACATCTTCTTTCCTAGGTTTCCTAATCTAATCTTTTCTTTATGCTCCTCAGATAACTTTCTACCAAGTGTATGAGTATTTCCTAAGTTAGCTTGTCTTATCTTTTCTTTATGTTCCTCAGATAACTTATTACCCAGAGCATATTTATTTCTCTTACTCTTCTCCCCTATTTTCCTTTTATGTTCTTCAGACAATACATGTCCCAAGGTATGAGTATTCCCTTTTAACTTCTCACTCATTTTCTTCTTAGTTTCTTCCGATAGTATTTTACCCAAATTAGCTTGTCTTAATTTTTCTTTAGTTTCTTCCGATAGTATTTTACCCAAATTAGCTTGTCTAGTTTTCTCTATAGATTCAGGAGACATCTTCTTTCCTAGGTTTCCTAATCTAATCTTTTCTATAACATCTTGTGGAAGCTTCCTTCCCCTCAAAGCTATACTGTTTGCTCTGCCGATTCTTATTCTAGTTTCCTTAGATAATTTTATTCCCAGATTACTTCCTGCTGTAGGATTGAAATTATAACAATCTTCTCCAAAAAATAAATCTAACCAATGCTGTTCTCTTTCTAACAGTTTCTTTTTAACTTCTTCCAAGCTCTCTAACTTTTCTACATACTCTATAATTTCCCATTTGAAGTTTTCTCCCCCATGTAAATTATACGCATATTGTAAATATCTATTAGTATGGTTATTTTTAGAGAGTAAGTAAAAATGCTGTCTCTTACGATTATCTAAATTTACTGAACTTCCGATATATACTTTATTATTCCCTCTATTAGTTATTTTATAGATACCTGCTTTTTTCATTATACTTGTTCCTCAATGTATTTATATATCTATAATATAAATACAAGCGTTATTATATGTCAATTCCTTTTCTAATAGGCACAGTATTCAAAACAGCTCCGCAATTGGGACAGTAATTAGACCTGAACTCAAAACTTCTCTTACAAGTAGAACATGTCTTCTCGAAATAGTGCTTAACACAACGTAAGTCCGTCATAAGGTCTGCTATATCTTTAACTTTATCATACAGTGGTTCAGACCACATCCTCCCAGTTAGAACTATTTCTAGGTCTGGTCTTTCCTCCTTCATAGTTCTTATGAACTCAAAGAAAGTTTTCTGAGATATCAATGATAGGTTTAGAGCTCCTAGTATCTCATCCAACACTAACATGTTGTAAGGTTCAAAGTATTCTTCTATGTGGTCTTGTGCTATTATATTCTTCTTAGTCTTACCAGTGTTTATATCATCTACCATAGAGAGCCAAGCCTCTCTTACAAGTACTTTATCCTCTTCATCTTTATTATGTTCCAGTATTACTTTATAGGGAACAGTATCGTGAGATTGTATAATAGTTATATTATTCTTAAACATCCTGCAAGATTTAAGTTCTCCGTAAACCCTATCCACTGAGGAGTCCCCCTTCATGAATTGAGTTATCAAAACATTCCAGTCCTGACCCATAGCTCTCATCACTAAACCAAATGCACTTGTAGTCTTTCCTTTACCACTCCCAGTGTACACTTGTATCAAACCTGATTTATTTATCATTAATCTTTCGACTTCTTTCTTTTCTCTAAACTTTTTTGCATACTTTTAATTCTAGGGTTAGCTTCAAACAACTCACAGAAATCCTGAGTTGGAATCTTTTCCCTAATAGGAATACAATATTCTCCCAACTGGAGTGCGGATATCAAAGGACACTTAGCTAAGTGTTTACAGAATCTACACTTGTCTTCATCATCGAAGAATACTATGGGACCTCCATTACCCTCATCATAACTTAGGTACATAGAACCTCCTTTAATATTTATAGATTAAATCTGCATTCCTTCATCCAAGTCTACCATGACTACTCCATGATATACAATCAGAGATTTAGGATTGTCCCCTAAGATACCAGCGTAATCTTGTAATCTATCTGTACTAACTTTTCTTAATAACCATATATAAAAACATAAAGGCATACATAATAATATGAATGTCTTAAGCTTTAATAAAAAATTCTTTAACTTATTCATACTTAGTTTTAATCTCCTCTATTAATTTCTCTAACTTAATTCTTGTCAGAGATTCTTTCTTTAATCTTTTAGCTATGCCTTCTATGTTCTTAATTATGTTTAAGAACAATAGCATATTATTGTTTATTGGTTTCTTATTACATAATACATCAAGGAAAGCATCAGTTAAATAATAATGTTTCTTTCCTCCCCTACTGATAAATATCTTATTGTAATCATCTAACTTTAACATATACCCATCTGGTAATATTATATGGGGTATCTCTCCTCGTCTCAAGGCTCTCAAATCCTTACGGTTTATCATCTTCATCCTGCTCCAATTTTAGTCTAATAAGAATCAACGCTTCTTCTTCATCTATCTCTTCAAATGAATTAGCCTTCTTCCAATTGGATTTAAAATAACAGAGCCAGTCTATCTGATGCCTACAAAAGATATTCCTCTTGGGGATATAAAACAGGTGCTCCTCGTAATCTATCTCCCCTAACAGATTAACATCTTCATCCAGCAGGTATGATTTACCCACTTTAATTTCTTCTAGGATTTCTTCAGGATTTAAAACCATTCGTCTCTCCCACTTAACAAGATATCTTAAAACTTAATGTTCTTTATAAATCATTTCATAAAAGTCATCTATCTCTTTATCATAATCCGTTTCTTTGATTAGTTCTAAACATTTATTGAATAGATTTACTTTATCTATTCTTATTGTTAAAAGGTGCATGAAGAAACCCAACTTCGATTCATCTGCTGAAAAGATTGTTTCCATCTTAAAGTTCTCTAGGTTACTGGGTTCTTTTCTGGTAACATGAACCGATGTTCTACTATGCCATCTTAACACTTCAAAGCTGATATTCAACTCCTCACAAAGTTCAATAGCATAGTAGTATTCATATTCATCATCTAAACATAGAACTGTTTCTTTTATCATAGTATCCCTTTAGACAACTTAGTACTCTGATTATATCATCTATCGATATAAATGTCAATATCCTTTTTTAGAATCGTAGTCCCAATTGTTCATGTACCAATTTTAAATATTCCATAGAAGCTTCAGGAGTTTCCAACTCTTGAAGAATCTTAAGGGTACTTATACTTTCAGAAGGATTCCTCTTCTTAAAATTAGATATCAAATTGTCTAAGTTAGATAAATCACAAATCTTATTAATAACTCTATCCATATTATTATATGCTTCAGGAACAAACACTTCCTTAGCAGGAGTTACCTTTAGCTGATTCAAGGATACAATACCCTTGTCAATAACAGCATAGGTTATAATATCTCTAACTAGATTATATCCATCGGCAGTGTTCCTCATGAAGGAACCCATACGATAGACATTAGTAGTTTCAGTTACTATAGTTGAGTACGGAGAATGGTCGTGTCCTAAGAAGACATACTGATAACTCTTTAAGTTACCCATAGATAAACTTTCTTTAGGGGCTAAGTTATTATCTAAATAGAAATGTCCCAATAATATATTTGATTTTTTCTCGGGAAGTTTTAACTCTGGAACCACGGAAGCCACATCATAAGATACACCTTCTAATTCAAAAGATTCTAAATGTAAATCTATAACATCGGAGTTCATTAGAGTTCCCATGTCTGTCTTATCTAAGTTAAGAGTTCTATAGGAAGCATCATGGTTCCCTAATATAGAGTGTAATCTTCCCTTATAAGGTTTTAATCTTTTAATTAATTTATTACAGTATTCTGTAGACACTGAAGAGCTATGAAATAAATCTCCAAGTATTATTACATACTTATATAATTTTAATATGGATTCTAATTTATCTATACAAGTAGTAGGGTAGTCATCCATTCTACTTTTTGGTTTAGTGTCGGAGGCATGAAGGTCTCCTATTATAGCTGTCGCCATTATTCCTCCATTAAATCTTTTACGCTGTTGGTTATCTCTGTTATGGTTGCTCTAAATAGATATCTTCTCTTTTTATTTACTTTGTTATAACTATGTAAATAATTAAGTTCTATCCATAAAGAATCTAATAACTCTAAATTACTTGGATTAAATAAAAATTTATTACAGTATTCAACTATCTCTATTAACTGTTGCCTATCTGATAAACATAATTCTTCAAAGTAAGTTTCATTTAAACTGGATAACTTTTCTTTGATACAAATTATCTTGTGCCTGTAATCAAGCATTAGGAACCTCTTCAACTCTCCCATCGCTAATCCTATAAATCTTATTAGCATACATCAGAAACCTAGGGTCGTGAGTTACTATCGATATTCTTAATCCTTTCTCTTGACAGATTCTACCTAGAAAAGTAAAAAAATTAGGAAGATACTCAGTAGAGATATAAGAATACTTTTCATCTACTTCTAAAAATTCTTTACCCTTATTCACTAATGCAAAGATATTAAGTATAGCGGAGATGACAGACCTAACCCCGTTGCCACATCCGTTCTTGAGAGATACTTCAAAATCATTATCTAAGTCTTTGAGTTTAAAAGACAATCCTTTGGTTCCTCTTTTATCTTCTAGCTCTATTGCTATCTCATAACTCTTATCATAGAATATAAATCTAAGAGCGGAATTTATAAGCTCCTTCAAGAATCCTATGCTTTTATCATATAGAATATCCTGACTCTTCTTGTAATAGATAGCAGATTCTCTAATTGTTTCTAAGTCCCTACTTTCTTCTTCTATCTCTTTTTTGGTTGAAAAGATATTACTTTCTATATTACTTACTCGAGATTTAAGAGACCCGTACCTTCTAACTCTATAATCGAGAGACAGTAAAATATTGTCATCCATATTAAATATTATCCTCTATCTCTCTGAGTTGGGGTTCAGAAGAGTTCATGTAGTTCTGAACTTGGTCTAAGAAGGATTCTACTTCTGGTTTCCTACTATCCCTAAGTGCTACCACTTTCTTCCAATCCTTCAAATCTTCAAAATTATATTTCTTTACTAAACTACTTGCTTCTTTAACTTTCATATTCTTTACAGCTTCTATTTTAGATTGTCTTAATTGAAAAGCTTCGTAGTTCTTTTTAATAGCTTCTGCTTCTCTGATATCCATCTATACTTTCTCCTTTATAGTTTGTCCACATAACGGGCAGGTATCCATAGAATCTAACTGTTCCTTTAGTTCTACCAAGTTCTTTTTAACTTCTTTCTCTTCATCAGATATATCTTTAACTTCTTTTAGAATACTAATTAAATTTTCACAATCCCTATCGAGTTCTTGATATTGTTTCACAATATTAAAATCAAACTTAGGGTCTTCTGGAATATCTATGGACAAAGATTTATTTAAATCTACCAGCTTGTTAGCATCTTTATCTAGCTCGGTATAACTATTAACAATATTGAAATCGAACTCTTTATGAAGTATTTCTTTATTCACTATTGACATACAATCTTCTAAGACTTTAACATTTTTATCTAGCTCGGTATAACTATTAACAATATTGAAATCGAACTCTTTTCTTTCAATCTTAGATATGTCAGATATAATTCTAAGACATGATACAATACTATTACAATCATTGTCCAGTCCTTTGTATTCCTGAAGCATGAATTGTAACTTATCCCTCATAGTCAATAAGTCTTCCTCACTATAAGAGTTTATGAAAGAGTTTATCTTACTAAGTCTCTCCTCGTTTATAGCAAGTTTATTATTCATATCGGCTATCTTACGTTTAGCTTCTGACTCATCTTCCTTTATCTTCTTCATGACAGCCGTGGAATCATTCTCGTTCATAGCAAAAATATCTTCAAATAATTTATATACTTGAGAGTCTGTTCTATCAAATGGGAATAAAGAAGACCATTCATCTTGTATATTTATTATACTTCCATCTTCATCAAGATAAAAATCATTATCTGGAACTAGCTCGAATAAATCTGTTCTTCCTACTTTCTGATGAACTATTCCATCTATCTCATATATAGATTCTTTGGGAGTTCTAGTCCACTTAACTTTCATTCTGTCCGTCTCTATCTCCACTTCAGCTTTGTCTTTGCCATGTTTAATGAAAGATTTAGCCTCTGGAGGATTCTTTAGTAGAGAATAGATAGCTCTTATAGTTGATGTCTTACCAGAGTTAGAGGGTCCTATTATAGCTGTGATGCCTACAGGAAATTCTAATTCAGCTTCAGCGATAAGTTGAAAGTTCTTTATTTTTAATTTCATATATCTTTCCTAATTACTATAGCATAATTAATATTATATCATATCTTAATAAAAAAAGCTAGAGGTTTTTCTCTAGCTCTTAAAAATTTTAATATGATTTATTCTTTTGGTACCTTTATAAAAGGAGTTTCTTTAGCAACACCAAGTATATAGTCTTTTAATTCCTGTTCATCTATTCCGCCATTCAAAGCTTTCTCTATCATATAAGATACAAGTAGAGCATCCTCTTGGTTATATACTTCTGCTACTATCTCATCCACTCCGTCTTTAGTTACAACTAATTTGTAATTCTTCTTAAACTGTATTATTCTTACTTTACTCATCTTCTTCTACTATATCCTCCTCTGTTTTCTCATGTACTAATGTGTAAGCTCCATCATTTTTTAAGAACTCATCTAGCTCTGCAAAGTTATCTTTAACCCATTTATATAAAGACTTCATACCACAGAGACTCCACTCTCCCCCCGCTGGGTTAGGAATGATTTCAGTTTTCCAATAAGCTCCCGCTGATTTAATATATCCTTTACTTTTCAACAGGTCTACTAAGAAATAAATATTAGAAACACCCTTAGTAAATATCAAAGGAAATACTATTGGAATCTTAGAAAATCCTTTCCTGTTCTTATCTGCCTTAGCAGAGATATAGCATCCAACTGGTACGTCTTTCTCTCCTTCTAATGTTATCCTCTTCTCCATCATATCGGCTCCTCCAGTTCTACCACTGTCTTTCTTTAAAGATATGATAACGTCTGGTTGATAGTGTAGAGCCTTGCAACCTGCCGATTTAGTTTTCTTGTCGTAGGGACCTTTCGCTTCTATATTAGCTCTCTCTTGATTTACCAAGAAAGTTGTAATACCCGCTTTCCTTAACAGTACCCTAAACTTCTGTAAGAAGGATGTCATAGCCTTTGCCTGTCCACACATCATGGGGTCTATGACTGACCTAGTTAATACAGAGTCGTCCAACACATTAGTAATACTATCTATAATGACCACATCGTAAGCAGGAACATCTTGTTTAACTAATCCCTCTAATATCTTTTCTAAATGTCCTACGGTCTGTAACTCATCTACGAAATTAAATAACCCCTTATCTATATAAGGTAGCATTCCTTGGGATTCAATCATGTTAGCTAAACCAGCTTCCACGTCTATGAAGAGAACTTTCTTACCATACTGTTCCATCAATCTTCTAGCCATGTGTAGTACTAAAGTAGTCTTACCTAAACCTTCTGGAGAATATATCATAATCATATCTCCCTCTCGGATACCTCCAGATAACAATATATCCATGGGGATAATTCCAGTAGGAACTACTTCGTCTTCTCTGGCTTCTGCATTAACATATTTCTTCAAGAAGTCATCAAAGGATAACTTCATATTTATTCCAGCTAAATCCGTGTCTTCTTTCTTCTTGGCTTGTTTCTTTGGTGCCATTTTATGTCCTCCCGTTGTTTTATGATACACTTGTCGCAAAATCTCGTGCCATACGTTTGGCATCCTCTAGGGTAGATGCTACCCATTCTCCTCTTCCTTTTGTATAATGAGGACAACTATCTTCATTACATTCTATTCGGGTATCCCTACAAAGTAATCTACTTGTCCCATCATCTATTCCGTAATCTTCTACTAAATCAGAGCAAGCTCCCCAGACACTTCCATACCTATAATCTTCAAAGTTATCTGGAATATAGTGAGCATCTCCTTTCTTACAAGTAGAACCTATTCCAAATCCAAAGATAGCTCTATGACTCCACCCATACCACTTCTGTTCTTTAGTAGAGAATCCTACACTACAAACTTTATTCTCTGGCTTAGATGTTTGGAACTCTGAGTCTATAGAGTACCTATCCATCTTGATAGCTAACTCTACAGCATCATCTATGTACTTACCATCTTTGTTGTAAGCCCAAACCATTATGATATCCTTACAACCTTCTGCGGAACATCTAACTAATCGGATATCAAAGTTATCAAACTCTATTATTCTTATTAACTCTTCTTCCATATATTATCTCCTAATATATAGATTCCCTCTTCTTTGTTAAATTTTAGACATCCTCTATTTATTAAATCCTTCACACAATAATTTAAAGAGGCATGGGCTTTGTTATGACAAGAAGCATTTCTACACAGGTACAAGTTATCTAGCTCATTATCACTATTGTCCATATTAATATGATGAACTACCTCCTCCATACTCAGGATTCTTCCTAAATCTTCTTCTATCACAAGACGGTGTTGTGCCACATAACCTTTTCTATTATTAATATGATTAGGAGAATACTGAAGAATACTTCCAGAGGTTTTATATTTAAGACCCTTTACTTGCTTTCCCCTCATTAGTTCTTTTTTGCATTCTTTGCTACATACTGTAGCAATTTCTCTTTTTCCTAATATGTGAACTCTAAAACATTCCTTACCACAAAAAATGCAAGAAGATTTATAAAAATAGTTGTATCCTATATCTCCTTTTTTATTGATATGATATTTTTTGTACAAACCGTTATCACAAAGAATGTACTCTCCTAATACTTCAAGTCTCCTCTTCAAATTAAATTCATTGTAGCATTTACGAGAGCATGTTTTAGAATCAATGCTACTGGGTCTAACATAATAATTCTTACCACAAACAATACAACTATTCCACAATTCCAAACTCCTTTGTATGTTTAAATAGATAATCTGCTAGTAGTAAAGATTCTGCTCTTCCGTCATGTTTCTTTAATTTAATACAATCTTTTGATTCTGGATACATCTCCCTAACTAAAGAGATAGACTTGCCTTTATCACTATCAAGATTATAGTATGTCTTCCATTTCCTAGGAGAGACTTTATGTAAATTGAAGTTTGAATTTTGAACGGAGGCTACCACTAGCCCATAATTATATCCGAAAGTAAATACTGATACTACTCCCTGTCCTGGCATAGAAGCCACTTTTTCTATAAGTACTTCGGTTTTTTCTACTGCATAGACATTTATAATATCTCGTAACTTGACGGTATCCACTTCTCTGATGAATATCTCTTCCCTCTTCATTTTGGAGATATTCATTTTCTTCTTCCCAGTAGAAGTAGATTTTATAGGAATATCCACTACTAGTTCAACGACTCCATTCCTAATTACGGATATCCCTCCTTGGAAGCCTGGGTCTATACCAATAAAGAACTTGTCTTTCATAATGTTTCTCCTAGAGATAAGAGGTTAAAATTAACCTCTTATCTCTATTCTTATAAATCCTACTCGGTATAAAAATCATCTACATCTTGAATAATCTCAGATAAGTCGAGACCTTCTAACTCAGTAGAGCTAGGGAGTTGTACCGTTTGAACAGGTGCCTGAGTAGGAACAACTTGTGCTGGCTGGGGTAAAGGTGCCAAGTTCACAACAGGTGCTATCTGTTGTGGAGGTAATGATAATCCCACAACCCCAGCTACCGTTTGTTGTTGCTGTACTTGAGGTTGAGCCACTGGCTGAGGTAATGCTTCTACTTGAGGAGATGCTAATACTTCCTGAGATTTAGAAACATTTTGTAAGATAGCGTTTCTTAGTTTGTCCCCATTCAAATCTTTACCTAAAGAAGGTCTAATTAATTCCCTGTAACTGATTAAGAAGTTCTTAGCCTGTTCTACTAGCTGAGGATTCTTTGCAATATCAAATCCTCCCTTAACTTTAATCTTAGGAGAAACTCTTTTAAATCTACCTTCTCCTTCTGAAGTTCCTTTGATACGTAATATCTTAGAAGGGATAGTAGCAGGGTCTACTTCACTGTCTTCTAATTCATCCAACAATGCTTTATAATCTTTCTCCGTTAATTCTAATCTTACAAAAGATACAGGTAGTTGAAAATTGTTTTTGTCAACAGTAGTAAAAACCATTGCTGGTAATACATACTTACTAGATGGATAGGACTTTGTAGTTTCTTCACTTAGTACCCCTTGACTTATTAAGTCCTCTAGTACTTTACAACAATCTCCCTTGATGCGTATTCCGTCATCGTCTGTTGATGTGGTACAATGAATAGAGCCAACTCCCTTTACAAAGTGTGTCTTTGGATTCAAAAAGAAATCCTCATCTACGCTAAGTATGTTTACAAATTTAATCTCATCGTCCACCAAATCCATTTTCTTAATAATGTTAGATTGTTTTGGGGCTTCTCCGAATTTTACCATTCTGTTTAATCCTCCTCAGAATTTAATAACTCTACTATGCTCGGTAAAAATATATCGTTAAATATTTTATTACTGGCTTTATCTGTCATCCGTAATGTTTTGCTTTTAGGAATATAGTCATCACAAATATTTATTTCTATGTTCCCTTTGACTAATGAAGCACTTATCTTTTTATACTTAGATAAATATAACCTATCTGTATTTCTACAAACCTCCTTCATGTTCTTTAAAATTATATACAATAGTAAGTGAACATCTCTCTTATTTAAATATATTCCTAACTCAGCTAGGTCATTGCATATACCTGTATATAAATCATCAGCTTTCAAGTCTAATACCTGCGTGTATCAGGATTTGCCATTTGTTTAATTTTTAACAAGTCCGCCAAGGTTCTAGCCCTTTGAGAAAAAGTATATACATGGTTCTTATATTCTTCTAACATGGAATTAACTTCCTCATAAGCTTTCTTGGATTGAACTTGTTCTGATACAGTTCCTCCTTTTTTTACTTTATCCTTAATAAGACTGGACAAATTGTATAGAATGGAAACAATGTAACTAGCATTATATTGTAGCTCTAAGCTAACATTTATCCTACTTTCATACTCTGTTATAGACAAGTTTAAATTTTCTAAGTCGTCTCTGTTATCCGCTAACACAGTCTTGAATACATTTATACTATTTCCTAAGTCTGTCCTTAGCCTAGATATTCCTTCCCAACTCATTCACAAATCTCCTTTAAAAATTTTACTCTACCTAAATCTTCCTCTCCCAAATTCTGGTAAGCAAGTATCAAGGAGTAATATCTGTTTTTTAATTCTTTACTTCTCGTTGAAGATATTATAGATAATATAATTCCTATGTCCAACTTAGAAGTTATGAGTAAATTATTTAAATTAAGATTACTTATATTGTCCATTATAAATTCTTTTCCCAAATTAGGGTTAGTAGAGATACCGTCCCAAGTTAAATAGTCTTTAAAAGAATTTATAAACTTCTCTGGTAAATTAGGCAAATAAGATATATCTAACCAAGAATGTTCTCCAAATTTATGTTCTACTTCAAGTATAACATCTTCTTTGGATTGGATACCTAACATATAATTATTTATTAATGAATCGTACTTACTAGAAATATTTATCATGTCCATAATAAAACCCATCCTTATAATACATTATATCATTAATGTAAATAAATGTCAACTACAAAATCATGCTGTTTATAAATTCTCGAGTAATTATACAATCGTCTGGCTTCTTATCAATCCTAAAGTTCCAATCCATAGCCCTGCAATGGGACATTCTATTATTTTTTGAGCTAAAATCCTGACCCTCACAAGCTAATACCAATCCTAGGTATTCAGTATTCAATGTAGGATTACCTTGTTCATCTATTACTGTCATCTTTCTTCTCAAAGAATCAGTTATTCCAGAGATAGTTCCAATCCATTGTTCAGTTAAAGATTCATCTTCTTCCTCAACATAACAAGAAACTTTGATGCCTCCTATTAAATTCTGTACTGCTAGGGCTGAATTCTTTTTAGGAAGTATGGAACCTGAGATAAAACAATCTATATCTTCATTCTTACTTCCAGATAGTGTTCTCTTCATCTTAACTTGAACATGTCTCTTACGAGAAGTAGTAGCATAGTATTGCTCGTTAAGATTCTTTAGTACTATCCCTTCTCCCCCGTTAGCTACTATCCCATCAAAGAATTCTTGTTTATTTATTATAGTACTTTCTGGTAACTCAAAAGGAGTTATCCCTTCAATCTTTTTCATAAAGCTAGTTAATAGTTGTCTGCGTTGTCTGAGTGTTTTAGGTTTAAGGTCTTGGTTATCAAACTCCAACATATCAAACACACAAAACTTCAAAGGATTCCCATCCATCTGAATCTCTATAGCTCTTTCTGCATGGGAACCTAAGATAGAAACAGTGGCATTCAACTCAGTAGCTGAGAATGTTCCGCCCCTTGAAGTAGTATCTAAAGTTTTATTAGATACTAAAACCTCAGCATCCAAGATAAAAGATTGTTTGAACACCCCTCTATAACTCTGGGGGGTTCTAACTTTACCATCTTTAGTTATTAATAATATTTTTTCCGTATAACAATTAGGTAGAAAAGTTATATCTGATATATCCCTAGAGAAAAACTCAAATCCCCAGTCGGGGTGATAAGTTATTATAACACGGCATCCATCAATCTTAACCTCGCCCAACCAGTCCTCTGATGTCAAGAGGTGTTTTTGTTCCTCTGGTTTAAGTTCTTTAAAAGAAAAACATAGTTGTGGAGTATGTAATTCAAACAATCGTTTATACATCCCCCATGTTTGAACTTTAGGATACTTATTATAGTAATCTATTCCCAATATTTTTTCAAGCTCTTTGTTGGTAGTCTTAGGATTAGATGGTATAGGAATACCTCGTACCTTGAAATGTTGTAATATTTCCTCCTTTTTCATAATCCCCTCCGTTAATCTGGAGTACCCTCTTGAGAATCCTCTTCGGGATTTATTAACTTCTCAAGTTTTTTCTTAATACGTTTATCCCTTTGAAGTTCTTTTTTCTCTTCTAAGTCTCTTCTTGTCTGCTCTTCTAAAGCTAATCTAACTTCTTCAGCTAAAGCTTCTTGTTCTTTCTGCTTCTTACTTTTTCTTTTCTTTTTGGGTTTCTCTTCTTCCGTCTCATCATCTTCTAAATCTTTTAAAGAATCTGTCGTAACTGCATCTTCATCATTGGTCATTATATATACATCTTCATTTACAGATACAACATACTTACTTGTTTTCTGAATAGCCTTAAGTATCTTCTCAGCAGGAGACAACTTCGTATCCTGTAATGATTCTAAGATAGCTTGGGAGTGATATTCTCCAGAGCCTATACAAACAAAATTATCAGCAGGTTCTAATATAGATAAGTCTGTTTGAACTACAAATAACTTATTCTCTATACCTACAATGAGTTCACTGCCTCCTCCCATAAGTTCTACACCATTCACATCTATGAGAAATTTCTCTTGTCTTAAACAATTAATAAGTGAATCATAAAAAGAAGTATATACATACTCATATATATCTTGGTCAATAAATCTAGGAACTACAACTAACTTGTGAGTTAATATCTGTATCATCCTAAAACTTCCACAAACTCCTATGATAAAATCTCCTACTTGAAAAACTTTTCTCGGATAATTTATCTTAGCTCCAGTAAAACTATTAGAACCAAAACTATCAGTTCCTAAGTATACATAATCCTCAGTCCGTATCCCTACTACACAAGTCATGAAAAATCCCCCACTGAACTATTATAACCTACTATTTTATTGAAAACATCAAATAAATTTCTAATATTCTCTGTCTTCGACTCTATATCTTTCGAGTCGTAGTGTAATGAAAATGTTTTGCACAGAGTAGCAAATTTATAATCCCTATAAGATTCTCTAGTAGCATTCTCTATTAATGGAGCTATGTAAAGTAAGTCATACCCTCCAAACTTAATATAACTATATAGATTATACTCCGTATATAATTTTATAAAGTTATTAAGAAATTCTAAATCGAATTTAATATTATGCCCCACGACAGTCAATTTATCTTTTCCTTTATTGGTAACTTCTTTAAGAGTAGATATGAACTTATAACAAGCTTCTTCTGGATTTCCATAACCTCTAAGAGTATCTATGTCTATTCCATTAAAATCTAAAGCTTCTTTAGCTATAGTGGAAGGAAGTCTACCTCGTCTGGGCTTAATATGAAATGTATTCTGGTCTACTATAGCATTATTGTGTTCTACTCTATAACATAATTTTATTATATCGTCATACTCTGAATTCAATCCAGTAGTAGCCGTGGATAAAAACAGATACATCCCTTCTCCTTTATATCATTCTTAATCCATTATATCACAATATTTAAGATATGTCAATTTAAATTATATAACAACTTTAATAATAGTTTTATTATCACAAAGTTTATCGTGGCTCTTAGCATTGTACGCTTCTATCTCTTTAGTAACATCGTAACCAACTACGTCTCCGTAATTTTGTAAATCCACCTTAATTATATCCCTGTTCTTATTCTTATAGAAAATTCCTATATTCTGAGAAGCTCTTCCCGATAATTGTAATCCTCTATCGGAGTAAGCATTCTGACCACACATACTAGCCGACCTACTATAATTATCAGACACACAAGCTTCATGTAAATGTCCACTAAGCACATAGTCAATAAAAATTCCATCATAAGCATACTTCGCTACAGCCTTCTTGATTCCGTTAGCTAAATCAGATTTAAATTGATGCCCGTGAATTAACAAAACATTGTTACCTGCAACATCTATGACTTGTTCTAGTGGGTCTTCTAAATGAAAAGACACTGACGGAGAACCCATGAATCTAGCGTTAAGCATATTATATAACATCAAATCATAATTGTCAGAAGCTATAATATCTGTCCATGCAATATCTTTAGCCATTCTAGTTTCATTACCCGTTACACCGCAAAAAGTAATTTTAAAATCTTTATTTAAGTCCAAGATAAATTGGGACAACAAACTTGTAGCAAGTAAACAAGCCTTCATTCTATTAGTAGCATTGTTTAATAACTTATCTAGGATATCGTCTTTGTTGAGTAAATCCCCCGTAGAACAGACAGCAACACTTTTAATACCGTTTAATTTAAAATAGCTAACTGCTCTATCTGCTAACAACTTTAATCTCTTAGAAGCTATATGAAAATCATATTTATTATTCTTTAAATTGATTAACTCGTTAAAATGTAAATCAGATAGTTGAATGATACCCATACAATCTGAGCTTACGTTAGTATGTTTAATTGTTTTCTCTGAAAGATTAATACTTTTCAATAACTGTATTAATTCTAAATTAGATTCCTCTAAAGCGTTAGTTAATCTATCTTCGTGTCTAAGCCCCTTACGTTCTATTCTATTAATATCTTGAAGCTTTTGAACCTTACGTCTTAATTGAATGTTAGCAATTAAAACATCCTCATCTACTTCTTTCTCTACATCCTCTTTTAATTCTTGTTGTTTCTGCTTAGACAAATCAGAAGGATATATATCTGACTTAGATAATTCTAATACTAATTTATCTCTATATTCCGAACTAAAGAACATATTAATATCATTAGTTGTGTACTCATTAGATACTTCTCTTATTCTTTTTCTCCAGTAACTTCTTCCCCTGTATTTACCTTCTGAGATACACCCTTGATACAATAACTCAAAAAGCTTTTCAAATTTTTCCATCGTCTTCCCTCTTCCGTTTTATCTATATATAATATAACTTAAGATTAATTACAGCGTTTAGGAATCAGTCTTACTCTGCTGTCGTCTTCCCATTTGAAAGCAAATAGGTGTCCAAGACTGTCTCCCACCTCTATAGAACAATCTATAGGTATTGGGAAGTTAGGAGGATTGAATACCATCAAATCTTCTATTACTTTAGCCCACTGAGTAAATCTTCTTTTGTTTATTCTATAATTACATTCATCATGTACGGATGAGACATAAGCTACCTCACTAGAGTACTTAGGATTAAGAAATATCTTATTAGCTAAGTTCACTAACAATTGCCTCATAATAGAACTTCCAGAACCTTGAATTTTATGAGAAGCTATTGTCCTAACTCCAAAGTTATAAGTTCCTCTATCATCGGAAGTTAAGTAGTGTTTAACTCTCCGAGGTCTTCCGAACATATCGGTTACTGTAAAGTTAGTTTCCTTCTCTGCCTTATTCAACTCTAGGTCTTTCCAAACTTTAAGAGTTATGTTAGCATTCCACCATTTATTATACAGCTCTTGAGATTCCTCTTCAGACATCATAACTCCCATCTGTTCAGCTACCGCTTTCAAGACTGGAGGACTTCCTCCGTATAATAAACCAAAGTTAGCTACCTTAGCTGCTTTTCTTTTTTCTTTATCGTAATTCTCTTCTCCGAATAATTTCTTAGCCATTTCAGTATGAACGTCCCTACCTTCTTTAAAAGGTTCTACGAAGTTAGGTTCCCCGCTAATAACACCAGCTAACTTAAGTTCTTGTGCTGAATAATCCACTGATAGGATTAACTCATCATCGTTCTTAACCCGTATAGCTTTTCTTACATTAAGGTCTGGGCTTAATCCCTCTACAAAATACTTATTAGGATTCTGAGATACATATTCCTTAACATCATCTGGCTTACCGATTAATTTAAACTCATACCCAAGAATGCCTTGGTAGTCATTATCCAACTTGATAGCTTCGTATATAGCTGGTTTAGGCTTAGTTAAATTCTGTATATTTAAATTTATGAAATAATCATTGTCCTCGGCTTTAGACTTACCCCCCGTTCCAGAAGCTAACCTTCCAGAAGCAGTGTCGAATAATTTATAGTTAATCCTGCATATTCCTATGTTAGGGTTATCTGGAAGCGAATCACACTTAGATAGTTTATCTATATAAGAATTTAATTGTTTCTCCAAAGAACTAAGCTCTATCAACTCTTTGACTATAGGATGCTGACCAGATACTTGCAATAAAGCATCCTTAGCAGTACTCATACAACCAGTCTCTGTTCTGACTCCCGTATCTATTCCCAAGGACATTAAGGCTGCTGGTAGCTCTTTAGTCCTAGAACGTATGTTAAAAGGGTATCCTACTGTTTGGAAGATACTCATCTCTAGTTCTTCTATTCTCTTTAATATAGTATCTTTGTACTCGTTCATAACAAGCTTATCTATGTACAAAGGATTCTCTACATAGTAATCAGCAAATGCCTTAACAAGCTTATTATCTAAGGATAATATTTTTTCGCAACCTTCCCTTTTCAAAGTTGGATAGAGAACTTGAAATAGCCCAAAAGTATTTCCAGTATCACAAGAAGCATAAAAAGCACAAGCAGAAGGGTCTACGTCTTTTAATGTCTTGTTGGTACCTAATACTTCTTTAAATTTAGTAGCACGTCTTCCCAAGAAATGTTCCGTTGCTGGTTTTAATCCCATCATACCTTTAGCATTTGTATCTGAATTATAGGTCAATACCATAGTATCAAAAATATTTATCTTTGAAGTATCATAACCTTCCTTCTTAAGCATTGACATATCAAATGTGGCATTATGACATAAGGTTAATTTTGATTTACGTAAAGCATCATAAATTATATCTAAACAATTTTTAGGATTTAAATTCTTTTCACTTTCTTTATACTTCTTGATTTTAATTTTTTTCATAGAAGGTTCAAGAGTATAAAAATTCTCTTTAAGAATTTTTAATGACTCTGGGAAATGTTCTTCTAAATCAAGAGGATAGATACAAGTAGCTTCTTCTATCTTCTCTTTAATTATTTCAAGATAGTCCTTATCGAGGGACTTAGCTTCCATTAAGGATTCTAAAAATATATTAGGATAGTCTATGACACTATCATCATCTGGAGAAAATCCCTCGATACTTTCATTAGCTTTAATTAATTTTTTAAGAATCTTATCTTGAGTAGGTTTCTTGAAATGAATTAATCCTGTATCTTCATATCTTTTTTCTTCTTTCCCTTCCTCATCCCACGAAAGGACATGTCGAATGGGAATATAATATCCCGACCAAGCATCAAAACTAAAAGAGAATCCTATCATTTCATTTCTCCTGTAGTCCAGTCCGTCCGTCTCACAGTCATAAGCCATTACTCTTCCAGTACAATCTCCTAACAAGTCTTTTAATTCTTGTTCTGACTCTATCAACTTATATTTAAATTTATCTTCCCAATTAAAATCTAATGGTACTGGGTCAAAATAATGTCGGTAGTCTATTTTATTTGCTATGCTCACTATAAAATCTCCTCAATTAACTTCATCTAATCTGTAACCGTGATATAGATTGTCTAAAAAGACATCTATTCTTTCAAAGCTATCCACCCAAGTATTATTTACTTTTAATATTACTTCCTCATCCCTTAATCCATTTTTTAACAATCCCAAGTCTTTTATAAGTTTACTGTAATCTTTTATTTCTTTATCGGAAAAATTATCTTTAAGATATTTAAATGGATTTATATTTAATTTTAATTTTAAATAATCATAAGAAGTAAAAAATCTATGTTCTCCCCAACAATGTAATCTAATTACTCCATCATCATCGAAATAAAATCTAGCAGACTTAGACTTACTGTACCTAGGGTCTTCGTGGAAAGGACAAAAGACATTACCGTATCCAACATCAATCAAAGAATCAAAAGGAACTAATTTTTCTATAAGTATTCTAACCTCTCTCTCATTTAGATTCATCGTTGGGTTCCTTCATTAAATCATCTAATGTTATAATATCTTCTATATTTGGAAGAACCTCCTCTCCTATAACAGTTACTCCTTCGGTATTGGCAATTTCTGAAGTAGGTACGTTATCATCCATCCCTATGTCTTCGATATCCCCCACAACAAAATCATCCGCAAGAGAATTGATATCTTGAGTTCCAGTAGATACACTATTGTTAAAGGATGGGGATAACACAGAACAGTTAGTAAAGTTACTCCCCTGAGTCCCAAACACAAAAAACTCTGGCATAATAGGAGAAGGAATAGGTTTATCTGGGGATTCAAAATCTCTGTTCTTTACTATGTGTATGTTTACTACCTTAGCATTCCTCATGGCGGTGGTACAGTGAAAAATCATAGCAGTCATAGCAGTTCTCCCAAGAGCATTGGCTTCAGCGAAGTATGTAGAAGATGCTAGTTTAGTATTAGAAGAGGGTGTCCCACTCTTCTCTGCCTTCTCCACAATAGCTTCCAATTTATCTATAGCTTCTGTTTTATAATTTAATAATAGTACTATTATTAAATTATGCTTAACCGCTATCTCTTGTAAGGTATCAACATAATAATTTAAAGCTTGGTACTGGTCTAACTTTAATTTAGGAGGTATTTTGTTCTTAAACAGGTTTAAGTAGTCCACATAAACTAAGTCTAAACCCCCCATCTCGTCCCTCATCCTGAGTATAAAAGCTTCTATGTATTCCATAGAATACTCTTCTAAATCATTAACTCCTGCTATTCTTAAATCTCCTTTACAGGTTTGAAGAAAGTTATCTTTTACTTCTTTAAACTTCTCCTTGCTATCTTCTAATAGTAGAGTCTTTTTCAAGTCTACGGCTGGAATGGCTCCCTGTTTTCCGTACATTTCATAAGAGTGCCTTGATACGATATTGTATAAAACATTTCTAGGAACAACCTCTAAGGTTATGAATAATACTTTTTTACCCTCTCTATAAGAGGCGGTGTATGCTGTTGATATAGCAAATGTAGTTTTAAATGATTGAGGAGGAGCCCCAATTACATTCAGTGTCCCGTAATCCAAACCTTTTAAATAGTGGTCTACTTCAGGGATACCAATCATTACTCCCCTAGGCATAAGTTCTTGACGTTCGTATACATCAAATATATCTTCCATACCTAGAAGTTTAGGTTTAGTTACATCCACATCCTGTCTGAGTATATCTCTTACTTTGGATATATCATTCTTATCAATAGCATTTTTTACTTCACTAATTTGTTTATGTCTTATTAATTCCTTCTTAAGTTTTATGAGAATATCTAAACTAAAAGGACAATCCTTTTTATGAACTAAAATATTATGCAAAGATATAATATAATTTATATCAGGGAATCTTTTATTATCTGTATAAAACTTTTTACAATCTTGAAGTACTTTAGAATATAATTTAATACCATCTGGACTAAACTCAAGTAATTCTATTAACTCATCCATGGATGAGATATCAGTTATCTTATCTAAATGATTTAATACTATAATAATATAATCGCTTAGTTCTTCCGAATCCATTGGATTTACTAATTCGTTATTAGCCAAAACTACTCCCCTTTAAAAATTTTCAGATGTCCCTATAGATTTAGTTTTAGTACTACTTAATACTTTAACAGTTTTATCTTGTAATAAATTAACATCTTTATATATTAAACTTCTATCTGAAGTCATATCAGAAATTTTAAGATGCTCTTTTAAATTTGGATTGGTAGTTAATATTAAATTAATATGTCTCTCATTATCCCTAGCAGATATCACAGGAGATAAACATTGTACTATCTTATCAAAACTATATATATCCCTTGGAAAATATAACATTAAAATATCATTTTCTTTGGCATTATCATACTCATAATTTTTGGACATCATGTCATCCATTAGTTTTTTATAATGTCTAAAAGAAAATCCTTTAAAATTAGGATACCCTGTATTACCTATATAATAAATATTTTTATGTACGACAAAAGAAGCAACTTGCATTAGAGTATCCGTGCTATTGGACTTTATAAAATAGTTATTTCCTCTATGTATCAAACTATCAAGAGTTTCAAACTTCTTGGGATTAGAAGTAACTTTTAAGAAATGCTTCATTAAAAACCCCATGCCCGATATATAAGCATTTCTATACTGTTCTTCCGTAATATTATTATCAAACGGCATAGATAATATTCTCCTCCTCTTGAAATATATTATACCACAAATATATCTTTTTGTAAAGTGGTTACTTCTTTCTCTTGTAAATCCACAACATTTGTTCTTTAAGTTTTTTTATTAATCGAGCATTAAAAGAAGTCAATTCTGCTTTAGGAACTTCTTTGGCATTAAATACTTTTTCTGTTATTTCCCCATAAGAAGATATGAGTTCGTGTTTATATCTATCAACAGTTCCAGTTATCTTTCCTTCTACTTCTATATCTGTAAGTATAAAATGAATTTTAAAATTAGTATGTTGGCTAAATAATCTTTCTATTCTTCCCTTAGCCTGACTAAAAGCCCCAAACCCAAACGGAATATTATAAAAGAACATATTGTTTACAGATTGAAGATTCAAACTTTGAGAACCCGCACTTGATATTAATAAAACTTTTTTAGCAGGGTCTGAGTTAAACCACTGTTTAATTTCTCTTCTTTCTTTAGTATTAACTTTACCACTAATAACTCTATAGTCTATTCCTATCTTATCAAAAATAGAAGATAGAGTATCTATTGTTTCTCTGAAATGACAATAAGTTATAAGACCCTCTCTAAGAATAGGTTTAATAGCCATGAGATACAGTTTAAGTTTATTCTCGTCCTTGTCCACCACTTGTTGTAAATCTATCAACCTAGTAGCATGTATCTTAGTATCCTTCGTTTTAAATAATCCCTCAGAAGCTTCTATGTAAGAATCTATATCCTTTATCTTAATAGAATGTTCAATATACTGAGTATCTTGTTCGGGATAATATTGAAAACATACGGGAGCTATAAGCTCTCTCAAAAGTTCTAAATTTTTATATCCCGTTATTTCTGGGTACTGATGACCCGTTTGCCAATTCTTAATCATTTTAATTTCTACGAATGTATTAGTAAAAGCCGTTTTGTTTTTAAAAATACTTTTATCCAATATATGTACGATATGAAATAAGTCCATTAACGAGGTTGTTAAAGGAGTAGCAGTTAAGAAGACAAGGTATTTAAATCCCCTCCTTATTGCTATCATACTCCTAGTCAACATAGCTTTAGGAGTTTTAAGCTTATGGGCTTCGTCCGCATAACAAGCCGTTCTAAATTTAGTTAGAAACTTAAAGAGTTTACTTAAATCTATTTTGTTAAAATTTTCATATTGAAGTAAAGCTATCTTAGAACTACCCTTAAAAAAATCTTCTATGTCTATGTCTGTTATTAAAATATCGGGTCTATAGTTAGTCTTTCCGTTAAAATCGTCTTGAACTTCCAACAATGCAGATTTAGTACATAGCACTAAAATCTTATCGCATAAATTATTATTTATTAAATCCATGGAAGACTTAATAATAATTACACTCTTGCCCGTTCCCGTCTTCATACTCATCAAAGAAGCAGGTCGAGATGTGGAAAAATCCACAGCCTGTACTTGATAGTCTTTTAAAACTATATCATCATTTAACTTTAACAATTTCTATCCCTTATATATTAGTATCCATTCCCGCATTGAAACACATACAATCCAGAACTTCTAAAGCTTTGAACACATGAGCTACGGTCATCTATACAAAATAATATTTCCCCGTACTTTTCAGGTATGTCCTTAATAAGTTTTACTTTTATATCACAATCTTCTTCAGTTGTATTATCGGGTTTAAGAATCAAGTCATCATGATATATGCTATATTTATTTAACCATTCTTCTGTTTCTTCCCTACTCTTCTCACTTCTAGCAGAAAGAATAATTATGTTGTAGTCGCTTTTAAATCTCTCTATTATTTCAACTACTGGTTTACTAGGAACATCTGAGAAAGAAGCAGCTATATAAGCATCCCAATCTATGTCCCTTAGATAGTCCCTTTTTGAGTAATCGGCAATAGTTCCGTCAAAATCGAATACAATACATTTATTCTTCTTACTCATAGATTACTCCCCAATCCCCACATATTATACTCTCTACCTGTTTATGCAAATCTTCTATAGAACCATCGTTCATTAGTATATAATCAAAGGAATAATCATCCAACTTACCTTCAGATATACTTTCTACTAAAGGTACTCTAGGATTAATAACTCTTATGAGTTTAAATCCTTTTTCTCTTAAATGTTCTGCCTCGTTGAAAAGTCTTACATCCTCGCACACATATCTTAAGTTAGGGTCTAAATTCCCGAGGGCTATCTTAATCCACATATCGTCATTAATCATTCCTCTTCCCCACTTGCTACCCAAAGTAACAAGTAAGAATCTGGGGGTAACTCCTAGCTCTGGTATGATAACCTCTTTTAAATTACCATAAAGCATATCATAAATTTTAATTTTATCGTAACCTAGTCCTTTTAATATTATTTCAATCATATCTTTCATGGGCTCTGCAAACGTAAGCATATTATATTTATATTCTTTTACAAAATATTTAGCCGTTTCTGATTTTCCCATCCTCATCGCAGAAGAATATATACCCACATTAAACATTAACACTAGCTCCCTTAAGTATGTCATAAAGAAAAACTTCAAATTGTCTTAGTTCATAATACGAGATTAAATCTCTGTTCGGGGTTCCCCTAAATAATTTATATTCTATTCTATTCTCTTTATCATTATATTTACGTAAGTCCATCAATTCCAAGTAGTTATCAACAACATCTATAACATCCAAATATTTTTTAGCTGTTGCTTCCCACTTTGTTCCCTCAAAAGAATTAACTGCTTCTAAGAACTTCTCGGGTGTAGTAGGATTCCATCTCTCAGCAAATAACTTCTTAAACTCTGTCTTAACAAAAGGAACGGGAGCTTTTAAATTATCTGACTTATCCCCATCCAAAATTCTAAAGGATAATAGGTTCTCAGTAGAAACTCCGAATTTACTAAAAACTAAGTTATTATCTACAAATTTAAATCCTTTATCGTAATCGTTAGAAACTTTAAATATCTGAGATAATTGCCAAAAATCTTTATCTCCTGAATAAATTATTATTTCTTCATTGCCTTTTTCTTTTAATTCAAAAGCTATGTTAGCTATAAGGTCATCAGCCTCACATTCCTCGTTCTTTGCAAAAGCTATATGGTTTAAGTTGGATAATATATTTACGATATGTGAAGTATCCATATATACTTTAGTTTTATCTTTGTCCCTATTAGCTTTATATTCTTCATTTATTTCTTTTTTAGAACATTTCCCATCCATCACAAAGATAACTTTATGCTCTGGATATTTTTTATATAGCCTCTCCACTAAAAAAGAAAAACCTTTTATACTTCCTACAAATATATTCTCTTCGTCTTTTTTAATGTAATGGTCCTTGAATCCAAAATGAAAACGATTTAAACACCACGAAAAATCTACTATAATAAATTTTCCCAAAATTCCTCCTCTTAACATAAATTATATTAAAGTCATAAGCACCTTTGCGTTATTGGGATTTATCTGATTGTATCCAATTATACCTAATATCAAAAGTTCCTTTGATACACTTCCCGATACTAAATCAGTAAATAAATGAGACAGTACCCTCAAATCAAATTCAATGTCTGATTTATCTTTATCCTTAAACATTGGATTACCGTAAATAATATCTATTAGTCTATCGAATCTGTACTCGTTCAATTTAAAATATAGAGTACCACTTTTCTTATGAGGATATTCTCCCATAAAAATATCTTCTTCTTTTAAATATTCTATATCTTCTGGCTCAAAAATAAAATCAGGTATAAACATACTAATTCCTATTATTACTATTTAATACCATTTTACCACATGAAATTATAAATGTCAATACCAAAGTAAAAAAAGAGCCGTAATTTCTTACAGCTCATAAAAGGGTTGTCGGAGGTGGATTCTATTAAATTTTATTTACATTAGTGTATATGGGTTTACCTGCTTTATTAAAAACAGCTTTCATCTTTTGTCTTCTTGGAGTACCATTACATCTTCCTATATGAATCCAAGGGTTAGACGGGTTCTCGAATATAACTTGGTCTACTATATCCATCAATGGTTTTCCGTTAGATTGTTTAATGTTCCCCAAAACTATATCATTAAATAGTTGTTGTAAAGATACTCCTATGACATGAAAATCCGTAGCATTACCGCCCATGTGCTTAGAAGGTGGTTTTACACTTCCCCCCACCTTCTTATTAACTGCGGGACTTCTATACCCAGAAGTTATTATAAGAGGCTTATTGTAGTAAGCTCTTATAATATCCAAATAATCATTACATAAAATTATAGCATTATTTTTAATAGTACCTGTTGGAAGTGAATTATCTACTCCCCTAACCTGAGTTACAGTAAACTCCCTCTCGGATATGTATTTACTTAACATATTCATATTACACCTCTCTTATTAATGTCCAATTGCAAACCAATAGAAACCATCAGGATTCCCAGAACCGCCTCCCGAAGGATGTTGAGCAAATAGAGTAGCTCCCGTGGTAGACAAAGATACTATTTGTAGTATCATATCTGAAGTAATATCAGCTATACTATTGCTCAGAGTTCCAGTGATATTTAAGCATGCTGTAGGAAATGCTTGGGGGAAAGTTATTGGATAGGAACCTTCTGAAATAGTGGCAGAGTTAAATCCCCATTGCATTATTAAGCCATTAGGTAAAGTACAATATCCATCAGTTGTAAGAGAACTTGGGAATTGACTTATATTAACTACCTGATTTCCAGTAGTTCCGTCTGAAGCACTAAATAATTGAGTAGAGGAGCCAGCTATTCCAGCATAGGTTCCGTCTGCATATCCCTTAGTCATTGCATCTTGAGGATTAGAAGGATTATTGAGATTTATTATGTTGTTGTTATTAAGATTTAAACTTCCCGCCATGGCTACTGACCCATCAGTGAGAATAACGGGTTCAGCTAACATGTTGGTAGGAAGAAGACCTTGAACTTCTTCTCCTCCAGTTAGCATTACTTTAGTGGGATTGAATCCTAAAGCATTATGTTTGTGTATCTGAAGGTCGTCCTGAGTTACATAAACCGTAGAAGCACTCAAATTTATTGTTACTTCGGGTAAATTTACTATTTCTATTAATAACTTCTCCCTAAAATCATATACGGCTCCTTCGCTCGGTACATTTTTATACACCTCTGGGTGAGCTGCTACACAGAATAGTTCATTGTTATCTGTAAATATTCCTACTTCTCTTATATAGAATCCTCCAACACTAGCAGGAACTATAGTTAAAATTTCTAACCATATAGCTACATTGCTATTAATATATAATGAAGTTATATTTTGTCTATATACTTCATTAACTAAATTTTGTTGGGATTGACTAGGATTTACATTAAATCCTCCTCCGTCGCCCCAAGCAAAGTATTTTAAATTGATAGGAGTTCCGTGAGCCAAACTTTCTAAAACTAAGGTTTGTCCTACAGTAGTAAGTATTGGATTATAAATAGTAACCATAATTTGTATCCTCTATATGTAAATAACTTTTATAATATATATATAAAAACCGTCCGCTCACCAATTCCATTTGGATGTATCCCAATCTGAAATATCCCAAATCATAAAATCTATTCCGAAATACCATTTTTTCTCATCCCAGTTAAACACGTCCCATATAAGGTATTCGGTGTCTGGATAAGCTGTATACATTAACGTACCCTGACTCGCAATTCCTATATAGTATGTAGACTTGTCTAAAGCGAATTCTAAGGTAAGTTTATTTATAATAGGATAAATATAATTCCTAGCAAAATTTACTATCTTATCTACAACTTCAAAACCTCTAACTTTAGTAGGGCTAAAAGATACTAAATCCAAAGAAATGGTATGAGGCTCTCCTACTGGAGTTTGTTCATACCAATCAGATAATTCAAAATCTATATCTAAAAGTTTTAAAGCAAACTCAAAACCTTTTCTGCTCCCCTTATTGATATGTATAAAATTTATAAAAGATAAAAATGTCCTTACTGACTCTTCCTCTAAGTAAAGAGTATCTATTATATACCCGTAACCAAATTCATTAATCAGAGAATACACATCCTCCAAAGGAATATCTTTTAAACTTCTATATTTACTCTTAACAGAGTAAAATCTTTGAGCTAATTTATCAGAGTATGGATAATCAACACTAAGAAGCCAATCTACAGAGTCTGCAAATTGTTGCATAGTTTCTTCTTCTCTTCTATTTTCGGGTATCCATTTTCTTATTGAATGATTAAACATGTCTTTATAAAATCCACCCTCCCGAATTCCTACCTATAATATAAATAAAAAACCGTTGATTGATGGTTCAACGGTCAAAACCTTTATACATCTCTTACCTTTGGTAAGAGACTATACTATGGCTACATTGGTTTTAATTTTTATATATTCATTCCAATTATATTGGAATAAGATATTATCACTATCATAGTACTTCCAAAGGATACCTCCATCCTTAGTAAGAGTATCTTCCATAACTAAATCTCCTCCCACATTACTAGTAGGAATAGGATTAGATACTTGTACTACGGTGTTACCACTAGATATTGTAGCTGAAATAACATTATAATATCCATCATTTCCGTTAGAACTCTGAACCCTCACTACGTCATTAGGTAGAAAATGAGATGTCTTATCTCCAGAAACAGTAAAAGTATACGGACTAGAATTATTAACAGCTATTATAGAGTACCTATCTGTGGTTTTAAATAAGGGTAAAGAACTATTGGAAGAATCTAAAAACCCTACGCACTCATAAGAGAAATTACCAGACAACACCGAATCCCCTATTTGATAGTGATGATTAGCTTGCCAGTTTGGGTCTCCCTCTACCTTGGTCTTACATACCCATATTATGTCGTTGTCCTCGGTAAAATCACCTAGTGTGGTAGTAAATGTAGGAATAGAAGAACCAGAATACTTAACAATATCTACAAGCTCAAACATAACATCTATAGATAAAGCATTTATTAAAGTACCTTGAACTAAATCGCCCAATTTATAATATCTGCTAGGGTACCATGTAGGAACTAGCTTACCGTATCTTTGTATACATTTCCATGTCATTCCATTATCTATAATTAAATCTCCATCAACATAAGACCAAGCGGGTTCTGTAGCTCCCGATTGTTGTATAAAATCAGAAGCCATATATATTTTTCCGTTATCTGGGGAGAGAGTTATGAAATCTCCCAATCTGTATTTAGTACTATTGTCTCTAACTGTGGTATTAACAGTTACTCTGGTTCTTTTTATATAAGAAAAATTATCCATATCGTGTTCTAATTGTTCTAAATCAAATTCAGTACTTAGAGATTTCTCATAAGCAGACATTAAAGAAGCTACATCACTTTCTACATCAGTTATGGCTATTACATTATTAAGATACTTTCTTAAGTTAAAATTCAATTCTAATTTAAAATGTCTGGGGTCTGATATTCTAGGCATAGGAACTCCCATAGCCCTTCTTATATCCAAAGAACTAAGAACACTAGACTTCTCATCATCTGTCATAATAGTATAGTCATTCTTAATATAAGTCAAATTTACTATAGCTGGAGAAAAATCAGTACTATTAGTATCTGCAAAGTTATATCCTAAATTTCTAAATTCTTTCAAATAGTCATTTCTAGCTCTTATAAGTACTTGTGTTTCGTGATACAAAGGAGCATTTACCCTTATACTATCGTTACTCTCTGGAGCTATATATGGAAAAGTACTAGTTACTGAAGTTACGGAACCAAAGTCAAATTTAATATCTGATAGAGAATAAGATACGGTAGCTAACTCTATGTACTGAAGCGTTAATGTATCTGAGGGAGAATATAAATAGCTACCCTCTTGTATGTATGAAACATCTACAGCTCCTAGAGGATTAGACAAAGCTACATACATATCGTTAAATAAGTCTTTAAGATTGCTACTGAGAGGAACTATTGTTCCATTCAATAGTATCCTTATGTAATCACTCACATTTTCAGATATAAATCTAAAAACTTTCAATTTGTCTGTGTCTACTATCAAATCTTCTGTTTTTAAATTACCTATATATACTTTGATAGTGGAAGCTACGTTTTTATTTAATTGTGTTTTATCTACTGTTATGATTTCTAAGTTTTGTATAGTTCCCACTTGAGTGTATTCTGGAATAAATCCAGTAGTATTAGGTATTATATTTAATTCTATTATCTCATTCTTACCCCTGATTACAGAATATCCTAAGTTCTGAGATATTCCTACCAAAGAAGTTCTATTTTGTGCATAAGTAATATAGTTCTCTCGTCTAGCTATGGTAACTAGATAAGATATAAATGAAGCAAAAGCTGATAACAGTCTTATTAACAACCTACCTGTAGAAGATTCGTAAAAATCTTTCCACTTCTGAGATTGGGCTTGACTATTATAGTACTCAGTCAAACTATCAAATATCTGAGAAAACGATAATGAATCTAATTTAATAACCATTTTATATATCTAACCCCTAACTGTTTCTACAACTGAAAATTTTTCAGTAAATCCTTTTATCTTGAAATAGATAAAAGCTTTATAAGCATTATTATCTATGTCTGTAACAACCCTAGACATATTCATATCTAACAATACTCTATCATCCCAAAAAGTTATATTATTTACTATATCCTGAAAAAGTATTATAGCATTTGTATCATCTATAACATCAAAAAGATAATCATCCCTCTCAAATCCAAAATCTGGAAGATACAGTACTTCCGTCTTTCTGGTTTTTATTATACTACTAATACTCTGAATTACAGAATCTAAATCTATAACTTCAGGTCTTTTGTAGGAATCATTAGCATTTATATCAGAATACAACATTTATTTTCTCTTTCGTTAAACTTCTACATATAATATAAATCTATAGAGGGGGAGAAGTTGTACCGCCTTGAGGGTCGATGTGTATATGACTTTTTCCAGATTTACCACTAGAAATATTATCATTGGCTGTAACAGTTCCAACAACATTAACAGCTCCTCCTATGTTGACATCTCCCGATATATTAGTAGTGGTAGCTGTTATATTATATACAGTAGTTATTAAATCGGTGGTTCCATCAGGATTCATCCTCAAAACATTACCAGAGACTTGAAAAATATCTATCGTAGTATCTTGATGAATTTTAACATAGTTACCCGAAGGATGTAAAAATTCCCAAGTTTGTTTTTGTTTGTTGATTCTAAAGGTGGTTCCAGTAGGGTCAACAAACCCATAAGAATGAGGGTAGTCCTCATCAAAGGCAGTAGTTCTAGTTTCTAAAGAAGTAACCCCTCCTTTATAATATCCGAAATAGGGGTCTGAGGTAGGATATTCAACAGTTACTTTAGTTCCTATATCTGGTACTGAAAACATTCCAGAGTTAGTACTATTGCCTAAAAATGAAGAGGGTACCTGATTTATCCAAGGTAAGTCGTCGTCTGGAATATACTCAGACGTTCCTACAAATCCGTGATACTGAGGAACTCTAACTCTAACTCTACCTAATTTTAAAGGGTCATTATTGTCTGTTATAGTTCCCTCAAACGAAGATGTCTTTCTATTTTTATCTTTAAGCCATATAAGAGGTTTAGCTAACATACTAAATTATCTCCAGTGTTATTTTGTTTGAAAATTTTACATTACTACGATATATTATATAATCGTAATATTTGTTATTTATTTTTATACTCTTATAATTAACCTTAAAACTTTTCTTATCCACGATATCTTCGTCTGGAAGATAAACTTTATAGTCTTCCCCATCAACCCTAACAGTTCCTACTTCCATATAAGATGGATAGGCTATGTACACATATCCTTTAGGAACGAATATTTTATGTATATATCTTCTTATGCTTTCATCACTGTACAGTTGTTTTAATTCATCTTCATTGATATTAATATCATTATAGGAGCCCCAATATCTTCTGAATACTGCTGAATCCTGTTGATTTATTATAGCTCCGTCTTTAAGATATGCTAATGTTTCTAATAAAAGATTATTCAAACTAGCATTTCCTGTCTCTACAGTATCTGTTAATTTATCCTGTACATACCACCCGAAGGTACTAGCAGTATATTCGGTTGCTTTCAAGGAGGTAGCTCCCATATTAGGTATAACTAAATAACCCATATCTATGAAACTATCGTAAGTTCCTGAAGTTAGTTCTAATATGATAGAATTATCCTCTGAAAGATATACCGTCTCTCCTCTAGTCGATAAATAATCAAAGGTAGTCTTAAGTATATCAAATATTAAACTATCCGATAAAGAGCTTAAAACATGTTCTAACTTAATCCAAATTCCATTATCATCAAATCCAAATAAAGTGGAGGTTAAACTTTCTAACTCCTGAGCAAGTATTCTTATATTAGGTAAATTTAATTTTAGTCCTTTTAAGGATAATAAGTCTTTTATTTGATTCATTACATCATTTATTTTAGATATAGCTTGTGTATAATCATTATTCTCTTGTACCTCCAAAGACACGCTATTCACCTCCCTAGTATAATCAATTAATTCATTAAAAGACTCTCTAGTAAGAACTAGATGAGTTTGAAAATTTTTATTTTCTCCTATAGTTCTAACAACTTTAGATATTAGATATTTCCCAGAATATAATCCCTCTGTTATATTAATATTACTATCGGTACCCTCTAGGTACTCTACCATATCTAAAACATGTAAATCCTCTATATATTTACCAATAAAGGATACGGTTAATCTAGCAGTCGACAAGTTAATCAAACTTGATATATTATGTAGATAGTTATTCCAATATCCAGAAAAAACATTATCGTTAGAAAGAAAATCATAACCATCTTTTCTTTCTACATTAAAAGAATCTAAATCAGAGGTCATGGCTATAATAGGGGATTGGGTAAACTTTACCTCTTGATAACCTCCCTTAATCATATCATAAACCCTGTTTATTCTATTTTGAACCATACTATTAACTGCCCCAGCATCGTTAGTTATTTCTGGAGTACCATTTATCCGTATATCATTTGAGTTAATTGCAGGTCTGTTACTTAACCTATACTTGGGTTTACTTTTCACTTGAGTATCAGAATTAAATAATCTGAATGCTCCGTTCTTAGTAATAGCTACCAAAGGAATAGCCTTATTAGATAATCCCATCCTATACCAAATATCGGTTATAAATTCCCTATAACTTTTTCTACAGCATAACCATTTTTGTAATCCTGAATCTTCCCCATCTATATTTGTTTCAAAAGTGAAAAACCTAGATACTACTTGTTTTATGGCTCCAAATCCAGATACTTCAGTATTTGAGTCAGAAGTAACAGATTCTGTATGGCTTCCCTTCATATATCCTAAAGCATCGTAGAATCCAGATATCTCTATATAAAATCTATTCTGTCCGTAATTCTGTAAATCTTTTTTAAATATTCTTAGGGGTATCGAGACTTTATCCTCGTCAGAACTTCCTATAGTTATTCTTATAACATTATTTTCTATTAAATAACTTCTTAGTTCTGGAATAGAAAAACGGAACTTCAAGTCAAAACTAGGAAGAGTGTTACCTGCTTCCTCTATTAAAGTAAATTCTACAAGGTCTCTGGATTCTATAAAATCCTTATAGTTACCTACTTGCATATCAAAAATATATTGTCCTTGAATTTCTATCATGATTATCCTATTGAAGACTTTTTAAACTATAGTATAAAGATTCTAAGTCAGATACACTAAAATAGTTTAACAATCTCCCCGTTTTTAATTCTGATAAATCTATTATATTATTATACAACATTATTAAATGAGTATATATTACAGTATCATATATTCTATACGATATTAAGTCTGGTCTTTCCTCTTCTACGGTTATAGTAAAAACTCCTTTTACTGGAAGATTTTTAAAATTTTCTAAAAAATAAGAATCCAATACGTCAAAATTATCATCTTTCCAAGGAAGAAGTTTTCCTAAATCATATCTCTCCTTACTTATATATTCTGGGTTGACAAAAAACATTATTGTATCTCCATATTTGGTGTTTGTAAAAACATAGACTGCATTTCATCATAGTAGGGAAGTCTGGTAGGACTTAAAGTAACTGTAAGTTTAGTCCAATATGGCTGACCATCAGGAGTAAGGGTAGTGGAGTATTCTGGTCTAAAACCTTTAATTAAAAGATTCATAGCTCTAAACCATTGACCTATAGTCAATATCACTGTTCCTTTTAATGGTTTCCTATTAATACCTATATTATTACCATATTGTGCTAAGTTGACTGGTTGGTACCCCCAATGATATTTAACAGCTACAGGAACTCCTAATACTGGAGAATTCTCTGGATAAATAGCTTGGTATAGTTTATTAACTATCTCTGTTGGTTTAATAGTACTGTTAGTTGCTATGATATAAAAGCTAAGATTGAATACAGGTATATTGGCTCCAGTCCACTGCTGAGTAGTGTCTAGGTGATTCAATATTTGAATGTCGCTTCCTAGCCTAGCTAACCATTGATTAGCTTTAGTAGAATATTCTCTTCCGAATAACTGGTCAGACCAGTTAGCTTCGTTTTGAAAATCAAAAGGTCCCTCAAGATACCCCAAAATAACATTACCTTGGTCTGGTTCTCCTCCAGTTTGTTTTGGTAGTATTAATTTTACCTTTAGTCTATCATCATTTATAACTCTATCGAAAATATTCATTATGCTATATCCCCATAATCTATATGATGATTAAGTAATTCGTTGTCTGATTTTAATTTTCTAGTTGATTTATCTTTAGCTGGCTGAGGAATAGGTATCATCTGAGCTTTATTATCCGCTATATTTCCTACTGTCTGAGATATGGATTTTTGTTCTGGCATAGTAGCTACTTCGTTACCTATGTTTGAAAACTCGGCAGGATTTTTCACCCATTTATTTTGACCCCCTACATCGTAAGTTAATACGTCAGATGCGTTTAAGCTCTTCATCTCTCCTGTAGTTTTATTGGAGGCTAAAACTTTATAATTACCATCTTTATCCTGAGTTATGTTCTTAATATTGTATTTATTTTTAAAGTTATCGTAGTTAGTTGTATCTACTGCCTGTCCTTTATTAGATAATGCTAATTTTGTAGTATCCACGTTACTGGCATCCATCATAAATTTTTGTCTTTGCTCCCAAATAGACGGACTAGCAGAGGATAATTTATCCCCCAATGAACTAACAGTACTTTTATTCTTTTGATAGGCTGGAATTACCTTTGTGGGGTCTATAGCTTTTCCAGAAGTATCCCTTACTTTATAATGTAGAACAGATTGACCCTTTCCTACTCCCACAACTCTACCAGTAGTCCCAGTCTCTCCTACAACCCCTCCAGTAGGTACTATGTCTCCGAGTTTAACATTCTGTTTACTTAAGTGAGAAAAAGATTCAGTAGTTCCTTTGGGATTTTTAACAAAGACATAGTTACCTGAAAGTTTATCGCTTCCTATTTTTGTAACTTTCCCGCCCCCCAAAGATGATTTAACTGGACTTCCATAAGGCTGTGCTAAATCTAGGGCACCATGTATTCCATAGTCTCTAGGCGAACTAAAAGTATCTGTTATTTTTCCTTTAGTGGGTAATAGCCCTTTTAACCCCTTAAGAATTCCAGCACCCACTCCAGTATACTCACTTTGTACTTGAGCTGGGGTTTTGCCCTGTCTTTTAGCCATGGCATCTATTCCCTTACCAGCAGTATTAGTAGCATTACTTAGAGCTATTCCTCCTCCCACCACTAGAGCTCCTCCCGCTAAATAAGGAAGTAATGGAGCCAATGCTCCAGCAGCAGCGGTTAATTTAGGTAAATCTGTAGCTGGATTAAAATTCTTTACCATATCCCCAACACCTTTACCCATCATTTCAGCAGAGGAGAAAACAGCGGGACTAGCTCCTCTTAACATTGGATTTTCAGCCATGCCTAAAGCAGCGGTTTTCCCTGTCATTACTACTGCAAAATCTGCTAAATCAGCAGTAGTCTTTTTAAGCTCTCTAGCTAAATGTGATACTGCTCCCCCTTCATCTTTGCCTTTTCCTCCCTTGCCTCCAGTTTCCCCCTGTTCTTCCAGATAACCTTCTATCTTATCATTACTTCTTTGATTATCGGTTAATAGTCTAACTACCTCTTCTAAAGATACGTTAGCTTCTTTCAAATCAGTATCTAATTTCTTATAAGGGGCAAAGGTAGCAGTTTTAAATTCCTTCTCGTTTTCTGCATAATATTCTAAATTTTTATCTAGCTCCATTAAAATATTTACAATCTTCTCATCATTAACTTTACCCGTCTTTAAAGTACTATCTAACAATCCTTTGAGTTCTTTGCTCAAAGCTAAATCCTCATCAGAATAATCTCTGAGAAAACTAAACAGGTCTAATTTAAAATCATTACTAATCTTCTCATCTTTAACCATCTTCTTAAAATTAGTCAAGATATCTTTTATAGGCACTCCTATCTGTTCTTGACTATCCGACAAAGCATCTTTCATAGTCTGTACAAATTTAGCTAGTTCTTTTTTCTCTTCTAACTGTAATCTCTGTCCAGATACATATCTATCCATAGTTTTTTTAAAGTTACCGTCTATCTTAGTCATGAGGTCTATTAACTTTAAAAATCCCTTATCGTCATTAAGACTCTCTTCTCTTCCCTTTTTACTAGAAACTTTATCTTTATTGTAAGAATTCTCCAATAATTTATAATAGAGAACCATTTGTTTTATAAGTTTGTCTAATTTATCATTAGTGGCTTTCTCCCTTTGTTCCATGCCAGAAAACATCTTCGACATTGAAGATGTTAAATCCAAAAATGGATTATTCTTTATTGGTTCTTTTGGTTCGTTTAAAGCCATGATTCCTATTTCTTTTTCTCTTTTATTAAGGATTCCCACATATATAATATTTCTGAATAAGGTATATCCATAATATTTACAATATCTGCTACTTCATTTCTAGCCAAATGATATTTCATTTCTAATATCATATTCCTGTCCACGAAAGGGTCTGGTTATTTCTGCCTCCGCATAATTCGCAGGATTAACAAGATATTCAAAATGACAATCAGAACATTTGAATGGTATCTTAGATAATCCATGATAAAGTAATTTATTGATATATTCTACTTTTTCTACATCATCTCCTACTAGGCTATATATTAAGTTATAGGCTTCTCCCGAAGGTAAGTTATCCACGTGTTTAGCAAAAACATATATGACATCTCTTATTTTATCTAACTTTAATATCTCCAAGTAATCCCTAATAGTTAAAAATTTAAAAGAAACTTCTGTTTCTTTAATTCTAATTCTTATAGGCATCTTAGGAATCTCAGTATCCTCAAAATCCATATCTTTTAATTCTAGGGTTCTCGAGTTTTTTAAATCACAGTTAGGACAGAAAGCTTGCATTTGAAACAAAGGAGTTCCAAGACTTGCTATCTTTCTTAACCATCCAATATAAACAACATCATAGAAAGTTAATTCATATTTATCCATTCCAGTAGCCCTTACACCCTGTAAAAGATATTCATATAATTGTACAGCATCCATATTAGAGTTATTTATCTTTTGTAAATCTCCCAATGTATAAGGATTATAATAAATCCTAGTAGCTTCTGGGTAAGATAGTTTTTTAGAAGGTAGATTCTTAATCTCCACTTCTGGTAAAAATTTGTTTTCCATCCAACAACCTCTCCTGTTATCCTAAATAATCAATTACTAAAAAATTAACTGTTAATTCTCTAGCAGAGGAATCCCGAGAGGACATTTCTACTTTAACATCCCCCCTAGGAATTACTTTATATTTAGTTTCTAATACGATATTTCTCTCAAAATTTAATTTATACACAGATAAATCTCGATAGGAATCTTCTAAATAGTTACAAGTAACTCCATCATGCACCTCTAAAAACCAAGCACGTAATGATTTTTCTATTATACATTCTTCTGTATCATATATTGTCATACTTATTTCTGGTATACCTTTTTGAGAAGGTATCCTGAAATTATTATAGTTTGGTAATGCTATATCTTGGGTAACTATCTCTGGTAAGTTTTCTGTAACGGTACTAGCGGGAATGATGTAATTATCCAAAGGACTATTTATACCCCCCTGAAGTCTTACCATGAATAGATATTTAGCTCCCCAAGTAATATCGAAAACGGTGGATAAATCGTCCCTCGAAGAATTATTAACAACTCCAGAAGAAAGAAGTCTTTGAATATCGCCTACCTTATCTGACAATGCTCCTAGAGAGGATATCTTACCTAAGCTATCCTTAGCATTTTGAATTCCTTCTTTAGCTACAGAATCCGCTGTCTGAGATATCGCTCCAGTTAATAATTTAGGAGTGTATTTATCAACCATAATTAAATCCTACCTCATTCCTATTTATAATATAAATTATCTTGAGGTAGTATTTTTAAATTTAAACTCGGTAGATAGCTAAGATACGTTCTATTGATGGGTCGCTTTTAGCTAAAGCACTCGCTTCATTAACACAAGTAGCGTAAACAAATTTCTTAGATTGAGCAAAACCTTTAATAGTACAGTCTATTCTATATTGATAATAGTTACTCCCATAAATATTATTGCTAACAGTTTCTTCTTTCGTTTCCTTGGAACAAGAAATTGCTGGAGGAGTATTAAACATAACCCAAACTACAAAAGCTATGAAAGCTACTACTAAAATAACAACTGGATTAATCATCATAGCTATTAAAGAACCCATAACTAGGATACCTATCAAGATATTAGAAACAAAATTGTCTTCCTTGGTTTGGTATCTTTCTATATCTAACATAATTCAGTCCTCTATCTTAACCTTATATAATTAGTATAATATAAAAGAGGGTTGTTGTCAACCCTCTTTAAGCGTATTATGAACTTTTGTAACGTATTATACCTTTTGTCCATCTGCCAAGAAATAATCGAATCTCAAAGTTATTTCTGGGTTTATTGTAGCATTAGAATCTCCCGCAGGGCTTCCTATGGTATGAGACTGCATCCAGCAATTTTTAAGAGTATACTCAAATATCTTAGCATTTTCACTGGCTAGAGGTCTTAATACTATAGTAGGACAAATATACTCAGGTTTTCTTTTTTGGGTACCTGCCCCTGGTTTCCAAAGTAACTCTCCCCAGTCTCTGATAAATCTTTCAATGATACCATTATCACTTTCAACAAATGTTAAAGTGATGGGGTCATACGTCCTTAATCCTGCTTGGTATACTTTGTGTCCATGAATACCAACCTCTATTTCTTCATTAGAAAATTTAGGGTATTCTGAAGAAAGAGCACGAGCGTTCAAAGAATCGCTGTTGTAATTTCCAGCATTAGCTATAGCCGATGGAAGGGTAGGTATAATAACTTCCCATCTATACAGAACAGCAAAATCCTGATTGTTGATGATTTGAATTATGTCTGGTCTAGTCATCTAAAAGACTCCTATCTATATTATCCTAGTAAGTTCTGAGCTAAATTTAAGTCAAATCCAGTTCTTGTGATAACCACTGACAGTGTAATAAATTCTGCTGTTTTAGTTGGTTGCACAAATAACCAGACGTTCATTATGTTATTGTCTATATCGGCTGGAGTATTGTTTGTTTCATCACAAACAACTTTATAATCATAGACACCTTTTCTGGATTTTATGTTATCCATATAAGATTCCATACCTGTTCTTATTAATAATCTTGTGAAGTCGTCATTAAATTCAAACAGATAATCTTCTAAGAAAGCTGCTAAAGCTGGTTCTATGGTTATTAAAAGTAATCTCACGTTCAATCTATCTAGTGCTGAAGGTCTAGCAGATAATGTTTTTTGACCCCAGATAGCTATCCCTTTTCCCACAGAAAATTTAATAGGGTTAATTCCTGAATCATAGAGTAAATCCAATTCCCCTTCAGTAAATCTTCTTTTGGTGTCAAGTACATTAATCATACCTCTTTTGAAACCTGCTGGAGCGAACCATATTTCGTAATTTGAAGAGGTATCTGATATAGCTGCTGCTGCGTATCCGTCAGGTGCCACGAATATATCTCTATCATTAAACCTGTCTCTAATTTTAACGTGGGGTGAGTATAGAGCAGAGTATGAAGAATTCAGGTTAAGAGTGGTTTTTCTATAAGTAACTATGTCCGTCATATAGTTACTTGAATCTTCAGTATAATATGGAGTAGACAATATACCAACACAGTCTTTTCTGCTTTGGCACAAACTATCTATAGCTTGTTGATATGCTACGGTAGCCCATCCTCCGTCCATTATTACTGTTAAAGGTATCTCTGCTTTGTTATTCAATGTATTAAGAGCACTAATCATATTAGTATCAGTTACTGATAATCCGTCTAATGCTCCAGTTAATGTCAAGAAGGTAGTTTGTTCTTTTATAGTCTCAGTACTGACAAGAGAAGTATTATCTATTGCCCTAATATAACTAGAACCTAATAGAACATCTTCTATGTAGATGTTTTTACCATATCCATCTTTAGCATTTACATCTCTCGAACATGTAAATACCTCTAAAGTTTCTCCAGTAGATTGTTTATACACTTGAATCTGAAACGCATCTGGTTCTTTTACAACGTCTGGACTATTAGCATAAGTAAATAATTTTATCTCAATATCATTAGCCCAAGAACCTTGATTAGCTCCTGTTATAAGGAATAAGTCATCTGATTGAAATTCATAAGTTTGTGGATTTACTAAACTGTTTCTAAAAATGGTACCGTCTACTACGTTACTAGCTAATGTTTCGGATACTACAACTTCTGTATCTCCTGCTACTAAAGTAGCACTTACTACTGTATAAACTCCATCATTTCCCGTAGAGCCTTGAACTCCTATTTTATCTCCAACATGACAAAAAGATGTTAAATCTGTAGCCATTGTGAATTTTTTGTTAGGTTGGTCTACTGCTGTAATAGCTCCTATCTCAACATCAGTTAATTGGATGTTGGTATTAATAGTAGATACCTCTTTGTATATGCTACCGTCTGCTGTAGCATCGGGAACAACTTCGGATACTACAACTTCTGTATCTCCTGCTACTAAAGTAGCACTTACTACTGTATAAACTCCGTCATTTCCAGTAGAGCCTTGAACATTTATAGAAGTAACTCCTGTAAAGGAAGCTGTTAAATCTCCAGTTAATGTGAATTTTTTGTTAGGTTGGTCTACTGCTGTGATAGCTCCTATTAGAGTATTAACTAATATAGGAGTTTTTCTCACAACTAAACCACCGTATGTGGAACCATTATCGGCTCTTACAACCCATAATCTATTAGCTTTTGATAAATAGGCTAAGGCAGAATAAAAAGCCATATTATATCCCACTTCTACTCTTTGATTAGGAGTAAAATAGTTTAATAAGTCTGTATCCGAAGTTACAAATATAGGCTTATTAATATCACCTTTTGGTGCTGGGATAGCTATAGCTGCATAAGTTCCTAAGGAACTTGGAACTCTTGTAGAGATATCAATCTCTTTTACATTTATGCGAGGTGCTGTCATTATTAATTCTCCCGTATCAAATTATATTAATTTTTGTATTTTTAACAGAGGATTAAGTGCTCCTTCTATATCGGAGATTTTCTCAACAAAGAAACTTTCCCTAGGAGATACTACTTTAGATTCTCCTTTAAGAACTATATTTATAGGGTAATCTGCTCTGGAAACGATTTTTGCTTCAAACATTTTATTATAACTCCTAATTAATACTTCAATCCTATTTATAATATAAACTATCAACCATCTATATTTATTTCCTCGTATGGTTGGTTCATAATTAAATTTCCCATATCTGGAACATTTTTTATCTTTAAAGATATATGTTTTATTAGCTTAGAACTTGCAATTCCAGAAGGACCCCCTGAAGCATTTTCTTTTTTTATGACGGGATACTCTAAATTAAACGAATTAACTAAAAAGCATATTTCCCCTCTTGATTGGTCGTTATAGTTTTCAAATTGGTTAGATTCAATATCTTTTAAAAATATTGTAGCTGGAACTTCCATTATCGTATTTTGTTTAATCATGATTCCATCAGCTATAGCAGAATTTATAGATTCTTGAACTATTATTTCTGTGGTTCCCGCTACTATGATTGAACTTACTACGGTATAAGAACCGTTATTACCAGTAGAGTTTATAAGTAACAGAGAGTTTAGAGGTTCTAAAGTAAATTCTGCATTCAAAGTAAATTTTTTAAGTCCTTGGTCTACTCCAATTACAGTATCCAAATCCAAATAATCTGTTGGAACTTGATAAGTAGTCTGATAATGTTTGGTTCTGTCGTAAGCCATTAAAAAATATTCTTCAAACTCCATTAAATAGGTAGGGTCGTTAGATACCCAACAAATATTAGTTTGAGCTTGCACATTCTTAACAGTATATAAATCTGCCGATAATGCTCCTACGTTTCTATGAGATGCTTTAAATTGTCTTGGTTGTGTGGGAACAGCATTTAAAACTCCTCTATTATACATAGCAAAAATAAAAGGTTCCCCCCTATCCTCATAAACAAATTGAGATAATCTTTTGTATACCTTGTCTTCAAAGCTAAAATTAATATTATAAAAATAATGCTTGTTCCCTATATCTGGAAACTCTAAAAAATTAAAGCCAGAATTAACTTTCATATCTATAAAGAATCTTTGTACTGCAAACTGATAAAACATATTCTTTCCTTTAAGTAAGTGGACGTAAGTATTGTTTAATCATAATAGTGCTGTGGTCTCCAGTAACAACTCCATTAGCATCTGTAGCTAAGGCACCAGTAACCACTTTATCTATTTCTGTTTGGAAAGACATCTTAGCCCCTCCTAAGAAAGCATCTATCCTAGCTCTTGGGGGTATCCTTTTCTGTTCATGAGTTATTATGTAAGGTCTTTCGTCTCCAAAGAAGCTTTCAAACTGAGTTAAATTTCCTCTCATAGCATCTGGTTTTATAAAATTAACTATAAGGATTTTTCTATTCGTTTCATCTGGAATAGCCTTATATCTTACTTTTCCAAAATCATCAAACATATCATCCAACTTATCTGGTAAGTATACACTACAAGGGAGTCCAAACAAATCTTCGTATATGTCTAAAATATCTGGTGTTAAATCCGTAAAAATCTGCAATAAATCTGTAAGAATTGACGACATCTAATAATCCTCTCAATCTAAATATAATATAAAACAAAAATGGGACAGACCTCTCGGTTGTCCCTTAGTAATTATAATATAAAATTATCTTTCGTTTATGAGATTATCTAAATGTTTACTAAAATAGAAGAGAACTTCTCTTTTATCAGACTCTGTAGCGTGGTGGTATTTCTGTATCTCTTTCCATACCTCTTCTTTGCTCAAATCCTTCCATCTATTTTTTATGTTGTTCTCTATCCGTTCTATAGTTCCAGTATAACCTGTTTTATGATTTCCTCCTCCAAAGTCTCCTACCCCTTCATGTTTCTTTTTCTTTTTAGTCGATTTCATTTTCTTAGAGGCACCAGCACCCGATAAGTTATAATTCTGACCTCTGGCATCTACTACGCTCAAAGGAAGTTTAGGAAGTGCTCCTAAGTCAGCTACCGTTCCGTCCTCTTGTATTTTTGCTCTTCCTACATTTATAGCTTGTATTAAATGTTCTTTTACCTGTTTAGCTCTTTCTACTACATCGTCGGATGCTCCGTAGGACATTCCTTCGTCTTTTATTATGCTGTCTAAGGTCTCGAGAGAATTGTGTATATCGTCAAGAGTACTTTGTAGAGTATCTTCATATATATCATAGTTTTCGTTTATTACTTTTTTTATTCTCTTGAAAGACATTTTTATTACCATCCATCTTCTTCGTTATCGTAATCATCGTAACTGTCTTCTTCTGACTGTTCAAAATGGATACATCCAAAGTTCATACCAACCATGTGGTTTCCTTCTTCTACATACACTCCAGCACCATCTATGTTTAGTTCATTATGTTCATTGACATCTTCGCTAGTACATTCACCCATCAGTCTGGAAGATTCATTCTCTTTATAAAATTTACACTCGTGGCAATACCCAGTCATTATTCTTCCTCGTCTCCAGATAATTCTTTGTGTAGTTGTACATAGTGGTCATAGTTATCTAAATCTGCTTTAGACACTGAGCCAACACCCATACGTCTTCCTTCTTTTTGAGCTTGCATAGCTTTAACCTTAGCTATAAATTTAGCTTTCTCTATCTGTTCTGGAGTTCCTGCTCCGACAGCACCTCCAGTTCCACCCTGAACATCTATCGCATGGAGTTTAGGAATGTTATTTTTTATATTATCCATAAAGCCTTCACTTTTTTCTGGACGGAATTTAACTTTAAGTTTATCCATGAGAGCATCAGCTTTATTACCAATCTCTGGGTCTTCCGATTTATGCCAAACTTTAATATTGTTTAAAGCTCTTATTACCTTGGCATACCCTTTTTTATCTACTAAGTCAACATAATGTTTAAAAGGAACTTGCCAGAAGTTTTTATCCTCTGGTATCTCTAATAAATCACTATGTTTAACTTTAATCTTGACTTTGGCTTTTTCGTCGAGTTTTAGAGAATCAATCAATTGATTAATTCGTCCGAAATTTTTACTCTCCATCTTATTTTCCCCATTATCTTTATTATCAATTCTATCCATTTTATCTTTAGGAGATTCTTCTTCTCCCCCTTTATCTTCCGTAGATAATTGATTCCATTTTTTATTTACATATTCATCGTCAAAAAAAGGTATTACAAACTTCACTCCCTTATAAGAAGAATAATTTTCTTCTGCTTTGTCTCTAAAAACAAAAGTTCTTCTTACTTGAGTACTGTTATAATTTCCATCATCGTCTACTTCCATATAATGAAATATCATATTGTCATCAACACCATTTCCATATATAAAAGAAAGTTGTCCGAATTCCTTAGCTAACTCTTCTAATTCATCTAAAGATAATCCAGTAACTAAATAAGAATTTTCCAAAACTCCTTCAAAATTTCCTTGAAGGGGAAATACCCTCGTATTGGGATGAGTTTTAAATTTCTTTAAAAGAGTATAATTTCTTTTATTATTAACAGAGTCGGGTAATCTTTTACCCATACTATTTTCAGCAGTAATAATACCAATACTTAAATTCTTTCCAGACTTTCCTCTTAGTACTTTTTCCACATCTGAAAAAATAGTTCTTTGCTCTGAGGTTAGCATTTTTAATCTCCGAATTTAGTTTTCCTAAATATAATATAAATATTACAACCTTGTTTTTCTAAACTCAAACTTTTTATCGTTTATTAATCCATATAATATAATAGACTCTTTATCACAATCACAAGAAGTTTCCTTACTTCCTAGTTCCAAAGTATTAGATACTAGTTTAATATTTCCACAAGAATGACATTCTAAGATAGAATAAGTATTCATGGTTAAACTCCTAATTCGTTCCATACTTGTAATATAGTGCCATAACAAGAATATTCTTTTCCTATCTTATTTCCATCCTTAGTCAAATTCATCACATCTACTAAAATAGAAAAAGGTAACTGTTTTATCTGAACTTTATAAGAAAGTTGTTTTAACAATTTAACTTTATCTTTTTTATTTAAACTTATTGACCCGTCTTTCAATATTCTCATAGTATCTCCTTTAACAATATAATTTTATAATAACAAAAAGAAGACTATATTTCAAGTCTTCTTCTATAAGTTTGTTACAATACTTATTATTGATTTATTCTTCTTCCCCCCTAAACGTGGGACAAACCTCCCAAGACATATCTTCAACACCACAGGTAATTTTAGTTTTACTACAAGTTCCATTAACTTGTTTTTGAGGACAAGTTAATATAGTTCCCAAACTAAAACCGCAGGAACCACAGGTGTCCTCTTTTATATCTATCTCACCGCAACTGGGACAGAAAGCTCTCGTATCTTCTGACATGTTATCCTCCCCTTAAACTTTATATACTATAAAGATAATCCATTATTCTGTAACATGGCTGCAAACTGAGCTAGGTGCTTACAAAGACCTTGATATTTTCTAACATCTGGATTTCTGGGGGCATGAGTTTTTGTTTTCCTGACATAAGGTTTAAATCTTCCTCCAAATTGAATACCAGCAAGCATATTAGACCAAGACCATGTGAAGTAATAATCGCTACAGGAGCAACGCACCAATACAGATTGTCTTTTCATATCAAACTTCTTTATCCAATAAAACTTATTTTGATACTGTATCCTAAAATGTGTATTGGGGTCATAGGTAGGATTAACATTAGTATTAACTATAGGTTTTCTTACAGGTATCTGAGGTTTCTCTGAATCTATTATAGTAGGTTCTTGAGTTTCTTCTTCTGCCTGTACTGTTTCCGCTACCTCTTCTATTATTTCACAATTCATAAATAATATATTGGATAAGTGAACTGAGTTTTCAGTCAATCCCCAGAAAGAAGCGGATATAAGAACCGTCTTAGTTCCTAAAAAAGGAACTATCTGGTTTATTTGTCTCTTAGGAGATTGAGAATAATTTCTTCTCCAAACCGCTGGTTGCCCTTTAGCATTGGGTATTTGTGTAGCCTTTATCCATATTTGTTCTAGCGTTAATCTAGCCATTTAATTTTCCCCGACAACTTATTACTAATATTATATCATAAATTAATTAAAATATCAATAGTCTTCCCTATTGCGTATTAAGTTTATTATATCTACATTATTATTCAGTAAGTCTTTTTTATCTATTGATATAGAATTAATCTTATCTCCTCCCTTAAATACATCCAATAAAAATTTATTAGGATATTCTTTAACAGTCTTTATGTCGTAACCTTTTTCTCTAGCTAATTTAATTACATTATCCAATTCATAGTTAGGTGTGGGTTTGGAATAAGTATCCAATATACCCACTTCTTCTGGACTTAAAACTCCTTCTACTAATTTTAATATCCTTTTCATCATGATTTTAATTCCCATAATTCATTTAAATATTCTACTACAAAACTAGCCTCATCTTCCGTATCCATGTTTTCCAACCATGCTACGGGTATTGGAAATACTCTGGGATTTCTTTTAGTATCTAATATAGGTTTTCTATTAGACAATATAAATAACTGAGCTAAATAAAAACTAGGGCTTCTAAGTTTACCCGTAACTTGAACTAAGTACCCTTTTTTATTAAAGGCTGGTAATAGTAACTTATTCACCTTATCCACTACTTCATAAGTAATAGGTAATTTAGGTAATTCTCTATAATATAATTTATTACCATAGTACCAATTTCTTATTTCATTTCTATCTTTTTCATGTATCTTTTCTATAAAAGTTTTAGAGATAGTTTTTCCTATCATATCTGAAAAAGCGTTTACTAGAGGCAGGGGGACTGCTCTTAAAAATCCAGTAGCTAATCCTCCCAAAACATCAGCTAATTCGTTTCCTACCGTGGATAAAACACTTTTTCCTACTCCCTTCAATAAGGACAAAGCAGGATTTTCTTCATTTATTTTATTACTCAATTCTATTATTTTATTAAACTTCATTATTACTAACCTTATTTTCATTAATAAGTTTATTAAAAATATCAAACAGGGGAACTTTCTTGTCCCCCAACTCAAAAACTCTAGTCCTGAAGTACTCTCCTAGAGTCATTTCTTTCTGACCATCATTTATTATAGTATCCTCGTTAAACATCCTCTCAAGTAATCTTCTGAATTGTTCTATCTGAGGCTCATTAAAAGATACTCTATCTTGGAGATACTTATCATAATGGTATTTATCATCACTAGACGTTTTTATGCCATTCAAAGTTTCAGTGAATAATTGATTACTGTAAGGTTTCTCCTCTGTAGCAAAGTGAATTCTTGTAAATAATAAATAAAGTAGGAACAAGGTAGACTTATCGCTAGTGGGTGTAAAAGAAAATCCATAATGTATACATAACTCAATAATAGATTTTAACTGTGTCTCAAACCACTGTACTAATTTATTAATACTAGCTTCACTTCTAGCCACTTCTTCTTTACTTAAATAAGATTGTTGATTTTCTGGTTTGAAATCTGGATTATCTGGGGAAGTATCCCAATCACTAGCTATCTGTCTAGCTATTTCCTCAAAAGTAGTATCTTTAGAAAAAGTGATAGTTAGAAATTTCTTTTCGGCATATATCATAATCTTAGGTCTGTGATAATCTGACCATTTGTTTTCCTTATGTGTTTTTTCTCCCCAAGATTTATTTTTATAATAATCGTCATCTACATCAAATTTTATCGCTATTCTCCTGCCTTTATTAGTCCAGTACACACTATAGCCGTTTTGATTAGTTCTTAAAGCTTCTTGAGATAACAATTTATCCCCATCTATCATAGCAAGTATCATAGATGCTAATTTTCTGGATAACCTTTCTTCGTCTTGAGAAGACATACTGCCAGCTATATAGTCCTCTTTTCCTCCCCTTAACTCATAGATATCTACAATTTTAAAAGAATCTCTAGTTAAAAATATGGTTTGTTGAGGTTCCCTAGGATTAATAACAGCACCTTTTTGATTCTTAGCATTATCTATTATACAATCAAAACCTGCTTTCAGAAATAAACCTGTCTGCTCTTTTCCAGAACGCATCTCCAATTTTACTTTCTCATCACTACTCCAAAAAGGTTTCTTTCCCGATAATTCATTTACATTTTTTATCTGAACTACGGACATAAAAGCTTTTCTCATAGCATTAGACCCTGTATATCCAAAATACTTCTTAGCTCTTTTCAAAAGGTCTTCGATTTGAGAAGGCTTAAACCCCATGTTATTTAAAATTATCTCTATTTGCCTATCAGTCATCTCTGTTATATACAGGGGATTCTTAGAATTATCTTGAATAACCCTAAGATATTTAGCGTTTCTTCCATACCATATATCAGCAGGGTAATCTATAACATACTTTAAAGGATACCCATATATGCCTACGGGGTCTGTGTGGTTAGGATTGTCGTAGGGATTCTTATCTATAGTGTTATCATTAAAATTTGAAAAATTAACATATACTCCATAATCGTCTTTCTTCTTAGTATAGTCTTTTCTGAATTTAATAAAATCTTTGGGATATAAATCAGTCCAAGATATTTCATTAATAATATCTTTTATATCTTTTAAAGATTTATTTTCATTTTTAGGAAAGCTATTGAATAAATTTATGGTAGATAAATCCAAAACAACTACTTCCATTATATGACTATCTTCATCCTTAGTTATAACAGAAGTATAACCTTCTCTCATAATTCTTTTAGCTAATATTTTCCCATTAGTAGTCTTGTACTTACCATGAAGATAATCTTTCCAAAACTTACCATCAGTATAGAATCCTAATTCTAACGGGTTAGCTTTAGAGTTAAATTTAGCATATATAGTAGCAGTTTTACCTAAACCTTTCCATGACAAGGTTTCTTCGTCGTAGGGTTCATTGGTAACAGAAAAACTAATACCGTATAAATCTTTCTTATAGTCCATACCCCAAACTTTGGAAGTTTCTCCAAACTTATTTAAATTAAAGCCACTTCCTAATATGTTAATCTTTGCTTCCTTGGTAGTGTTATGTGCTAATATCAATTTAGAATAATTCATTATTCTATAACCTCATAGGTTACATTGTTATCATTTAGATATTTTATAAAAGCATCATAAAATTGATTAGCTATTAAAATATTGGGAGAATCTAGTTCTCCATTCTCTATATTCAAATTAAGCTCATCTCTTAAGTCTCTTCTTTCAGACCTAAGCATGCCCCCTACTCTCATCTCTTGTAGAAATTTATCTCTATATATTATAATCTTTGTTACATAATCTAAAAAATTAGGTATTTCTATACCCTCTATAGCATAAATACCTTTACCTACTACTCTTTCCTCTGCTTCTACACGTTCTGGGTTACTTTTATCTGCATAGTTATAGTAATTAAAAGGTTCTATTTTATACTTATTAGATAATTTATCCCCATCCACTATAAAAACTATAGCTGTACCAGATATACTTCCCCTAGGTACTTTGTTAAAATTTTTATCCCTAGTAAAAGATATGTACCCATAACCACCATAACCGCTATCTGGTTGTCTCCTACTAGATTTAAGAGAATTCTCTTTAAGAATATGTATAAATTTATCAGCATTAGTAAAATGATAAAGAGTTCCTACCTGTTTACCTTCTAACATCTCTATCAAATTTTTAATCTTTTTAATGGACATAATACACCTAATATACTAACTTACTCATAGGAACCCCGTGAACTAACTTTTGTCTTAGTAAGTTATCATGAAAGTCTTTATCCAGAACATTCATTATTTTGCTACTCTCCACTTCTGGATATACTCTCTCTGGTGTTTTAACCTTAAAAAATTCAATATAATCAGGATTATAGTAAACACCCTTTACTTTATAGTTCTTCTTTAATTGATTAGCTACTTCATCATGTTCTGCATCATCAAAAGCCCATACGTAAAAGTCTCCGTTAAGAGCTATAAAAAATCTAACAGGAGTTTTACCTCCTCTAGTCATTTTTAATATCTCCCCTTTACTGGGATTAACAAAAACATCTATGAGGGCATCTTTTTTCCAACTGGTTTTTACAGAACCCGCCCACTCTTCTTTAACATTATTACATAGTTTTAATATTTTGTCAAACATGTCGAATCAATACCCGAACTCGTACCACTTATCATTGTTATTAAGCATCGTTTGTAACTGGTCTTCTAATACTCTAGCACGGTCTAGCATGGTATCCGCTTGCAGAGAGAAAGGAAGTCCCGCAGAAGGGTCTAATGTTGCTTGATATTTCAAGCTACCGAATGACCTTAGTACAGCTACAGTGAAAGCTAACATAAAGGGTCTATTACTTATATCAAAGTCTCTTATAGCTTTTCTTTTATTGTACATAGTAACAGTTATATTACCCGCACTTGTATCAGTAAGGGTCATATTTACTTTCAAAGTACTCAAATCTATAGTTCCAGAGCCTAAAGTACCTCCTAGTGTAACAATATTACCTACACGTGATACTTCCGTAGCTATATGTTTAACATTAAGAACATCCGTTTTAGATATTTCTAAGCTACCTTGTTTATAATTACATCTTAAAAAGAAATCTATAACAGATTCCCCGTCAATGGTATATGTGGGAGTATCACTTATCTGAAAATTACCTATTACATACTCTCTAAGATATACTACGTTAAAAGTAGATGAAAAAATAGACTTTAATATCCTAGTATGAGGGTCAAACCACCACAAATTACGTGCTATGGGAGCACTATTTCTGTCAAGATTTGGGTATAGTGGATATTTTAAAGCTAAAACAGATAAAGCATTAGGAATGCTAACACCATTTTGATTTACATTCACATTTAAAATATCTCTAACAGGTCTCTTGTTCTGCAATTGTTTAGCAGTGTATACAAATAGTTGTTCTAAATTATCATCATCAAGTCTTAAAGCTTGTAAAGGTATAAGAAGTTGACCTTCACTTATCTTAACTTGCTTTATAAACCATATAAATACTCCAAAGATAGTTTTATCCTACTTAAAATATAAACTATCTTTGTTAAAAATATTATGATTTAGGAGTATTCTTCTTAGAACCTTTCTTCTTAGCAGGTAATGTATTTTCCGACTCTTTTATTTCTAGGTTAGGGTCTATCGTAACATCTCCTACTAACTCTTCATCTTCTGGATAATTATTATCTGATAATTCGTCTGCATCTAATACAGAAGCATCGTCGTGATTAAAATCTTTTAATTTATCTAATAGCTCTATATTCTTTTTACTAAATGCTATTTCTTCTTTAATCCCTTTAACTATGGCTAAGTTAGGTTCACTATCTTCAAAATTAAATGTAGTCTTCAAGTAAGTTTCTATTTCTTCTTCAGATAAGGGCATCAGTTCAGATTTTATATCCTCAGAGGAATCAGTTTTCAAAGAAACATATAGTTCGTTTAAATCCTCATTTACATTTTTATTTATATTAATAGCCACATCTCCAGTTACTCTCCTATTAATAGGAATTAACTTTCCCTCGTCAGTAACTTGGTTGAATAAAGATTCTTCTGGTTCCTCGTCGTACAATCCCATCTCTTGGGAAAGCCTTGAAAGTTTACTCAATCCATCTTCTTCTATAATTTCTTCTAAAATTATATCGCCTTTAAATATTCTTATAGTCTCAGTAAGATGATTTATATAATAGTTATCTAATAATTCCTCTTCACCGTCTGGAGGAATATTAAATACTTGTTTCATTCCATTAACACTCACACCGATAACCCTATTAGATTTATTTATTAATTTATATCTTTTATCCATTAAAAAACTCCTTATCGAACTACTAATATATTATAACATACCTAATTTAAAAAGTCAACATTAGGATATCTTAGATTATGCCTATAGTATACCATGATTATTATATAATGTCAATATAGAAATAGAGATGGTTTTTAAACCATCTCTATTATTGATTCTATGTTTATTACAGAGTCTTATACTAAGTTCTGCACGTCAATCTTAGTAATAAACCTGTTCACGATGACCTTCATGGCTGACCAAACCAATGCGTACCCTTGGGTTTTTAACACATTGTTTAATACTGGTAAACTTCCGTTTACAACTAAAGGCATATATGGACAGTAAACAGCAGGAGCATCGAAGTTGCCTGTACCTTTGTAGATACAATATACAGCACTGTCGTCTATTACGTCTATCGCTCTGATTACTGGAATATTTTTGTTGTACATACCATAAAGTGTAGGTCCTGAAGAAGCAAATCCAGTTCTTTCAAATAAGGTTCCTAATTGGTCAAACAAGGCTGCTGCTTTAACACCACAGATAATAGCTGTTACTTCACCACGACCTGCGTTTTGAGCAATGTGGGAAGAAGCTTCAGCGATTCTGTTTCTGAAAGCAAGTTTGTGTTCGACTTCGGAGGTTCCTGCTGGAGCTGCTGAATCCCATACGATAGGAGTACCGAAAGAAGCATTAGCTATTCTGCTAATAAGAGTGTTTCCCAATTCAGCGTTTATTTCCATTGTAAGGTCGTTAATCATTTCTGTTTCAGCATCCTTACCAAAGGTTTGTTTTAATTCAAACGCTTTCAAGCTACCCATTTCACTTCTTAATGCGAACACTTCGGCTCTAACATCAGCGGAATCGAAACTTGATTGAATCGTAGGAAGGTTTCCGTTTTCTTCGTATTCTGTACCAAACTCAGCTCTAGCAACTTCTACACCAGTAATAGGGGTGATGAAGTCGATAGTTACTAAACCTGTAGCATAGTTAATAGTACCTGTACCTAATGCTCCACCAACTGGAACAATGTTTCCATTACCATCATCTATTAAGGTTTGGGTTGTCGTGGAAAGACTGATTGTTAATTGTCTTTCTCTAACAGGTGCTGGAGTTAAGTTGAAAGTATAACTTTGTTGAGCAGCTATCAATGTTCCTAAGTTCTGATAAACTTTCTCACCAGCGAAACCTACTGCTTGTACTTGAGGTTTAGCAATAGCATTTCTAAGGATGTCATTTTCACTAACATTTCCTCTAGTTGTTCTAGCTTTGATTTGTTTGAAATAAACAATACCTTGTTGACCTTTAATAGGTTGAACTGAAGCTAGTAAAGGAAGAATGGAAGCTGCGTAGTTAGCTGTGATAACATCATAAGCGTATTTAGGTAATTGACCTAAATCTTTTAATGTACCAAATGTTTCACTTACCATTTTTTTGTAGTTTTCAAACTGTCTAAATTGTTTTCCTAAGATTACATAATCCATAGGGGAAATAGCTCTTACTCTTGCAAGTGGTGATTCTTCCAAGGATTCCATGTAAGGCTTGTAGGTAGGGTTCTTTAAGAAGTATTCCGCACCTCTTAATACTTTTTCATTCTGAGTCATCTTCATAATTTTAAATCACTCCTGTGGTCTGACGTTACTTATATCTTACAAACTATCTAACAATACATCTATATATAATATAAAGAACTATTTTGATTTTTCATTTTTGTACTGTCTGAACAAATTATAGACAGGTGGTTTATCCTCTTTCAAAGACTGTTGCTGTTTTTTATCAACAACTTTTTTCTCTTCCATTCTAACTTCTTCTTTAACAATTTTTTTGTTTTTAAGGTTAAGTGATTGAAGAATACCAACTGTTTGAACTTCTCCCAATGTTTCTAACATGCTTCTTACGTTTTCTATAGGAGCATTGTATTCTCTCGAAATAGAAAGAACTAAATTTTCATTTTGTTTTTCTTTTTCTTCATTTACTAAATGTTCCGCTCTTGAAATTATTTCTTTAACTTCACTAAGAGGAATACCTAAATTAACAGTTTCTTCAAGAACATATTCAATAACAGGTATAGCTTCTACGATAGAATCTAACTCACCAAGTTCTGACCACTTTTCATTGTCTTCTGTTAATTTTTTAACTTTTCTTTCAATCTGTTCAGGTCTTCCTAATTTAGCATAAGCTTCGAGTAATGAACCAGACTTCTCTAAATCTTCTTTAAGAGTGGTAATATCTTCTATTTCACACTCTTTCAAATGATTCTCAATAACTGCTAATTTTTCTGAAATCTGATTTTTTTCTGTTTCTACTTCTTCTGCTTTAGCTAATTTTTCTGTAAGACTAGCTATCTCAGCATTTTTCTTAATAACTTCTTCATCTAATTGTTTTGCTTTAGCTTCAGAAATAGCTTTCTCTTCCCTAAGTTTCATAACTTCTTCGTTAAGAGAATTCTTTTCTGTTCTTAAGTCTTCATAAATTTTTTGGGTAAATTCCATCTCTAGTCTCCTCATGTCTTCTTTTATCTTTTTGATATTTTCTTTAATCAAAGGATTAGTTTCTGTAAAACCTGGATTCAATACGAAGTCAAAAGTTTCCAAATAATAACTATTTTCGTCAACTATTGGCATACCTTCGTGAGTCTCGTTGGATTTATAGTCCCCAGATGCTCTGGAAGATACTTTTATTCTCGAACCTGCTTTCATAACAACATAAAGGTTTCTTCCAGCAGGAGTACCTAGAATATATGCCTCGCCCATACCCATCTTAGTTTCTTCGTCAATCCATAATTTAGTAACAATATGAGAAACTTTGCCATCCGTTATATCTGATTCAGTTATACCTCTATCTTCATGACCTATACAACCAAACATAACTTTATCGTCCAGTCTTCTTCTTAAATCTGGATGACCTATAATAGTTTCCCAAAATACTTTAGGATAATATCTTTCATTTCTTGAAACACCGTCTGGAACAAAGAAAACACCTTGAACAACTGCCAAGATATTTCTACCGTCTGCAACAGATTTATTAGAAGATTCATTTAAATAATCTTCTTTTAATTCCCATTTATTATCGGGTATGTCCCAAAGCTCATATTGAAAATTTTTACTCATTACTTTCATACTCTCCAAAATTTATTGTTTTTGAATAGATGACTTGATTAGTTGTTTCCGTTTTTTTCCAAGATGCTAAATTAAATAAATTTTTAATTTGTTTATTGTGAGGCTCGAATTGTTGAAGAGCATGTACCAAATCTGAAAAACTTTCATTATTCTTAATTGATTTTAATACATATTCTTCTATTTCTGTATCCTCGTCCATAGCTCTTTTGTCTATTGTTATCTTTACTTTTATAGTTTTATTCTGATTTTCTGATGTTATATCCCAGATAAGAGGTGCTGTGGTAGAATTTAAATCGTATTTAAAGTGTCTTAAACTTAAGGAAACTAGAGGACTTTCTATATTTACATCTCTGGGTATCCCTACTTTTTCAGTCAACTCTAATACTTTTTGTAATTTACCTTTCACCGTCTACTTTCCTTCTTCTTATTAATAGTGAATGTTTTTTGGCTAATTTTGCTTGGGGGGTTCTCGATTTCAACCTAGCTTTTATTAAAGTAGCTTTATTGTGTAAATCGTCTACCTCTTCCACATCCCCCAACTTATTTCTAATGTTCTTAACTCTTCCGTGTTCAACTTTTTTAGTGAAAAGTTCCTCCTTTAACTCGTCCTCCTCGTCTTCAGAGTTGGTCTCTTCACCATCATGGCGACGTGGTGATTCTGTTATCTCCACAGCAGACCCACCACCTTCGCAAATTATTCTAACTAGTTCATTAATTCTTTTAAACATTATTAATCCAATAAATCAAACATGTCGAATTCATCAGCTACTATAGACTCGTTAGTAAAATAAGTACTTCTACTTGATTCAAACAACTCATTTTTAAATTCGTTATATTCTTCATCTTCGTCGCTTAAGGATTCATTTGGCTCTTCTTCATCTTCTTCTGAACTTTCTTCGCCTTCTTCATCCTCTTCGCCATACATATCATCTTCGTTGTCGAAACCTTCACCGTCATCTTCGTAATCTTCTTCGCTTTCTTCCTCTTCGCCCTCATCTACATCGTCTATAAATTGTTGAAGAGTGTCTATGTCTACGTTTGTATCTATCATAATTCTAGTAAACATTATTAAAGCATGCTGAACTTCTTCTGGAGATGATTCAAAAGCATTTGTTAATTTAGATAAAGCATGAACATTATCCTCATCTCCATCTCCGTCAACATCTTCTCCATTTTCGTCATCTTCTTCGTGGTCTGAATGTTCTTCATCATCCAAACTTTGACTATCCAAAGATTCTTCATCGTCTTCTTCTGGTTCTGCTATAGCTCTAACAGATAAATCTTCCAACTCGTCGTCTTTTTCATATTTAAAACTAGGAGTTAGTTCTCTAAGACTTTCTAAAAGTGATTTTTTCTTATCCATCTTCAATTCTCCAAACTTATATAATATACATATTATGTATTAAGCCTCTAATTATAATATAAATTAGACTTAATTAATTATAAAATTAAAACGTATCAGCTACATTAACACTACCACCACTAGGGGTTTCTGGAGGTGTTGGAGCCTCTGCTGTTATAGTTGGAGTTTCTCCTGTAGGAGTACTAGAAGTACTAGGAGCTCCTTGAGGAGATTGAGTAGATAATTGAGGACCTTGGAAAGAAGTATTTCCTCTGCTAGGAGTTCCAGAAGGAGTCATAAGTTCTCCCCCCCTATCGGGTAATGATACCCTACCCTTACCATCAGCATATAATTTTAAAACTTTTTGCATTTTAGGGAAAGCAGCGGTATACATTTTAAAGAATTCAAGTAACTCTTTACTGTCTACTTCTAAAGCTATCTGGTCAGATGAAGAAATCTCGTTTAATAAAGCTACAAAATCTTTAAGTGTAGTCATTACTGCTACTATTACTTCCATATCGTCCATTAAATCCACATTAGTAACAGATTTAAATTTTACTTTTATATCATTTTTCTCAACATAATACCCCTTATGGAATAAATGTTTCCACATTATATCTTTGATACCATTACCGTAACATGTTTGAATATTTACTAGCTTGGTAGAGTAAGCAGAATAAACTTTTAGCATATCTGTCTTACCTAATAATTGGTCTCCGTATGCTAAATAAAAAGAAGGAACTCCCATAGCCAAAGCTATGTTTTTCCTTACATCGTTTATTCTATTATTTAAATCAGAACTATCAAAATTAAACTGTATTTGTTCTATACCACCCTTACCGTCTGAGAATCTTGGGATAACTTTAAACCTAGAAGCTGTCTGTAGAATATCTCCTACGTTAAGATTTTCCATATTTAAGGCTTCAGTGTTCATACTGTTAAGTATGTTCTCGTATCTGTCTATAGCTTCTGAAGTATTAGTATTATCCATATCTGCGTTCATGTCTACAGATACTATAATGGGGGCTAATACCCTTTTCAACTCTGAGGCTAGGGCAGTAGTCTCTAATACACTTAATTTTTTAACTGAAGATAATACGGGATATATTACCGATGTTCCAACTCTTACAGACTCTGGAACATCTATAATATCTGTATCTGTTTCTACTTTTACTCTCAGTCTGTTGTTATTTAAACAGAAGTGTACTATCTCGTCCTTATCTATAAGCTCAAACTTAGAAGCCTTTCTGTTAAATCTGAAAAATGAATCAATATCTCTTCCCTTATAAATAGCCAAGTAATCGTCTAAATCACAATTATCTGTAATTTCTACTACTCCAACACCTTTTACTATCTTAGTCTTAAGGAAGTATTCTCCCATTAGCATAAAGTCTGGAAGAATATCCGAAGAGAGACCAGCTAAATCATGCTGGTCTACAAACCCGTCCATTATTTTTTGTATATCTTCATCTGTTTTATATCTTTTTTCTCTATTAGGAGAATATTCTATGGATATAAATTTATCATCAGATACACTACTGAAAGCATCGTTATATAAAGAAGTCAATAAAGTTTGTACAAGTTCATTATCTCGTACAGTCATTAAATTTTTTATTAAATCTTCCCTAGACTTGAAACTAGCCCCCATCTGTTTCATTATCTGACCGATAACATTACTTCTGGAATAGTCCCCATAAGAGTCCACGGGTAAATTATATCTGTTAGTTAAATCAAACGTCTTAGTACTGTCGGGTTTTAAATCATAATGTCCCGTTAGTCCTCTAAATATGTTCATTGCTTGACTTAATTCAAAACCGCCACCAAAAGGCATATAAAAACCTCCGAATAAATCTACTTATAATATAAATTATTTAAAGTTCCATGTTTTATTTATCTGTTCTTTTTGTTGTTGTGTCCTAGCCTGTCTCATTAACTGAGATAAACCAAGTCCTAAATCTGGAGTCAGTCCATCTTTATTAGACAGGTCTACGTAAACCTGATTTCTGTTCATATAATCTTTAGAATTGATACATTTCCAGATACCCCCACACACAGAGTCAGCAATATCTTTGCTGTTATTTGATATATGGTCTATCTTCTTTTCTAAATCTCTTAGCCCTAACAGTTCTGTTATTAGTAGTTCGTTTTTAACCCCTATTAGTTTATTAGTATACATTAATTCTCTTAAAGTGTAATAAGGTTCCTTAGTTCTATCCACAGATAAATATTCTGTTTCTACATTACTTGTTCTAAGTAACTGACGAGTAACATCTCCTTGAAACATGTCAGTAGTTATAACTTTAATAGGGTATCCCATTTTTATCAATAAAAATAAAAAATCTATGACTTTAATTATATTTATTTCTTCCCCTTTTTTGGCTTCTATCCCTATAGCAAAATCTACATAGAACATTCTTTCTCTTTTTTTAGTTACAGGAATACTAGGATTCTCTATAGTAGGTCTTATTTCAAATTCCTCTAGTGTGCTATATACTGAAGATAGTCCAAATCTATCTTTCTTAGTAGCTATATCTAAATGAACAAACCTGTAACTATCCTGATGAAGAGGTTTTTTAAAATAATCTAAACTATGAACATAATTCTCTAACTTATCGTTTGGGTCATTAAAACTCATGCTAATAATATCATTTTTGAATCTGTTTGGATTAACAAATAAGTTCCTAACGAGTTGTTTAGATTTAAACAAAGATATATCTGCATGAACCCTACGTCCAGCTACATCCCTTATACTCCCTATTAATCTAGTACCACTAAAATCTTCATAATAAGTATAAGGAACATCTATTGTATTTTCTTCCATCTCTGGAGAAATTATTTCTTCATCATCAACTAATCGGGGGTCTCTTTTAGAATCCCCTAAGAAAACCCTAAAAGTATCTTTTGTAAAAGTACCCTTAACTTGCCAAGCTGACAAGTTATCCCTAAAATTTCCGAATGGGTTAGTCTGTATTTCTTCAATAGCAGTATTTAAATAGTCTTGTTCGTCTATGGGGGAACTTACTAACCATAAAATACCAGGCATAAAATCGCTAAATTTATCAAACCTAGATTTTCTTCTCGTCTTGAACAGGTTATGAATATCTTGAGCTTTTTTTATAGACTCCTTCCCTAAGTAATAAGAAACTTCGTCCATTAAACACCCGAAATTCATCTTACCTAATAAATGGTTAATATTTGAACCAATATTAACTAGGATGATATCGTTAATTATAACACCCTCGTCTGAAGCAGTGGTTCTAGCTTTTGGAGTTGCTTTTCTCTCTATAAAATAGGGAGAAGTATTAACCATCCCCAAAAACTTAGAGAAAGCAACAGAACTTCCCTGAGCTTTATCTGGTGTCATTATTGTAAAAGCAAAAGGGTCTAAGCGTTTTGTCTGTAAATAATAGGTATAGGGGTCTTTTAAACACATCAATTTGTACATTTCATATACCATAGAGGCTATTGCTATAGTCGTCTTACCTACTCCTATTGCAGTTGAGAGAATAAATTCGTTATACATGTTAATACAAGGGTGCGGATGTACTTCTTGAAGTAGTTCTAACCAGTAATCGTATATCTCGTCCCCTAAAGAATTTCCTAAATAATAAGGGTCTTTTATAAAAGTAACTATATCTACAGGTTTCTCCGTATAAGAATCTTCTTCAGCATAATAAATAGCCTCCCCTTTATCCCAAATGGAAAGGTCTTTGTAATTGGTAAAAACATCTTCAGTATAATTAATCCTCTGAAGGTAAGTCATTATTTTCTCTAGCCCTTCGTTTCATTTCATTAACAAATTCTCTTATTCGGGCATCCTGTGGAAGATTTCCTCCTTTAGCAGGAGGACTATCTTGAAAATAAGCTCTTATTATCTCATTTTTTGTTGAAATATCATACAGTTTAGTCAAAAAACCAAGACTAGCGTACTTAGACTTAACCACGCTATTCAATAGCTGTATTAAATCTTTAGGTTCTAACGCAAAGATAAATTCATCGGAACACAAATACTTCTCTATCTTTCTAATTATCCTGTTACATTTTCTAATACATCCCATTTCGTTTGAAACAAGACTCATAAACTTGTCAGGTGTCAAATTCCTCTTAATACGAGTTTTATTCTCAACTAAAGATTTTACCTCAGAAGTGATATCTATTATTTTATCTTTATTGTCGTTAGAATCCATCTTAACCCCGTACCCTTAATCAACTAAATGTTTATTTCCATAGAATCGTTGTCGATTATTTCTATAAATTCTTGATAAATATCTAAAGTCTTAGCTTTATCTATTTTCTTTTTAGGATTGACAGTAACCTTAGAGAATATCTCTTCAGCTTCTTGTATAAACCCATATAACTTTTCTTCTTTAGGAAAACTTACCTTCTTACCAGCACACATAAAAAAGAACTTAAAGATATCTACTCCAACATCTTTGTATATAGAATATAAAGTAGGAAAGTCTATATTCATGTTCCTACTAATATAGAACAAGATACAAGTGGTTCTATTCACTGGTATTTTTAACGATGGTTGAACTGTTGTTTCAGCATGTTCCATAATAAATCTTTCCTCACCACATCTAGCTTATGTAACTCATTTATATCAACATTTTCTAATTCTTTTAACTTTTCATATTGCTTTACGATATCACAATAGTATTCTATATCCTCATAAGCATCGTCATACTTTAGCTTACCACAATAATTTTCTACGTTGTCTAAATTATCGTCTTCTATTTCCTCATCTTCTAACGAGTCGTTAGCCTTTAGCCTTAACTCATCTTTATTTATATATTCAAAGTCTAAAGATATAGGATTTTGATTATTTATCAAACGATAATTAACCTTAGTACAGTAATTCCTAACTATTGTATGAATAAAAGTCCCTAAACATCCTTTATTAACATCATAGTTTTGGGAAACTTTCTCATAAATAACTACAAAACAATCATTGATATTATCCTCATTGAATTGTTTTTGTAACAGATATTTATTTAAAAGTCTTTTAACATAAGCAATTATTTGAAAATAGAACTCTCTACTACAGAGACCTTCGTTATCATAGATATCCTGTATCTTTTTATAATTGCCGTATAATTTTTTTGGTGTTTCAGACATATAGTTTCCTTAATCATTCAAATTGAAGTTATGTGAATTATCTATATTATCATTTAAATTCATTTTTTTATCTTCTGTTTTATTTTCTTTTTGGGGTTCTTCTGGAACCACTTTCAGCTTGCATTTACAATTAGGACATTCTAACTCTAATTCCTCGTGTTTATGGTCTTCTCCCATTCTAGTATCCCTCCTGAAAGTCTTGTATAAAATCCACATTAGGTAGTTTATTGTGTTTCAATAAAATGGAATAGATAACATCATGTTTAAATTTAAATTTAGAACTGTATGTTCTTAAATTAGGTAAAAATAAATTACTTAATTCTACAAGTTCTAACACATTTAATAATTGAAGTTCTTCTTTTTCTATGTACCTTCTTATTTTCTTACTCTGAGATTTATTTATGAGTTTATCTTTCTCGAAGGATAATAAAAGATTGATGCAGGATTCAGAATCAGTATTAATATTTTGTAAATGTTGAATAGTTTTGTCAATATTAGTTTTCTTAGTATTGTCGATTAAATCTAAAAAATATCTATTATGGTCTGTCTCTGGAAGAACTTCATTTTTTAATTTTATCTTCGTATCTGGAATCAATATTTCAGAATTTTTCTCCGAATCCACCGAACTAATTTTGTAGAAACCTACATTAACCACCATCGATTTAGAGAATAAAATAGGATAGTCAATAAAAGTTCCGAGCATATAGGTATCATTAACCACCTTATCCGCAGTCATAAAATATCTTTGATATCCCGCTTTTAAATCCTCCTCTATAAAAATCCAATCATTGCTAATAGGAACCCTATCTCCCAACTCAGTAAAATAATCAGAATCTAACAAAGTAACAAATTCCACTATATCATTTCTTTTTAAAATTATTAATTCCTTGTCTTGAGGAGTAAATAGCTGTTTCTGATTTAATAATAATTCCATCTGAGTTTCTACGGGCTGTTTTATAAAATAATTTACAGGTATTTTTAAGGTTTTAAGAAAGGTTTCAATACCTGAATTAGACATTTTAAAAGGATAATTGTCCTCGAAAAATTTATCAATCTCCTTAACACTTAAATTATAGATTTCCCCGTTTAAGTATTTATCCCTAATTAGTTTCATATATTCCTCCTAAATCTTCTATAGCAAATTTTAGTTTATCTAAAAAAATATTTAATCCCGAAGGATTACTTAAAAACATAGCACAATCTTTATGTGCTGGAGTAACAACTTTATGCTGAACATGCCAATCTGTGGAAGTAGTTAAAATTCTATGTATTCTATTTTCTTCTTTATTTACAGATTTCTTACCTACGTTGTCTATTTTATCTTCATCATTATCGTAACAAAATATTATCTTAGAGACAGTATTCTTAAATATTTCTAAATTGCTAATAGTTATCTCAGAGCCATTTAAAGCTAGGCAATATTTGTAATATTGTTTTAACCATATAGCATCTTTAACACCTTCACAAATTATAACAGGTTTGGTATAGTCAAAATCAGAAAAATCCTCCCACCCAAATATAGGGGGAATGTTGTTTTTATAATCAAAAATAGTTCTATACTCTTTTTTATCATAACTTCTCAAAACAAAACCTATGATTTTTTTACTGGGGGTAGCTAAAGGAATCATCCAAAAACAAGGATTTTCTTCAAAATACTTCCAAAAACTTTTAATAGGATACTGATATTTTATAGTATCCTTAACAAAAACTAAACCCACAGGTAATCCCTTCTTCAATTGAAAACATGTATAGTTTTCATTAGTTTCTGGAACTAACCCACACACAGGTATAGAATGTTTATAAAGTTTTATAAAATCCTCTAACAAACCCAATCCTCAATATTCACCCATAACAACATTATAACATAACACAAAGGATATGTCAATACCGTTACAAGATTAAATTTTAATTAAAATGAGGCAAGTATTACAAAACGCTAAGATGACAGAGTGTGGTCAATGAGCAAAAGTAATTTAGCCTAAAGTCAGTGATGACAAGATACAATTACTACTATGTAAGTTTGTATAGTTTCATTTCTTGTTATTAAGATTAATGATAGTAGTTTTCCATATACAATCCAAGCTTACTCTTCTTAACAGGTATTAATAACCTATTCTCCTCAAAGAGAGATAACTGTGAACGTGCTTTTTAACCTATTATTATAACAGGTTAGGGCTTTAAAAGAACAACTGTATGGGAAACTTCTGTAACTATTTAAGTGAGATTGCTTTTTTTATCAGCGTTTCACCCAGTACATTCATCTCTACGAGATGGTTTAACAATTTACTTACAGGGAGATTTCGTTGTTGCATACAGAAGAGTATTAACCATTTCTTCAGCATTTTACCCATCTGATAACATTTTAGCATATTATAACAATTATGTCAAGATTTTAATTCCTTCAGTTTCCGACAAGATACAATTACTACTATGTAAGTTTGTATAGTTTCATTTCTTGTTATTAAGATTAATTCTCTAAAGAGAAAAGAAATATAAATATATTTATATAATATTAAACTCTATAATAAGGAGTTTTATAAACTCCCATATCTCCAAATAAGTCTAACTTATAATTTCTTTTATCTGCTATTCTTTTTTTAAAATTATTACTAATATTTAACTCTGCTAATTCATTGAAAAGATTCTGAATAAATTCAGAATTAAATAGGTTATGTAATCTATCTGTTTTCTTAAGATTGTTAAAACTAACTATTAAGCATATAGAATTACCGTCTCTATGATAATCAAATTTTGCTTTATACAACTTTCCTAAAGCTTCCTCTTTTTTATACCTGTCTAAAATTTTCATGACATCGTAGATATCTGATTTAATTATTTCCTCTTCTTCGTCATGAAGAACATCTTCTTTTTCTAAATCTAACTTATCCATTATCTGTTTTATAAAATCTAAAGACATAAATCCACCCTGACGTATTATGTTTTCTAAATATAATATAAAAATATCCGTCGATTTAGGGTCGACGGATACAAACTTATTATAGTTAATTATTATACGCTAGGTTTAATTGAAGGGTTGCCTCCAGATTGTACATTTTTGTCTACTTTATCAGCAGTACTTTTCCTTGTTATGATACCCATAATGTTATCAATATACTGTTGAAGTTGTGGGTCCATCTGACCTCCCATAGCAGATTTAAGATATTCAGCAACTCCTAGAGCCCCTTCTTTTCCAGTTGAGTTAGGATTCATAATTTTTTCCAAAGCACTCAACATAAGAATATTTTCATTCATTAATTCTTCTGACTTAGCCTTAGCTTTACCTTCTCCAGATATACTTTTAGGAACAGTGTGTTCAATGTCTGGAGCTTTATCGTCTTTAGATTTAGCTAGTTGAGCTTTATCCACTCTTTTTTTAACTCTCTTAAGGTCTACTTTTTGAGTAGTACCTTCCCCAGATATATCACTAGGGGTAGTGTGTTGTATTTCTACTTCTTTAGCTGATTCTTGCATCTTTCTTAATTGCAGTCTAGCTATAAAGTCATAAGAGCTGTCGAATCTTTCGTTCATTTTAATACTCCTGTTTAATAATTATAACTTGTGTCTTTATTTTTTAAAACTCTCTTTAGTTCTTGTTCCAACTCCATATTATCTATTACTTCAAGAGCTTTGGATAAAGTAATTAAAGTTGGGTCAAATTTTCTAGCAAAGTTTATAATGTCTTGTACTTTATAGTTATCCCCATAAACATTACAAGTCTCTTTTTCATTAAGAACACTACAAAATTCTATTATTTTTTGAAATTTACTAATCATAGTGAGTTCCTTATAATATATCTATTTATAATATAAACTAATGTCTTCTACAGTTTATATTCCTTTATGTATTTTATTTTTTTACTAGATACTCTACTTTCGGAATGTTTAAATTCATGGGAACATTCAATACATTTAATAATTTTTGAAGTTACTATTACTTCAAAACAAGTTATTTTACATTTGTTCTCTAAAACATCTATTTTTTTATCTATTGTTTCTTTTATATTTTTTGTAATTGTCCTAAAAGTTAGGTTACTTCTACATTTAGGGCAATTGTGAACATAAGTATCTTTTAACCTCTGTGTCAGCTTATTAGAGACCTCTTCTAAAGTTATTTTACCTATTAACTGATTCAATAAAGTTTCTTTTAATAAATTATTTATCTTCAAATTTTTATTTTTACATAAATCTAATAAATCTTCTTGTTTTAAATTTCTTAGTTTACTATGTAACTTATTTATTTTATCATTTATAAGAGCTTCCCTGCTTATTTCAAAAGATAAATCATCCTTAACTGAAACAATCCCCACCTTATTTAATTTATATCTCTTTAAAACGCTACAAACTTCTTCAGAATGTTTATGATGTATAATTAAGTAGATGTAGTCAAAAAATTTAAGATATGTCCTTAGCTGAGGTATAAATCTCTTTAGATTATCTGCCTCGGACTTTATTTCATATCCTATAAAATGCTCATCTTTAAGTAATGCGAAGTCAACTCTATTCTTCCCATTTATATCATATTCGTTAATAAAAATTCCCTGATTAAAAAATTCTTTATTTTCTAAAATATACTTTAATCTTATATCTTTATCTTTAATCATACCCTTATACTTGATTATCTAAGCCTAAATATAATATAAACCTTACTTAGATATAAAATATTCGTAAACTATATAATCTTTCTCATATCTTTTCCAATTTATCGGGTTAAAAAATCCTTTGAAGAATGACCCAGAATCTTGAATAAATTTATAATCGTTTAATAATTTTTTTAAAATTCCCCCTAACTTAGTACTGTTTCTTTTATCCTGAAAAAATTTTCTAAAATTGTTATCTAATAGTTCACTTTCTTTTTTAATATATAATTTAAATGAAAGCCTGTTTTTACTGTAGTATCTAATCTCTGCCACTCTTTTTGGATTGTAGTAATTAGTTAAGTTCTTGTTCCAGAGGGTTATTTGGCAATCTAAATCATTCATAATTAACTCCTTAATATAGTGTATATCATACCACCAATAATCAATTATATCAATACATCTTGACAAAACATTAACAATATGTTACAATGTATATATAATAAATAAGGAAATATTAAAATTATGATTTATTTTTTAGACAATAATCCAGAATTAGCAGGAATCTATTTGTCGGATAAACATCTATCTTGTCAACTGGGAAGTGCTTGTACTGTAATTTGTACGGTATTGGAAAATTACACCGATTCTTCTATGCCTCAAAAAGTAATAAATAAAAGTAACGCTGTAGTTAGTTGGGCTAGTATCTCTAAATCTAATTTTGAATGGTTAGTAGAATACGCTCAATCCGTGCAACGTCATTTTTATACCATTTATGGTAAATATCATAATACTACTATAGATTTATCTTCCATTATAGTTCCTGAATTACCCAAAGGAGGACTTATGGAATTTCCTCAGTTACTTCCAGATAGGTATAAAATGGAAGGAAATTCTGTAGAAGCCTATAGAAATTATTATGTTATGGAAAAAGCTAAAATATCCAATTATAGACAAAAAGCTCCAGATTGGTTTTTAAATAAATTAGACGAGACCCAGAGAACTCTATACATGGATTATTTTGAACACATAGGTACCAATTTAAGAATATACAGGGATAGTGATACAGGTATTGTTATACAAAAAAAATTAGAGGATAGTTGGGTATCCTTAGGTAACTTAACTTTAGAAGAGCAAATACTGATTGAGAGGATACTGGATAATGGGTTTAGGGAAGGATAGCCTAGAGGAGCTGGTTTTTGAACTTTACCAGTCTGGGGAAAATAGGGAAGAGTTATTGAAGTCTTTAATCTGTACTTTTATTAATCTAGCAAATATTGATAAAGATTCAGAAGTACAATTAACAGCAAAAAGTTTATTAGAAACAGCAAAAAATTTAATAATATAAGAAATTGTATTTTATATTATAATTGAATACTATATACAATTTACTATGAAGTTTTTCTGAGCAGGTTTCCTCCTTTACTGCTCAGTTTTTATTTGTTATATTTTGAATATAGAAATAGAGCCTCATAAAGGCTCTATAACGACTACGTATTTCGATTTATACAGATGATATACGAGTAATGATTAATCTGTTAATTTTAACAATATCTGATTACATGTATTTCTTATCTCAGATATAGATATCTCTAATTTTTCATTAGTTTTTGCTTGACTGTCTAAGAACATTTTGAACTCTTGTCTCAATAGATATCTTTGGTCATTGTGTTCTAAGTTAGTATTTTTACATTTAATAGTATGGTTCTCTATTAAATTCTCTGTTTCTTCAAATATTTCTTCTTTTAATTCTTCTTTTAATTCTTCTTTACAGTCTTTTACTTTTTTATCTATCTCAGAGCTTACCCCTTTTTGCAAATTGTCCTCATAATATTTTTTAATTATATCTTCTACTACTTTCTTAAATATCCACTTACCTGCATATTTTATAATTAATACTATGATACCAATGCTACTGGCATAGTAAGCTGGTATACTTAAAAAGGATAAACAATCTTTTAATGTAGTAGCACCTAAATCTATCATATTTAATTTCCTCGTAAAATACCATTCCCTAAATATAATATAAATCAACCATAATAAAACAAGAGGGCTTTTTACACCCTCTTGTTTATTTATTTTTTAGATTAACTATTATGCTAAAGGAGCTTCTACGTATTCGATAAGTACCGTAGCAGAACCTATAACAGGAGAACCAGCTACTACGACTCTAGCAACACCTACGTTAGTTGCACCTACTGTCAAGAAAGGTCTTGATTCGTATGCGTTAGCTGTTTCAGCATCATTATCTCCAGTAGCTTGAATTTCTAAGTCGGTAGCACCGTCTACGATAACTTGAAGAGTAGCACCTGCTGAATAAACTGAGTTTATTCTAGTTGTTACTGATTTAACAATAGCATTTTCAGGGATTGATGTAGTGGAACTTACGCTCGAAGTACCAACTGTTATCGCTATGTGTTTTGCTAAACCGTTAGATGTAGCGATACCAGAAAGTAAGTTAGCTTTTGTTATTTTCTTGTTAGTGCCAGAATCGTTAATTAACAATTCATCACTGTCGTCTGCTGATGTTGCAGCCGTTAGACTAGCGATGTCTACATAACTACCAGAAACTTTACTATCTTTAAGTAAAACACCGTCTATGCTAACACCATTAGCAGGTGTTAATTCAGAGATAGTGTCCACTTTAACAGCTCCAGAGAAGGATTTGTCTCCTGTTACTGTTTCAGTACCAGCTAAATGGACAACTGCTGAATCTGTAGCTAATGTTGAAACGTCTTTACCATCGACTAAACCATCTTTAATAAGAACTGTTTCAATGGTAACACCAGCATCAAGAGTAGATTCTACGATATCATCAGTTTTTATACCACCCGAGAAATCTTTTTGACCTGTAACAACTTCAGCACCTGATAAATGGACAACTGCTGAATCTGTAGCTAATGTTGAAACATCCATACCATCGACTAAACCGTCTTTGATAAGAACTCCATCAACAGTAACACCAGCGTTAAGGGTAGATTCTAAGATATTATCTGTTTTAAGGTCATCTTGGAAATCTTTTTGACCAGTTATTGCTTCAGCACCAGCTAAGTGGACAACTGCGGAATCGACTGCCAAGCCAGCAACCAAGTTTGATTTTTGCATTTTTCTATAAGCTGTAGCAGAAGCATCGTATATAGGTAAGAAATCTCCATCTGCTATGCTTGTTTCTTCTGTTAATGTATTAAAGTTATCGTCAGCAGGTCTTCCAGTTAAATCAGTATAAGCTTTTGTAGCTAAATCTGCTAAGGAAGAACCTGTTTTGTCTATTTTAGACCATGCTATAGCTGCTGTAGCAGAAACCTCGTTGTTTGTGATTCCGCCAGCTTTAACTCTTAATATATCTGTATTTATTTCAATGGTAGAATCGTCGACTTTAACTTCTAAAGAACCGTCGACATTTTGACCTAAACCAGAACCCGCCACATCAGCGTTAATTTTATCTTTATCTACTGAATCGTTTGCTAATTTTGCTGTAGATATTCCTAAGTCTTTAACTCTTAACGTATCTGTATTAATTTCTATAGTAGTAGCATCTACGTTTACACTTAGGGTATTACCTGTTTTTGAAAGTCCATCACCAGCCAGAACTTGACCAGCACCAGAGAATTGAGCAAATGCTAACGCTGTTGTATCAACTGTGATAGGATTATCTGTAGTTAATACAAAACCTGCATCGGCTAAGGTACTACCTGCTTCTACGAAGAAGAATGAACCCGATACTACTTCGGATGCAGGGCTTCCATCAAAATCTGTAGCTCTTGTTAATACGAATGGATTGGATACATCACCGACAGCAGTTACAACATAAATACCGTTATCTACTCCTGCTACTTGGTTTTTAACTAATATTCTATCACCTGCCACAACAGCAATACCATCTATAGATAAAGCACCATTAGCATCTGCTGTTAAAGTCTTACCAACTTGAGAACCAGAAGGTGTACAAGCAGGTAACACGTCCACACTAGCTAGTCTAACAGGAGCATGTACTGTTAAACCCTGAGCTACTGAGTCTACGTATGCTTTTGTGGCTGCATCTTGAGCTACTGTAGGGTCTGCCACACTTGTTAATTTAAAACCACCCATTGATTGAGCTGCCGTAAATGCAACCGTACCATCTTTTTTAATAACTGTGGAGTCAACTGCTAATGTTGAAACATCCATACCATCTACTAAACCATCTTTAATAAGAACTGTTTCAATGGTAACACCAGCATCGGTTGTTTTTTCTGTGATAGTATCTGTTAAAACTGAAGTATTGGCTGTTAAACTGTCTACTGTAAGATTTTTTAAAGCCGAACCATCAAAACTTCTAACTTCAAAACCGTTGGTTACTTTTCTAAGCATAATGCCTTTAGGACCACCGATTAAGAAATCAGTTTTCATAGTACCTAATAACACTGAAAATAATGACATTCTAATTCTCCTACTCTTTTCTACTACGTATGTATAATTATATTAATTTTTGGCAACAAGCCTTCATATATAATATAAATTAAAAAATTTGTACTAACTTGAAAATATTACAATCTTTCCAGAACCAGTTATAGGATTTCCTGTAAAGTATATTTTTACTGTAGTATCTGCTGGGTATACATATTCGCTTCCAACTATGTAGCTACTTGCATAGGTTACATCATTATCGGTAGAAGTCATTAATCTTGAATTGTCTCCAGCATCCCCAACTGTTATACTTCCCACATCGAAAGGATTATCTATTATAAGTTTTATTTCTTCTATATTTAAATTAGCTTTTAATATCCCGATATCTAAGGAACCAGAGATAAAATCAGAATATATGAAATCTAACTCTATTGAAGGGTTTCCTCCAGATAAAGCAACTTCAGCTTCGTCTACTATGTTATTTAAGTTAGCATCGTAAACGTCTTTAACCATGATACCGTCATGACCAAGTTGTTTACCGTCCAATATATCGTCCTGACTTACAACATACCCATCCAATAAAACTAAGTCTGGGAAAGGAGATATGGCTTCCCTTACCTGAGCTTCTGTAAATTGTAAAGGTACGTTTATAGTCGTATCTTCTGCTATCTTTAGATTTCCTAATAGGTACACATAAGCTGTATTTTTTAATGATTTATTTTTAATTCTCATTATTTATTCCTCTCTACTATTTATAATATAAATGAAATAGAGTCAGTTCTCAAATATAATATAAACCCAATCCTTTTGGGATTGGGTAGAAATAAATACGTATTTATGGCTGACAATTTTTAGTCTTTATATAATTTCATAGTAGTAAGTTGGGGTAATTTTGTACCTTGAGTTTGTTCTAATAAACCTTCTTTTAGGGTATATATTTTTTCAACAGATTCAAAATTATTTATATAATAGGGTTCTGGAAACAGAGCTCCCATAACTATCAGAAGTTCTTTATACATATCTTTATATAAAGACTTAGCTTCTTCTGAGGTATCTAAAATCATAGCATATATAGAAAATATTGGAAGTATTCCCACCTCTCCTGTTAAATCTTCGGAGTCCACCACTCTTTCAAAATTAAGATAGGCATTTATAGCTACTTTTTTATCTTCAGTAGATATTAATATAGTATTTTTAACTACGTTTACTATCATTTTTAATTCTCCATGATAAACTATTATCTATGTCGGGTAATATCTTTTTATTATTTAATTTTATAGATGCTATATAGGATTCACATATAGTTCCATCGTTTAATTTTATCTCCGTCCTATTGCAAATATGGTGTATTTTATCTAGGTATAATAATATCTCTGAATTGACTTCATAGAGTTCTCCTTTTATGGGATAGTCAGAAGGTTCTAAATCTGACATTATAGGGTAATCTCCCAAATCATACATGGTATAATTAGACTCAGTAATTCTTTCACCGAAGAAAAAACAATCGGGATTATTAAATATATCCGACCTACTAAACTCCGATTTAAGAAAATTATATATAAATATCTTAAATTTCTTATCTTTATTATTTTCTATGAATAATAAATCTTGGATATTAAGATTGTTCATTTTATAGAAAAAACCTCGAATATTCATTTAAGTGCATTATAGTTTCTGATAAACTATCTTCAGATAATCCGTCATAATGTTCTCTGTCTTTATCTGTATATGAAAAGAAATCTTCATCTACATTATCTAAAGCATACTGAACATCTTCTAAGCTTATAATACGTTCAGAAACTTTTTCTTCCTTCTTATTATAGAATAGAGTTTCTCCCGTATAGGAATTACGTACTACTCCGTGTTCATATAGGCTTATTTCAGGAGAGGTATTTTCCACACAATCATCATAGTTGTAGAGTTGTTCATTAATCATTTTTTGGTTCTTCCTTCTTTTTGCTCTTTTTACTTTCTTTTTTTATTCTAATTTCTTCTGAAACAATGCCCTTTTTTAATTCTTGTAATTTTCTAATAACTAAGGATATGGCACCTGAATCAAAAAATATAATATCTACTCCTTCTTCAGTTATTTTATCTTCTATCCTTAAAGTATTATTAACTTTAGTTCTACAAATACCCAAGGATACTTGTAGTTCATGAAGACCAAATAAAACTTGACTATTCTTTTCTGCTCTTTTAATCATTTTTTAAACTCCCATTTCTACATTACTTATTCTTGTTTGTTTATTATCTTTATATATACTATGTTCTTTTATCTTTCCTTTTATAGGATAAAAACTACCTGCTGTTAAATCTAAAAACGTATTAGACATGTATGTTAAATCATTACCTTCATGTTGAAATTTATAAATGTTACATAACCCAAATCTTGTTTCTGTTTGTATTCTAGTTAAGAATTTTACGGTACCTTGAAAGTCTTTACCTACCTCCCCCACAAAACTTTGATTATTTCTATCCAAGAAATCTCTAACACTTTTATAAAGAAAGGATACTGTATTTATATCTTGGTATGACACAAATTTTTTATCGGATAATAATTTTATACTGGCTAAAAACTCGGATACCCTTCCAGACATTATATTTGTATTGTACAAATTAATATAATTTTTAGCTTCTTCAATATATTCCTCACGAGGGATATCATTTTTCATTAATTTATTCCATGCTATTATAGGAGTATTATTAGAAGTATCTTCTTTATTATATGTCCATCCCCCAAAAGCACTTTCTTCTTCACATACCTGTATAACACTGGCTAAAAATATTTCTATAGGAAAATAGTTAGCTATACTACTTGTTCTATCTTGTAAACTATTTATCATTTTATTATCTAAGATATCTACTTTAATAGTCTTCAAACAGTCTTTACAGTATAAAGCAGTAGTACATTTTTTCCTAGATACTTCGTTCACTAAAAGGTACGATTTTTTAATTTCTTTCAAACCACAACACATTTTTATTTCATTTACGTCTAATATATTAGATATCTTACCACCAGTCAAATCGTAGTCTATCTTAAAATTTTTCAAATTTTCAAATTTGGATAGTTTTGCTAAAATAACTAAATCTTTTTCTTTATTAGGAATAAATATTGGTTTATTTTGTAGCATTACCTCGTATATTTTTCTGTACCTTTCACTATTGCAATCCTTTTCATAATAGCTGTTTAATATATTATAAGATATATTGGATTCTTGCAATTCTATTAATTTATTTTTTGTTACAGCTATTTGAATCATATCACACTCCGAAGTTAAAATAGGGAAGGTAGGTTAGTACCTTCCCATATTTATAATTTATCCTCTAGTTGCACCAAGAATGAACTTATATTTTTTACTGAAGTCTAAGAAAGTTTGAGTAGAAGCCATTATAGTTTGAATGTTAGCGTCTAATCTTAGGATATCTCTAGCCAACAATACTGCATATTCACCAACGAAACCGTCTTGTAGTGTATATCTAAATATATTTTCCAATTGTTGTTTATCTGCTTTCAGTGCTTTAGCTGTTAAGCTAGAACAAAGAGCAAACATTACATCAGGGGAATTAGGGATAGGGGCTTGTTTGAAATTACCTTCTAAAATGTATTCTGGATTAGGAAGTTTAGAATACAATTTAGTGTATTGATAAAAGTCAAAACTATTTCCTTCTCCTATTAATCCAGAGATTAAAGGCATAGCATCTTCTACACTTAAATAGTTAAGAACTTCGGATACTTTTTCCCAAGAACGAGGTGTGGGGAATGCGTTATCATCAGAATTAGCATCAAATTTATGTAACATAGAATTTTGATAGTTAAGATATCCTACTACTTTTTCAGAGATGCCATTAGGTAAAGCCCAAGCTTTCCAGTCATCAATTTCTACGGTTATTTTAAGATGGGCTAATCTATTAGCTAATGCTTTAGGCATTTTATAAGCTACAGACTTATCGGTTACTTCGTTACCAGCACACATAACTAAACAGTTATCAGGTAATTTGTGCTCTCCTATCTGTCTATCTAAAGTTATCTGATAAGCTGCTGCTTGTACAGTGGGAGGTGCTGCTGATATTTCATCCAAGATTAAAAAGTTCATGTATTCGTTAGAAGGATTCATGTTGAATAATTGAGGTCTTAACCATTTAGCCACAGTTGGTTTTAATTTATCAATATTTTCTTGAGATGGATTATCTAGTATGTCTTGGTCATCCACAGATGGAACAGGGATACCTCTTAAATCCACTGGATTAAATAATAATAATCTTACATCACTCGTATGAGTTTTTTTACTAAATTTTTTACCCAGTTTTTCAACTACTTGACCCATAGCTTGAGATTTACCTATACCAGGGCTTCCCCACAACATGATAGGTTGTACTTTTTTAAATGAGCCTGTTTTTGTGTAAACATTTCCTGCATAATTAACCATAAGATTAATTAATTCATTCACTTTGAGTTTTTGTCCTAAGTTTTCAGCCATAAATAAAGTTCTCCTTTTTAAATAAATTTTCTACTTGAATTCTTTTCATATTATTATACTAACAATATAATTTAATTAAGTCAATACTTTTTCTTTTTATGTTAAGTTATTTGTTACAATTATTTCTTACCATCGTTTAGATATACAGAACGTCCAAAGGGAGCTTCTTGTATATGATTTTGAGTGAATATCCAAAGGGTAGGGATGCCCTCTGCGAGTTCCTCACATTCGTCATAGTAACATTCACCGTCTGTCAATAGAACTATACCAGCTATGTCTTCAGTTCTAAAATCATCCCTTTTATGGATAGCTTCAAAACATACCCTGAAGCATGTTCCTCCGCCAGACCTAGGTTTATTTTGAAGGACATCTTGAACATCCTCGAACTTCT
>Ga0209416_1000143_pt1 | contig 78738 bp, 87 predicted proteins | sample RifGroF1_FD_184001 | JGI IMG/M metagenome (GOLD analysis project Ga0209416, IMG submission 184001) | Groundwater microbial communities from Rifle, Colorado, USA - Groundwater F1 (SPAdes) (version 2) | ecosystem: Environmental > Aquatic > Deep subsurface > Groundwater | place: Rifle, Colorado... | reverse complement strand
CGCAAGGCTGAAAGCGCCGGCGGAGACAGCTCCAGCGTGAACGTGTACCACCTCAAAACCAGCCAGTACGACCACAGCTCGGGCGACTTCGTGAAGAAGCCGCTGTCACAGCGGTGGCACGTCTTCGCCGATGGGCGGGGCGCGTGTCAGCGGGACGTGTACAGCGCGTTCCTCGCGCTGCACGCGGTGCGTGCGGTCGACGGGCAGGGCGTCATCACCTGGGCGCACGACCGTGCGCTGCTGGAGAGCGCCTGGCTGAAGCTGGAGCCCGCACTGCGGGCCAAGGGGTTGTTCCGTGCGGAACCGAAATGCGGCTCAGAGGAAAGTGGGGCCTGCATCGCCCTGCGCGCGCCTCTGGTCAAGCCGTCAAGCGTCAAAGCCAGGGGCTTGCCCCTGGCCGGGCTCACCGCCCGTGGAGACGCTCGCGCGCGAATGGTTCCTCCCACCTCGGTCTGAACCTACGGTGCGCAAGCACTGTGGGCGCCCCGAGATTGGTCGATTGGAACCTCCGTCCTTCAGGGCGGAGAGGATGTCAGCACGGGGAACTCGATGTCGGGGAAGTCCTGCACCGGCAGGGCCTTGAAGCTCATGAGACCCACCAGGGTGAGCACCACGAACAGCATGAGGGACGGAACGGGCTTGCGACTCGCCCAGGCGGAGACGTTGAAGGTCATCACTTCACCTCAGCCACTGGCGCGGACGTCGGCACGACCTTGACCGCGGCGCCGCCTTTCAGGAATCCAACACCCTGGCCAACCACCTGCGCGCCGCAGCAATCCTTGCGCTTGCGGCCTCAAGGGAAGGGCTTCTTTCCATGGCGGCGCCGACCAGGTCGGACAGGGTGGCATCGGCCAGGGAGGCCCACCAAGGCCCCGCGGCGCGGGCAGCGTTGGCGGTAGGGGCACGCCACTCGGCGGGGGCCCGCTCAGGCGCCACCACCTCGGAAGAGGGCGACGGTCCAACGGCCGCGCAGCCCGACAGGACGGCCAGGCTCAGGAGGGCCAGCGCAGGTGTGGCTTGAATACGGATTTTCATGCGCGCGCTCCCGCCAGCCGTGAAGCTGCGCCGTCCAGCATGTCCTCGGCCTGTTCCACCAGGCTGCGCACCGCCGCGGCGCGCGGATTGGGCACGTCGAAGGTGGCCGGGCTCAGGTGCCGGAGCACGCCTCCGCGGTCCAGGTGGTATCCCTTGACGGCGTCGAGCAGCGTTTTGACGATACGGTGAATCGCCGGGTGGTTGGCCGGGCAACCCGCGTCTTGGGCGAGAGCCGCCACCAAGGCATCGTGGCGCGGGCGCAGCAGGTCCCCCAGCACCGGGCCCAGCACGCCGGAAGGTTCGGCCTCCTCGTGCGCCAGAATCTGGTGCAGCACCGAGCCGTGGTGGGATTCGAAGCTGTCAAAGATGCCCGACAGCAGGAGCGTTAGCCGAGCCTCGCGGGAGGTGTCGGCGCTGGCTGTATCGGGGTAGGTCAAGGGAGCCGGGCATTCCAGCGCCTGGCGCAGCACCTCCCGGTAGAGGTCGGCCTTGCTGCCGAAGTGGTAGCTGACTGCAGCGACGTTGGCGTCCGCGGCCGAGGTGATGTCACGCACGGAGGCGCCGCGGAAGCCTTTGAGAGCAAAAGCCTGGGTGGCTTCCCGGAGGATGCGCGAGCGAATTTCGCTCGAAGAAGGGGTTGGAGGTGTCATCAATCTAAACGGTGTTTCAAACGGTGTTTAGATGTGTAGGCACCTCCGTTCAGGAACGGGGGGCTGAGCGACGGCGGTGTGCGCGCCTGCTCGTGAAATCGAGCCCTATGAGCTCAATGCTCGATGTGTCGAGTGCCGGGCTGCCCTTATGGGCAGGTGCGCCGAAGTGAGGCGCAGGAGTCGGCTACCAGCGGGCATCGCCCTCAATGCTCTCGAAGTGCAGTCCCTTCACAGGCGCGTATTCTGCCCAGGGCACCAGCACGTGAAGGGCAGTTTCTATGAACTGTTCCCCCGCCTCGGAGACGACGTCAGCCACAACTTCTCCGACTATCTTTGTGCGCGGACCCCGGGCGCCCTTCCTCAATGAAGCCAAAAGCTCGGCCCCTTCTTGGGTGGCGGTGGTGATGCCGTCTGCGAACCACTCGCTGTGCCCCTTCCCGCGCAGGTCGCCCTGGAGCCACACTTCGCCAATTTCCACTTCCAACTCGACCACCTTCTTCGAGTTTGCGGGCACGCACCACTGGACATTAAACGTGCAGTAGCCCACGGGCACCGTACCTTCGTCGTGCGTCAAGAAACAAATGAAGCGTTTTCCCAGGTAGGCGCGGCCGTCTGCTTCATCCCATGGTTCGCCGGCGTCTTCGTCGAAGTCCCCCTCTTCACGGTTGTCCCATTGGTTCCAGCCAGGTTCGAGGTCTTGGGGATGGATGGCCCCAGGCAGCTTGGCGTAGTAACTGTCCACGACCTTGGTCTCCGTATTCGCGGCCCTGGACAAGGCCTCTGCCCAGGCACTGACTTGCGGACACGCTGCAGTGCAGAGGTAGGCTGAGACCGGCTTTTCAGCGCGGTCATAGGGCTTCAGGTGGTACACAAACAGGAAGTCGCCGGGCAGCAAACGGGGAGGCGTCGCTTGTACGGCGGGTAGCGGCTGCAGTGCTCGCAGATACAAGGGGCTGATTTTGGGCTTAGAGACGGTTCGCATGGTAGTTTGGCGGGAGATGGCTGTGTGCATGATACCAAAAGAGCAGTTTTACGGAGCATATGTGTTTGCGGTATTTTAGCCCATTCGGAAGAGCTTGGCCAGTCGGGACGGGCACGGAGCCCGGCAGCTCCCTACACTAGGGGCATCTCCCAGGACACCCAAGGACCCCTATGACCCAACAAGACTCTCAAGACCAATTTCTGAAGGCCGTGGCCTCGCTGGCCGAAGCCAATGCCGCCTTCGCGGCCGGCACCCTCAAGTCCGTGCCTCATGCCGACGCTCGCGGCGCGGCGCTGTCCGCAGCCCTGCTGTCGATGGCGGCGTGCCATGGCGTGCTGCTGCAGACCCCTGTGCAAATCGACTCCAACGGCGAGTTTTCCCTCGTTGCGCTCAAAGCACCGGGTGCGAACTCCCTCTACGGTTGTGGCTCGTATGGCAAGAAGCTGGCCGAGCGGCTCACCAAGCACAAGGGCCGCACCGGTGCCTTCGGTCCCGCCACCTTCTATGCAGACAGCGGGTGGTGCCGACTCAATCACTTCAACGCCGAAGCGATGGTTCTCGAGTACGCCGCCGAACTGCAGGCCGGCTGACACCTCTTTTTCGTGATTCCCCGCCCCCGTTGCTTGTTGCACGGGGGCGTTCTCATGCGAGGGGCCTGGCACCCGCAGCCCCTACACGCGGGGGGATAACACCAAGTGGGTGATTTCGGATGCGCAGGCCTTCTACGAGTACCTGTTCAGCCCCGCAGCTCCCTCGGCGTAATCGCCTGATTCCACAAGCCGCTCAATCGAGCGGCTTGTTTCTTGTCCGGCATTCTGGTGCGCGTGAAAAAGCCCTGCGCGGTTGCGCAGGGCTGAAGGAGGTTCGGTAGGGGTCAAGCGTTGACGAGGGCGGCGTTCAGCGATTGGGCAAAACGCAGCGCTTCTTCGACTTGCAGGTCTTGAAATTTCCAGAACAGGGCGCCTTCACCGTCGGGGCTCCAGACGTCGGCGGAGCCGGCGTTCAGAGCGGTGAGGTCCACGCTCGGATGCGCTTTGAGCAGGAGGGCTCGAGCATCGACGTCGGAGATGTCGTCGGGTGCGTCGAAGAGGCCGGTGTAGACCGTGTAGGTGCTTTTTGGCGTCGCTGCGGCGCTGTCGGCGCCGAAGGCGATGGCGTCGTAGGGGCCAGGCTGGTAGTACCGGTGGCTCACCTGAACACCGTTTTCACAGACGTGCTTGGCCTTGGTGATGAGAGACATGCCGCGGCCGGGGTATTCAGCCGTAACGTTCCAGAAGCCGGTTTCATCTCGAACTTGGGTGGGCAGGAGCGCTGCGCTATGAGCCGAGATGTGGCTTTTGCGCGGCAGACAGGGGTGGGCAGCTTGCATGGGTTTCTCGCAGGTTGAGGGTCTCCCTGGTGTAGCGACCACCAGCGCGGGAGGTGCGTTCCTAAATGGACCGGGTCGGCGCGCGGGCAAAGGGCCAACCTAAGTTTCAGGTGGCCCCTGAACTCCAGCATTTGGAACCAAAACCTCCATACAAATCAGTGGGTTAGCCCGCACTACGGCCTAAGTCTCAAATTTGAGACTTAGCGCAGGGGCGTCGAGGCAACACGTTGGCGCCAAGAAAAAGAGGACCGGTTCATCCGGTCCTCTCGTGAATCACACTGGGCCGCGCGATGTCAACTTTCGTCGTCTTCGTCGGTATCGGTGCTGGCCTTGTAGTGCAGCTGCGTCGTCAGGCATTCGGGCGGAAGGATGTCCGTGCGAACGCCCTGGTACTGCGCCTGGAAAAGTTTGCCGCCGCGGAAGGCGTAGAGGTATTGAACCTCCACCACCTGGCCCACTTTCGGAATGTCGTAGTTGGACGGGAGGGTGCAGTTGCCTTGCGGTACCGAGGCACCGTTCTCGTCCAGCAGGGCCAGGCCCACACTTCGTTTGGTCGCATGCACGGAGGCCACGAGGCAGGACGCCTGGTGAACAAACTTGCGCTTGAGCTGGTCGCCGCCTGATGCGGGCCGGCCTGGCACGTAGAGCGAGTCCAGGCGCTTGAAAACAACGCCTTCTTGGCCTTCTTCCATCATGCGTTCGTAGAGCGCGCGCTTTTCTTCCGTCGTCACGGCGGTCTGGATGACCACCACGCCCGTTTGGCCAGCGGTGTCCAGAGTTGCCGCAAGGCGGTCCATCTGGGCCAGGCGTTCGCGGTACGGGCTGTTGCGCAGGTCAACTCCGTCGAACATCAGCACGTCAAACAGAACCAGCGTGTCGCCCATCTGTTCGCCGTCGACTTCCAGGCCACCGTCGCTCTTCATGGCGTCCAGTGAGGCTGCCACTCCAACGGTCAGGGGAACTGCTAGGCCTCGCCGATTGGCGCCCAGCGGCTTCCCCTTACGGCGGCAGGCCATGCGACGCTGCCCGTCGTACTTTTGCTGCGCCGCCCAGGCCGAGTCGCGGATGAGTTCTTGCGCACGCTCTTCGGTGATGGCGTTCAGCAGTTGCGGGTCCAGGCCCGTGATGCGCTCTTCCAGGTCGGTGCCCACAAAAGCGGTGCCGGCCTCGCCGGGGGAGTAGCCGTCCCTGGTCTTTTCTTTGACCACGGCGTCGTACTTCTTCTTCGCCACAGCGTAGTCCACCGGAGAAGGTGTTTTCTTGCCGTGTGTCAGGGTCCCGCCGCGCTTGCCGTTCTGGTAGCGCACCATGAAGGCGTCACCTTCGGCAACGAGTTGCAGGTGGTATTCCTTGTCGGACGTTGCGTTCTTGCAGTAGAGGCTGATGCGTTCTTCTTGGGAAGATGTCATGGATGTCCTTTTGTCCGCAAACATTTGCGGCTCCCCACGTGTAGCCAACACCGCCCGGCGGTAAACCACTCGGCCCGGGCCCACGAACGAAAAGGACCGGGGTCCGCCCTAGCCGTTCTCGTAGTGAGTTGCCAAGTTGTCTACGCCCCCACGAGTCCTTGTACTTGCTACCGGCAAGTTGACTCAGCGGTCGGGTGCGGGTATCGTTGAGTTGGGGTCTCGTGTCCCTGCGCCGCCTCCGCTGGCATGCCCCTCGGCAACACGAATGTTCCTGGTCACGTTCGACATGGCGTCCTCGCTCCCGGTCGACGAAGGAGGCTCGTCGGCGATTTGGAGTCAGGAACTACCATGCAGATTCGATTCAGCTCGGCAACCATTGCCACGCGCGCAGCCAAACGTCTCAAGCGCTTGCTAGAACTTCCCGAGTCCACTGCGCGGCAGTGGACAGCCTACGTGCTGGGCTACGACGACTGGCACGCCCTCACAATCAGCCTGACCCCCGGCGACATCTCGCCACTTGACGAAAAATTGTCCGGAAAGGAGTTGGCGCAGCGTCGCCAGTTCCAGGCTGACCGATTGGCGGTCTGCCTGAACAAGGCGAAGTTGCTCGCCAAAGACACCATCCTCTTCGTGAACGACTGGCAGCCGTCCGCCGCGCGCCCTCAAGAGCAAGTAGTGCTGGCCGCTGAGGGGACGTGCCCGCAACTCCGCCCGGAGGAAACGGTCGTGGCCACCGTCACCGCGTGGTACGAAAAAAGCCACGCACCCGAGCGACTGGTCTCATTGCTCATCCCCGCGCTGCGCCAGACCACCGACCCGAAGATGCACGAGCTGGCTGCCATGGTGGCCGCGGAAGCCATCACCCGGCCACAGGCTGACCAGAAGCAGGCTGCGCGTCGCGTGCTTGAGGAGTTGAGCCCATACGAGTTGCCCACGGTGTGGTTCAACTTGGCCACCAGTCTGATGCTGGGAGACGGCGGGCCCAAAGACGAAAAGCGGGCGCTCGACTTGTTCGAACGGGTGGCCTCCTGCTCGCACGCTGACAGCCGCCAACGGGCCGATGCGCGCTCCTTGCTGGCGACGGCCATCGCCACTGGCCAGGGCAGGCCCCAGGACGAATCCAAGGCATTGATAGGCTGGATAGCCGCTGCCGCTCAAGGCAGCTCGGACGCGGCATTCAACGCGGCGTTGACCCTCAGCGGCCGCCACAAATACCGGCGAGTAGACCCTGCCAATCCGGACATTCGCCAAGCGGTAGCTCTCTATCGGCAGGCCGCCAAAGCAGGCCACATGCCCGCCGCGACCAACCTGGGGTTGCTCATCCATGGCGAGGCTACTCTCGAGGCGGAGCCTGGCGAAGCGGTTCGCTGGCTGACGCTGGCGGCGAGCAACGGCGACCACCAGGCCAAGATGTTCCTGCGGCTGGCGTCCAAAGCGGTCCGGCCCTCTGCCCGTGATGGTTTCATCGACTTGGACAACCTGGAGCCCGAAGAGATGGTCGTGGTGCAAGACCTGCTGCTGCGGATGTTGGGCTTTGACGACGAGGGCCGTCCGGCGAAAGGAAAGAAGCCACGATAAAAGAGTTGCCCCTGGCCAACGAGGAGGTGCGCGACCATATCGAAAGAACGTGGGGGCAAGAATTCCACATAATTGCCGTGCGGATTCGGGCGGCTGAACACGAAGTTAGCCGCTACCACGCTGGAGGAGATTTCCTCTTCAGACCAAAAGAAGACCGCGTCAGGCAATGACGCGGTCTATGAATAACTTAGCAACTCCTTACGAGAACGGCTAGTGGGTCAGCCGGTCCTTTCTTTAATGAGGGGGAGGTCGTTGCTCAGGCCAGACCGAGCACGTGCTTGTAGAACACGGTCGGATTGGTGACCAGCCAGGTTCCGCATTCGCTGAACTCAGCGTCCGGATAGAACGTCAGGTCGAACTGGGACCCGTCGGACAGCTGGAGCTTTTCGTCGCCACCGCCTTCCAGGTCTTCGGCGGCGATGGCACTGGTCACGGACCCGTCGGCGGCCACGGTTGCTTCGCATGCGGGCTCGCCGCCGACCAGAAGCGTTCCTTTGAGGAGCGCGTCCGTCTGGGGGGTGTTGGGGGCCAGCAGGTTGGCCAGTACGCTGAGGTTCTTGGCACCGGTGACTGCTTGTTCGCACTCGTCGGCGTCGGTGAAGATGTCGCCGGTGTTGGCTTGTGCGCTGAGCAGCCAGGCTTGCAGCGCTTCAGGCGAAAAGAAGGGGGACTTGATGTTCATGGGGTTCCTTGGTAGGCGAGGGGATTCTGGACTCGTATAGCGAGCGCTCCGGGGGTTCCCTATACGGGATAGCGTCACTGCAACGCGCCGTCCTCACCGGTTCACCGGCACGGCAAACCCGCAGTTTTAGGACCCCCACAAACCCTGTTTCTTGTTCGCAAGAGCTCGGTCGGAAACGAGGACATCCCAACCATCAAAAGGAGCTCTTGCAATCGCAAGGAGCATATTCATGAACATTCGTACCCCCCAAAGCGGCAACGCCGCTCGCATCGCCAAGGCCTACCTGAAGACCCTGGGCATCGACCTGAAGCACGCGCAGTCCCTCGAGCTCATCGCTCGACTGCACGGCTACACCGACAACCAGGCCATGCAATCGGACCCGAACTTCCAGGACCCCCTGGCTCTCGTGGCCGAAGGCAGCACCGACTTCAAGATGGTGAGCCCCCGTCAGTCCAGTGTGTATGTGACCGTCGAGAACATCTCGGTCTACATCAAGCGCGACGACGAAGGTGTCAGCGTGGACTTGTTCCCGCTGGGCCGCGAGATGGAAGAAAGTCTTGCCGGGACGCATGCGCTGTACGACGAAGCCCGCGAACTGTGCGACCGGTGCGGTAGCGACCTGGACGAGAAGGGCTATTGCACCGACTCGACCTGCCCGCACCACGACTGGCCTCAGGAAGTGAACTGCGCCGACCTGGAGACGATGTCCCAGGCGCAAGTCGAAGCGAAGTACTCGGTGACCAAGCGCGAGCTTGTGGCCGAGGAGTCGAGTCGAAATCTGGTGCTGGTCTATGGCGACCACTTGGAGAACTTTTCGGATGAGGCTGCCGCAGCGCAGTTCATCGAGAAGCGCCTCCCGAAGCGCTTGGCGGATGCCTTGCCGGACCGCGCATTCTGGGAAGACCAGGATTGCAAGGAGCTGGCAGACGTCGAGTTTGTTGTCACGAACGGCCGTGTCACGGTACTGCCTGCCGACCGAGCTGTGGTGTACGCTTTCGAAGCCGAAGGCTTTGTGAGCACCGGCGAGGAACTGGAGACGCTGCAGAACAGAAGCGTGGGCCTCTCGCTCACGAATTTGTTCGCATACCACCAGAAGGAGCTGACTGCCCTGGGGTTCACCGGACTGCGCGAGGTTTACGTGTCGGAAGACGAGGGGCAAGCGGACCGCGACCTCAAGGTGTTCGTTTGCGTCTACCTGGAAGGCCCGAGGAACCTCAAGCTTCCGGCTGTGACTTCCCCAGAGCTCAGCACTGTGCTGGCCCAGGTAGCGCAAGCCGTTTGCCTGGACAGCGCTGGCTGCGATGCTGTTGGCCCCCACTCCTGGGAGCTGGCAGACAAATACACCGGACGTTGAAAAGGTAGCTCGCTGAGCGCTTCCGCACTTGATTGACCGCGTCCCTCTGGCCACTTGGCTTGAGGGACGTTTTCTTGTCTGATGTGCATTCGACATCAGGTGTTGTGCATTCGACAACAGATTGTGCAATCGGTATCCTGCGCGAACCCTGGCCCGTAGCCGTAGCCGTGGGCTACTGGGCGCGTGGCTGCGTTAGCACTGCCACAGCATCTTTGCCGAGCCATGCGCGCACCCGCAGCGGAACACATAGGCACTTCCCCGGCCGCCAAAGTTCATGCCCGTGCGATTCTCGGGCCCCTCTTCCAGTTGAGCGACCATCTGCATGGGCTTGTCGCAGCTCTTGCAGTTCGGGGTCTCATCCCCTTGTAGCCAGGCCGGCTCACCCCCCCATTTGTCCCAGCACGTCTAGTTGCGACCTGCCACTTTCTGCAACCCAGGCTTCGAGCGCCTCGTAAAAATCGGGCTTGTCTGAGGAGGCGGGGGCCGCGCCGTAGCGTGTCTCTCGCAGGGTCTCACCCCCCTCGGGCGGGGCGACCAGTTCCAGGTTCTCGGTGGACACGGTGACGACCTTGTTGCCTCCCGCATCGGGGTCCCATTCCTCGCAGCACCCGGGGTCGTTCTGGCACATGAAGAGGAGCAGGAGCTGGTCTGGGGTCGCCTGTAGCTGCCCCAGAAACTGCATGTTGCCGTGGCAGGTGGCGCAGGTGGGCCACTCAATGGCACCCGCCGGAGCGCTGGGCCTGCCCCCGAACACGGTCTTTTCGGTGGGGCCCTCGTTGCCGTCGGGGGTGTGAATCATCAGGTGCGTCATTGGGCTTTGGCTTCGTGAATAGGTTGGTCGCTACCCGGCGCGCCGGGTACCTGGGTCTAGCGAGCGCATGCCCCGACGTGTCGGCCGCCTCGTTTATCAGTGGAAACCTGCAATTCGCAGCCAAGCGGCGACTTCCTTCGACGAGAGGCTTTCCCGGCGACCGCCGAGCGCATAGAAGCGTTCTGCCGCGGCGTTCGGCACCCCCCCCAACACGCCAGGAAGCCCCGTCCTTCAGGGCGTGAAGTTTTACCTGGACAGCGGGCTAAATACTGTGCATAAACACAGCAATGGCCCAACCTCCCCGCAGCGCCCCCTCTGACACAGCACACGCCACGCGTGTGCTGCGCCTGCGCCTCAAGGACAAGCACGCGGATGCGTTGCGCGCCATGGCGCGCGACGTGAACCTGGTCTGGAACTACTGCAACGAGCTTTCGGCCAAGGTGTTTCAGCGTGAGCGCCGCTTCATCGGGGGCTTTGAGCTTCAGAAGTACCTCAACGGCGCCAGCAAGGAAGGCCTGGGGGTAGGGTCCGCCGTGTTCCAGGAAGTGGCCGACGAATACGCCCGGCGCCGGCGCCAGTTCAAGAAGGTCAAACTGCGCTGGCGCGTCTCGCGCGGCGCGCGCCGCAGCCTGGGCTGGATTCCCTTCAAGACGCGCTCGCTCTCCTACAAAGCCGGCCAGGTGTCGTTCCAGGGCCTGAAGCTCTCCCTGTGGGACAGCTATGGCCTGGCGGACTACGAGCTAGGCTCGGGCAGCGTGTCCGAAGACGCCAGGGGTCGCTGGTACCTCAACGTTTGTGTGAAGGTCAAGAAACCTGAACGGGCGCCCGTGGCCGACCTGAAGGTCGACGCCGTGGGCATCGACCTGGGGCTGAAAGAGCTCCTGGCCACCAGCGAGGGTGAGCTGGTCGAAGCGCAGCGCTTCTACCGCGACCTGGAGCCGGCGCTGGCCGTGGCCCAGCGGGCGCGGCGCGCGCGCCGGGTCAAAGCCATCCACGCCAAGATAGCCAACCGCAGGAAGGACTTCCTGCACAAACTCTCAACCGGTCTGGTGCGACAGCACCAGGCCATCTTCGTGGGCGACGTCAACGCCCGCGCGCTCGCCCGCACCACCATGGCCAAGTCGGTCCTGGACGCGGGCTGGAGCACGTTTCGAACCATGCTGCAGTACAAGTGCGATGACGCCGGCGTGTGGTTCAGTGAAATTGACGAGAAGTTCTCCACCCAGGAGTGCGGCGCCTGTGGCGCGCGCACCGGCCCCAGGGGGCCGCGAGGAGCTGGACGTGCGCGCGTGGACCTGTTCGTGCTGCGGCACGCAGCACCAGCGCGACGTCAACAGCGCCACCATCATCCGCAACCGCGGCCTGGTGTGGCTGGAGAACGAGTTTTCCACCCCGGGGGAGGCGAGAGCCGATGAAGCCGGGGTGAATGAGGGTGCGCTGCGCGCACCCGCGGCCGGGCATGGCCGTCCAGAAGTGGGTGTTAATAAGCTGATGACCAAAGCGGCTCAAGGGAAGAACGCCCGGACCTACACTTGGAGTCCGCGACTCCAATCACGCCGCCCCTTCCGAGATGAAAATTCGTCGATTGCTCGAAACTACTGAAGAAGCGTGCCTTGCGGAGGAGTCAAAGCTTGGTCGACGACTTCCTGAGACGTTTCGCAACTGGCTATTGAAGAACAACGGCAGGAGCCTTGACGGGGTCTCGATTTTTCCCGTATTCGACGCTCGGTCGCCAAAAAACACGTGGAACTCCATCTCACGACAGCAAGAGTGGACGGACCTTCACGCATCAACTTCTGAGCGCCCCCGCCCCTTGCTTGCGTTCGCTGAGTTTGGAACCGGGGACGCCTACTGCTTCGACTACCGAAACGACCCCAGCGCTTCCGAACCGCCCGTTGTGCGCTGGAGCCACGAGAACGGTGACTGCGAATTTCGGGCCAGTTCTTTCACCGAGTTTTGCGGTCGCCTGGCCGCTGGTGAGTTTGAATACGACTGACCCCTTTCACTGGCAACCCCTTGGTTCCATTGGATTTTGGTCACCCGCTTGACGGCCGACTCAGTCCCGAGCCAAGGAGTGCAACTGCGACAGCAGGGATTCGATGCGCTTTTGAACCCTCGGAACAGGGTCGGCGAGAGCTGCCCCCTCCAGCACAAGCCGCATTTCTTCAACGGTCACAGGCGCGCCCAAGGATGGCTTCATACCGCTCAGGATTGGCGTGCGAGGGTTCGCTATGGCACACAAAGCGTCGATTGCAATTAGGCTCAACGGCCGACCTGATTTAAGCCATTGTTCAGCTTTTGGCCAGGTGAACGAAGACGCAGCGGCTAGGTATCCCCATGATTCGGTTGAGGGCTCTCCAGCATTGGCTTCTATCCAAGACAGTGTCTGGGGCGAGCGGAAAAACGCCAAGGCCCCGAAATGCTCGCGTCGGACCCGGTCAGGCATGGCCGCGAGAGCCTGCTCAACGCGAGAGTACCCCTCCTCAAACGAAAGACAAGCCGCAGAAGCTTGCACCAGTTCCCAGAAGGGCCCGCTCGCTGAATGCTGCTCCCAAGCGTGCCTTACGAGCTCTGCCGCAGGAGTCCCAACGATTGAGCTCAACGCCAGGACGACCGACCGCACCTCAATATTTTGAGTCCCGGAAAATCTGAGGCTCAGCGTGTCCACGACATCGGCTGCTGGAAGTGCCTTCCACTTTTCAACAAGTTCGTCATCAATGTGCCAACGGGTGACTGAATAGTCCAGCAACGTTTCGGCTGTGTCACACACCTCGTCAAGGGTGGGCGCAAGGTAGCGGTCTCGGTCTTCGACCTCAATTTCCGGCTGGCTTGCAGTTCCGTCTTCTTCGTAGAAGTCATCGTGCAGAAGAGCCTGCGAACAGCCGTACCTCTTGGCAAGGTTGAACCATTCTCGGGGACGAAGTGCACGGGCCTGTAACCGGTGGCAGCAGTCATCGCACAGAAGATAAGTCTCTTGGGACGTGTCGCCGGGCACGGCTACCGATGAAGGGCAGCGCTCGCAAGCTTGGCAGGTTTGAATCATCGATAGAGTTGATTTGCTGGAGGCTCGATGCAGACGTTGTGTAGCAATATTTCTGGAGCGACCAAGCAGAAAACGACGTAACCCCGTGAATTCATTGGGCTTTGGTCATCAGCTTATTAACACCCCCAGAAGTGGGAATCCCCGTCCTTTAGGGCGGGGAGGATGTCAAGTGCAGGCAGACCGCGAGCGAGGGGGCAGCGCAGGATGAGGGAGTAGGGGGCATGTTGGTTTTGAGAGTTGTCCTGCCCCGTGTAGAAAACGTGTTTTCTGAAAGAGCGCGCCCCCTGAGCCATGAGGTCCAGGAGGCGCGGTGCGAAGAAAGGTCAGGCAACGGGCGCAAGACGCCCTGTCAGCAGGTCAGAAAGCTGGGACAGTTCCAGGTAGAGCCCGGCGGCCTTGGGGTGGCCTTTGCCACCAAATTTCTGGGCCAGGGGCAGCACGTCGTAGGCGTCCGAGCCGCGCAGGCTCACCTTGACTTTGAGTTCTGCGGTGATGTGCCAGCTGAGCCCGAAGGTCCCGCAGCGCGTGGCCATGAGGTTGCCCATCTCGTTGCGCAGCTCGTGCGGCGCGTTGACGGCAAGGCCTTCGACACCGGCCAGCGTCAGGGGGTGAACCTGGCGCTCGAGTTCGCGGCACAGCGAGTCGATGGCGTCCTGCATGCCCCGTGCTTTTTGTCCGAGCTCAAGCAGTTCGGCCTCGGTGAGCGCCAACAGGGGCAGCCAAGCGTCCAGCGTTTTGGGCTGGCGCTCCAGGTAGGTCAGCACGTCCAGGTGGCGCGTGCGTTCGGCTGTCCACAGGTCGTGGGTTTCCACCACCTGGATGAGCGGGGGCAGGGGTTGGCCCGGGAAGAAGTGTTCCCAGGTCAGCCGCGCGCCGCACTTGCCGGTCTCGAAGTGAAACAGGCTGGGTCGGTTGTGGCAGCAGAAGGCGTGCGGCTGGATGGTCTTTTGCGCGGCTTCGTGGTGGTCCAGCAGGGTCACGGACTGGGCCGCGTCCAGCATCGATTGCAGCACGTCGGGCTCGAACGAAAAGTCCAGCACGTAGACCTTGCGGTCATGCACGTCGGGCGGCGCCTGGTCGTAGAACATGGCCAGGAAGTCCGCCTTGCCGGACAGCGCCTGGTGCGCGCAGGCCGCACTGGCGATGCCGTCCATGCAGGCCGCGTGGTACAGGACCAGGGGAATGGTTTCTTGAGGGTTCATGGGATTTCCTGGTTGAGGGTCTGCCCCGTGTAGGAAAACGCGCCGGCGGATTTGCTCCGCTCGATGTCAGGCCGGTGGGCGTGGCGCACGGAAGCTGCTCAGCACCGCATCCGCGGCGACCCGGGAGGCCGTGTCTTCCGCCAGGCGCTCGTCCAGTCGTTCCAAGGTCGGAATGGGCGCGATTTTGAAGGCGAGGTCCGCCAATTTCCGACTGTTCTCTTCGCCCAGGGCCAGCTTCTCTTCCGTACTGAGCTTGGACAGGTCGCGGGAGTCCGCGGCATCGACTGGAAGCATTTTCGACAGCTTGTCGAGCTCGGTCAAAGCGCGGTTGAGCAGCACCATGTACTCCGCCGGATTGCTGGGCGCGGGGATGACCGGCTTTTCGCCCGGGGGCACGTTGCGCAGGGCAGCTTCCACGGCGACGGCGTATTCGTCGGGGGTCCGCTCGGGGGTGGGGTTAGGGTTCATGGAGGCGGTGCAATGTGAGCAGGGGTCAGGAGTAGAAGCGGGAGAAGCGCTCGCGCAGTGCGCCCAGCGTCTTGTCCACGTACTCGGGCGCGAACTCGATGTAGTGTGCGTGCGAGATGCCCAGGGCAAAGGGCGAGTGGCTCGCGACGATGACCTGGAAATTCTCGGCCACGTCGGGATGGGCCAGCAGGCGCCACATCTCGGCCTGCATCAGGAGCGACAGGTTGGCCTCCGGCTCGTCCAGCAAAATTGTCGGCTGGCCGCGCTCAATGCTCGGCTGCATGCGGGCATCCACCACATCCAGCGCAGTCCCCCAGACCGAGTTCACGCTCTTTTTGGTGATACGGCGGTTCACCTCGGTCGGGAACTGCAGCTTCCCGGCGAGCACGCCCAAGACCGCGTTCGCGCGCGCCAAGCTGCGTTGCCCGTGGCTGAGCCCACTGTGGCTCGTGGCTTCGACCACCCCTTCCTTGAAGAAATCGTCGTCGAAGGCGCCACCGGTCAGCCCTACGGTCTGGCGCGGGTCGCAGAACAGCACCGGCTGCCCATCGTGCGCCACGGAGAGCCCGATTTTGTCGGCCATGCCGCGGCGCACGCGGGTTTTCGGATGGGGCAGGGCGCCCAGCATGTCCACGGTGCGGTGCACCACGTCTTCGGTCACCGAAGAGATGCCCCCCTGAGTGGCGCACATCGTCTGCCCCAGGATGTTGAGCACGGTGGACTTGCCGCAGCCATTGGGCCCAAACAGGATGTTCAGTCCGGGCTTGAACTCCAGGGTCTTGCGCTTCTTGAAGAACGGCACGTCGGCGGCGTAGCCGAACAGGGGTGAGCCTTTGAGGCCCTTGAAGTCAATCGATGCGTACATGTCGTTCGTCTAAAGTGTTCCGACCATTATACTTTAAAGCCATGCGTCTGGCCAGCGTTGCGACTTGGCGTTCGCCTGCAAGTCCATGCCCTGTCAGGAAAAGTCCCTTTTCTTGCGACATTGTTTGCGACTTCAAAATCGATATGCACTGCTGGTGCTGAAATCACGCCAAATGCGTGTCTTGTGATAACATATGAACTGACAGAACATAGACCATTCCAAAATTCCATTCAGCCATGAACTCACCTTACCTGCCCACCCTCGACCACGTCCGTTTGCCCGACCACCCGAGCCTGCCTTTCTCATGCGCGGGGGAGGCCTATGGCGAGATTTATTCCCTGTTTGCCCCTCGCCTGTCCATGTCGTTCTTCGCCCAGGGCAAGCCCGACGTCGACATGCACCTGTATGTGTTCAGCACCGGGGCCAGCGCCCTGGTGTCGAAGACGGGGGTCGGCCCAGTCGAGGTGGTGAGCATCTTCCAGGCCGGAGAAGGCACGACGGACGCGACGCGCCATGCCGCCGAGACGGGCATCGAGAAGGTGGTCCTGGCGGGCTACAAGCTGAGCCAGCGCTCCATGCCGACGTTCACCCCCGAGGATGAACTGGCGCTGTGGACGCAGGTGGCCGGCCCGCTGGGCCTGGGCGACGAGATGCGGGCCGACCACGCCGAGGGTTACGCCGACCTGGTGCTCGCGCAGCTGGGCGATGTGCTGCTCAAGCGCCACAGTGACGACGACCTGCAGCAAGCGCTTCAGCTGGCCTGCGCGTTCGTTGCCGCAGACGAAGTGGGCATGCTGGGCCAGGACTTTTTTGACGACGCCCCGAAGGATGCGGTGCAGCTCGTCACCTGGGCGTACCTGCTGATACGGGCCGGGCGCGGCACCCGCGAAGGGGCCGTGATTGCCCTCAAGGAAATGGCGGAAGTCGGTGAGGAAGAGGACTTCGCCAGTGCCACGGAAGCCCTGTTCAATCGCATCGGCTTGGCTCATCTGGAAGACCTGCAAGAGGCGCTGAACGATGAGTTGGCGGTCCTGGGCCTTCGCCCAGAAGACGGCCCGTACCCTGTTCGTCACAAGCTGGCTTGCGCGGTCGCGCAAGACCTCGCTCCCTTGGCCGGCGACCTGTACGACTGGCTGCAAACCGAAGACGGCTTCACCGCCTGGCTGCGCCCGGACTTCGCGATGCTGGGCGACTACAGGGAAGGCCTCTGAGCTGTCTCGGTTGAGCGCGCCCGTGCCTGACCACTTTTGGCGCCGAGCGTGAGTTCGCGCCCACCCCCTCGCTACAAGGACGTCTACCTGCTCATGCGGCCGGTGGCGGTGGCCGGAGGCCCCACGTGCGCGCTGTACCGGTGCCAGGTGCACGGCGGCGCCTGCGTTGTTGTGCTCAAGCACGCGGACAAGCCGGCGGTGCTGGTGGGGTTGTGGACTGCGGCGGACCTCAATGGGCCACAAGCCCGACCGGGCACGCTCGTCGAGGTCGAAGCGCGCGAGAGCGGCAAGCTGGCGCAACAGGGTTTGCTGTCAGAGGACCTTGAAGGGGTGCCGCCCCTGTCCGAGGCGGACGAGCTGGCGATTTGGCAGTGTATCGAGGCGCCCCTGGGTTTCGCGGACAAGCCCTTGCCGGTGGACGTGTTCGGCTTTGAGACCTCGGCCAGTTCTGTCCTGGTGTCGCATGCGCTGGCCCACGCGACGGGGCTGCGCCACTTCGACCAGGCGCTGCGGCTGGTGGACGCCATGGGAGGCGCGCGCGGCGCGCTGGATGCCCGTGGGGTGGAGCTGCTGCCCCGGGACACCTCTCAGGACCAGCTGGGCATGTGGGCCTTGTTGCTGGTGGACGCCGGGCAAGGGTTTCAGGACGGGGCCATGGACGTCCTGGAGCACCTGGCCCGTGCGATGGACGAGGTGGTGCCCCTGTTTCCCCAGGGGACTGCCCCGGACGACGAGCCCCACACGGCGGCCCTCTGGCTAATGGCGCAGCTGGACCCGGTGTTTTTGGCGCACCTCCAGCGCTGCATGGACGAGGAGCTCGCGCACGACAACTGGGAAGGAGGCGTGCCGCCCCTGCGCTACCGCATGGAGGACTACCTGCACAACGGGGTGGTGGCTTTTTCTCACGAGATGTGGGAGTGGCTCAACCGGTAGCGCGCGGAGGCAGCCCTTGCCGGGCGGTCCGGAGAAGGTGTTTTTGAGCGTCGCCGCCGCCAGGCTTCCTTGGCTGCGGGCGCAAAAAAGCGGCACCCGAAGTGGGTGCCGCTGGAATGATGCTTATGGGCGGAACCAAGCACTCAGCTCGAAAACGCCGTTGCGCACGGCACCGATACAGTTGGTGTCGACGATGAAGTAGCGGGGATTTCCTTCGGGGCCGGCACCGGCTTCGTCCAGGGTGAGCTGCAGCGTCTCTTCGATGAAGCAGTCGGTGGCCTTGTCTTGGCTGGGCGCCCAGAGAAGCGCAGTGGTGTCGTCATCGTCGCCGAATTCACGGCCGGTGATGCACCAGAGCTCAAGCCCCTCATTCGGGTGGACGCCTTTCGCAGGCACCGCGGCGGCCAGGCATTCCTGAAACGATTTATGGCCACGGGAGCGCGCAATCGCTTCTTGCACGACGTTGAGCGGTAGCTCGTGGCCCGCTTCACGAAACACTTGGGCGGCCAGGGTGGCGGCGCGCTGGGGGAGCGGAAGATTTGGAGTCATAGGTTTTCCTTGAAATGCGCAATGAGCGCAAACGTTGCCATGGTGTCCTCGTTGCATGCGACTCGCTCATTGCTGGTTTGCAAGGAGTGGGAGAAGTTCGAGATGTCCTGTTCGCCATTCCTGCGGATGCAGGTGAGGACGGCACGCTGGAGCAGCGTTATCGGGTATAGGTAGCGGGGAGCAAGCGCGCGGCTACTCGTACATTACGGCGCACAGCTCGGCGCGGGAGATTCGCTCTCTCATGGAGATGATTCGCAGGCACCCATTGAGCCGGCGGTGCGCGGCGATGGCCTCCAGCAACTGCTCCAGGCGCTCGGTGGCTTCCTGGCGCTGCACCTGAATGGCCGGGGGCTCCAGCTCGGTGGCGCCGGCCGGGAATTGCGCGGGCTGTGCGTTCGCCACCAGGATAGCCAGCTTTGGAAAACGCTTCTTCAGGTCCTTCGCGGTCAGGTTGAGCAGCTCGGCGCCCAGCCCGGGCGCAGCGTCGCCACGGCGCTCCCACAGCCACACGAAGCACAAGTCCCCCGCGTCCATGCAGTCCTCAGCGTCGGGGCACTGGGTGAGGAAGGCGAGCACCTGCAGGAAGTCGGCGTCCGCCATGGTGTCGGAGGCGAACTTCAGGTCGGCAGGTGTGGCCACGCACAGGCCCTCCTCGCGCGGCAGCACGTACACCATGCCGCAGGCGGCGGCCGAGGGGACGTCCTTATCGGCAGGGGTCCGCAGCGCGGCGTGCCACTCGTAGGCCCGAATGTCCGCGTCGCTTGCGTCGTGGTAGCGCACGACACGCACGCGCACCGTTCCCGCACTCGCTGCGTATTCGCGGTCGGGCAACGCCACTCCGCTGCCGGTGAACATGCGGTGCACCGAGGTTCGGTACCCGAGTTCCCCACGCTCAACCCCGAAAAACGATTCCAGGGTTCGATGCCCCACGTCGCGCAGCAGGAGCTGGAGCAGCCCCTCGGCAATGGCCCGGCAATGGGCTTCCGTGCTCACCCAGTCCTCCAGCTCCCGCCAGTCGGCGCACCGGGCGCTTGCGAACAACGCTTCGCGCCGGGCGAGGCCCGCGGCACCGCTTTCCGTGATGAACACCTCGAGCAGAAGTTCGGGCAACACCATGAACCCAAAATGGGTCAGGGCCAGCTGCCGCGCTTCCACCATGGCCAGCACGTTGTGCCGGTGCAGCACGATGTCGCAGGCAAGGAGTTCGTTCAGGGTGCTCTTGAGGTTGCAGGTCGCTTGTGCAGCCCGGGGATAGAGCTCGCCGTGGGCGTGGGCCCGTAGCAACCCGCCGATGAACTGCGCTATCAGTCGACCCTGGTCGTCGTCATCGGTGTCTTTCGGCCCCGTTCCGCGGAACCGGTCTCGCCGGACCCATTCCCCATAGGTGGCGCACAGCTCGCGCCACAGCGGCTCACCCAGGATGCGTTCCGGTTCGTACATGGGCGGATTTTGGCCAGATTGCGGGCGCGGGGTCAACCGCCCGAGCGCCGGTGGGCCTGGCCCCTGAAAGAAAAAAGCGCCAACCGGGGAGGTCAGCGCTTTCAATCAATGGCAGATGCGGCAGGGCTCAGCAAAACTGCTCGGCGTTGGTCCAGCGGGTGTGGCCAGGGCTGCGAACGCGGAGGTTCACCGTGAGCTGGTGAAAGTCCACGCTGATGCGCACGCGGTCTCCAGATGAGAGGAGTCCGCTGCCCATGAGCCGGTCGGCTTTCACGGCGATGTCCTGGAACAGGGTGGTGCCCAGGGTGTACACGTCGGCGTGCCCGAAGCGTTGCACGGCGCGCTGATAGCCCACCAGCAGCCAGTCGGCCAAGGCAGCCTTGTGCTCGTGCAGTGCCTGGCGGCGGGCCTCCGACCACTCGGGGTAGTGGGTGGCCGCGTCATCCATGGCAGCAAGGGCCTGGCCCACGGCAAGGTGGACACAGCTCTCAGGCAGGCAGTCGCGGGCGTGCACCCGACGGCGGCGCGGCAGGCGCAGGTCTTCGTTGTCGAGCATCTCGCGCAGAACGTCCAGGACGTTTCGTGCAAGAAGATTCGCCAGTGGCTCGGAGGCGTCCACCAGCTGCGCGCCGGATTCGAAACGCAGCAGAAACAACGCGCCCAGGGCTTGCAGCTCGTTTTCGACGGGGTCGCCTTCGAAGCTGAAATGCTCCAGGATGTCATGGGCCACGGTGCGGCCACTGCCGGGGTCGCCGTTTTCCATTCCGGCGGGGCAGAGGCCTTGGGTGTCCAGGTCGTCGTAGATGAATTCACGGGTGATGGGCATGGGAGTTCCTTCAGAAAATGGTCTGCTTCCTGTAGGAACCGGCCGCCGGCCGCGCCATAAAAAGACGCCCCTGGAACAAGTCCAAGGGCGTCGGAATGACTCAAATCAGTTGGGGCTGAGCAGGTCCTGGATGGGCTGAGTAGCGATGGCGGTCTCAAAGGCACAGCGTGCCGGTGTGAACGCTTTCATCGGCATTCGCGCGAGATACGCCTTCCAAGCGGGTTAGTTCGCAGGTGCGAACTTCGAGGTGGAGTCGACCCGTTTTGTGGGAGAGGAAAGCGCCTGACGTAGGCAGCGCCGTAGGCGCCTCCGGCAGGGCTAAACCCCCGGGCTATACGAGGCATGCCGCGCGCCTCCCGCCCGTCCTCTTTCTTCCCCGAGTCCACCCGCGTTCTGCGCCTGCGGCTCAAAGACAAGCACGCCCCGGCCCTGCGGGTGATGGCCAATGAGGTGAACTTCGTCTGGAACTACGCCAACGAGCTGGCCGTCAAGGTGTTCGAGCGCGAGCGCCGGTTCTTGAGCGGCTTCGACTTCAACGCCTACACCCAGGGCGCCTCCAAGGAGGGCCTGGGTATCGGCTCGGCCGTGTTCCAGGAGGTGTGTGAGGAGTACGCCAAGAAGCGCCGCGCGGCCAAGAAGGTCAAGCTCGCCTGGCGCGTGTCCAACCCCGAGAGCCCCCGGCGCAGCCTGGGCTGGATTCCCTTCAAAACACGTTCTCTGACCTACAAGGCCGGTCAGGTGTCGTTCCAGGGCCTGAAGCTGTCCCTGTGGGACAGCTACGGACTGGCGGACTACGAGCTGGGCGCGGGCAGCATCTCCGAAGACAGCCGCGGGCGCTGGTACCTCAACGTGTGCGTGAAGGTCCGGCAGGCCCCTCGCATCCGCGTGCCGCTGTCCAGCGGCGCGCTGGGTATCGACCTGGGGCTCAAGAGCCTGATGGCCGACTCCAACGGGGGCGAGGTGGACGCGCCGCGGTTCTATCGCGGGCTGGAGCCGGCGCTGGCCGTGGCCCAGCGCGCGAACAAGAAGGACCGCGTGCGGGCCATTCACCAGAAAATCGGCAATCGCAGGAAAGACTTCCTGCACAAACATTCAACGGCGCTGGTGCAAGAGCACTGCGCCATCTTCGTTGGCGACGTGAACGCCTCCGGCCTGGCCCGTACCCGCATGGCGAAGTCCGTGCTGGACGCCGGCTGGAGCACGTTCAGAACCATGCTTCGGTACAAATGCGATGACGCAGGCGTGTGGTTCAAAGAGGTCGCTGAATCCTTCTCCACCCAGGAGTGCTCCGCGTGCGGAGCGCGCACCGGCCCGAAGGGCCTGGAAGGGCTGGGCGGGCGTGCCTGGACCTGCAGTGCCTGTGGCACTGCCCGTCAGCGCGACACTAACTCGGCCACGGTCATCCGTGACCGGGGCCTGGCCTGGCTGGAAGAAGAGTTTTCCGCTGCAGATTCGAGGCCCCAAGAGCCCGCGGCTGTGGTGAATAAGGCTACCGTGCACTGGCATCTTGCCAGGGCGGTGGTCGCGGTCGGGCGCGACCGTCCAGCAGTGGGAATCCCTCTCCATGCGCAATAGCGTCTTGGCGGGGGAGGGTGTCAAGGAATTGTCCTTTCTGTTTGCGCAGGCGAGCCATGCGCGAATCGGGTGCCTTCGTTGCCGAATTCCGGCTCACCTGCTGTTGCAGGAAGAACGGTTTTCAGAGGGGTGATTTCCTGAACTTTTGCAAACCGCGCGAGATGCGTGGCGGACGAACAAAAGGCACCCGGGTGGGTGCCTTTGAGAAATGAACGCGGAACTCAGGCTGAGCTGAGTGCGGGTACCGGAGTGGCCTGGTGTTGCCGAACCGCCAGCAGGGCGGCGGTCGACATGGGCAGCCCGAGCACCCGGTAGTCGGGAGTGCGAAGGCATGCGACCACGAAGGCCTCGAGCGCGTCGCCTTCGAGCTTGCCATCTCGGAAGCCCTTGCGACGCATGTCCGCAAGCATGCGGATGTCCTCGGCGGAGTACATGCGGCCTTCGAAGTAGGCGAAGTCGCCGATGAACGTGATTTTGGATTTCATGGAAAGAGAAGGGTTGGTTGACCTGCCCCGTGTAGCGAGGAACGGCCACCGGGCTCGAGGGCCTCGGACATGCCCAGAGAGCTGTTCGTCCTTGTGGCTCTTGGCGGGGCTGGCTACACTCGGCCATGTCCGCCACCGTATTCACACTTGACGCTTTTCGGCGCGCCGTTCCCTCTTCTACAGGGCCGACGCAGCCCGCCAGCGCGTTTGCCAACTTCGAAGAGGTGTGCTCGTTCGTTATTCCGGACCCGGTATGGGTTAGCCCGGACTTGCAGGCCTGTGGCTATTCCGACCAGGACGCGCGGCTGGTTCGAGAGTTTTTTGCGTGGTTCGGGTTTTCGGTGGACCCGGGCAAGTGCCCCGAGAGCCAGGGAAATGGCTGGGAGTTTCTCATCGGGGAGCTGGCGTCCGCGGCGGGGTGGAAACGGGACAGCCCCGCTACCTATCGAAACCAGTGCAGGGACTGGTCCGCGGAGCAGCTGGCGTATCTCGATGCGCTTATTGCGGGGAATCGCGCAAAGGTTCTTCAGCTCGTGGGCGCGACCGAGATTGCCTTTCAGTTGCGCAAAAGAATGCGGACCCCAGAAGGGTCGGCGTTGTCCCCCTCTCAGTAGTATTCGTCGGCGTACCGAATGAGCTCGGCGTATCCACAAACCGTGCGGCGGGGCGCTTTCAACCCCTCAAACTTCCACGCTGGCCAGGTCCAACTCGCTCAGGTCCCACTCTTCGACGAGCGCGGTCGGCGCAGCGGTGGGCTGAACGCGGTCGTACCGGTCGTGGCCGAACATCAGTGCGACCTTGGTTCCCTGGCTGGGCTCGACCACCATTCCGTCCAGGCCGGGGCGGAACTCGTTGGTGGGCTTCACGCGTACGAAGGCGCCGCGGGGCAGAACGGGTGTGTTGGTCATGCGTTGCTTTCCAGTGCTCAAAATTCGATGGCGCGGGCCGGCGCGCCCTTGGCGTGGTTTCTGGCCATCTGGACCACGGTTTGCAGGCTGCGGGACTGGGCGATGATGGTCAGAAACCCTTCTTCGCCGGCAGGGGCAATCACGCGGTACTGGCCCGCCTTGAAGTTGAGCATCATGCCCGGAGGCAGCTCTTCCAGCGTGAGGGCCAGCGGACTGTCGCCCACGTCCGCCAGCTCGACACGCCCCGCCTCACCGAATGCGCGCGCGACCGTGCCCCCGGAGGCGGCGAACGCCTCGCAAGCCTTGATGACTTCAAGCATGTGCACCTGCCCTGGGGTGAGCTTGGTGTTGAGCCCGTCGGCTTTCCGGTGCTCGGCCACCAGTTGAGTCATCGCTTGCACCAGTTCCTTGCCGACCTGCATCCCTACTTCGGAAACGGGGCTGCCCGATTGATGGCGCAGCGTGTTGTCCTTGGCCATGTCCAGCAGCACTTCGAAGTCCCCCGTTCGGATGCGCAACGCAACCCGCACCGCGTGCCCGATGAGCTCGACGCACTCGCGCGGCATTTCCAGGACATAGCGCATGGGCTTGCCCTCCGTGTCGGGCGTGTCGCTGAGCACGGCGAGGCCGGGCAGGGAGTCCTCTGAAAGCATGGGTTCGTCGTGCCACGTGCCCATCCGTCCCTCGGGGGTCTGGTCCCAGGCCAGGCGGTGGCGCAGGGCGCGCATGAGCGCCCATGACTTTGTGACGACGGGGTTCAGCTTGGGGTTGTGGATGCCGAAGGATGCATTGGACGAGAAGCCCACCACCTGCTGCTTGAAGCTTGCGATGTAGCCCGACAACAGGTCCAGCATTTCGTAGGGGTACGGCTTGTTGGTTTCGTCCAGCGACACCTCTTGGCGAATCTCTTCGAGTTGCCCGATGCTCAGGCGCGTGAACAGCTCCAGTCCTTCCCGCACCGCCAGCGCAGAGCGCTTGTCCAGCACGAGGCGCACCTGTCCGGTCGGGGTCAGCGCGAGCGCGCGCTCGACGGCTTCCTGCGCAGAGGGCAGGCGGTAGGCCGCTTGCGGGCCCTCGCCGACGCGCACGACCAGCCCCTCGGTCAGCAGGGGCTCGAGTTTGCGGTGGACGGTGGCGCGGGACACGCCCAGGGCCTTGGCCAGGTCGGACGGCTTGGTCGCTGTGCCGGTGATGGCTTTGAGCAGCTGGGGGGCTTCGAGTTGTTGGGGGCGTGCCATTTTTAGGGTTGGTGTTTTGCTACAGTATCGTCATTGTAGCAAAACCATTCTAAAATTGCAACCGCGCCGCTCCCTATAGAAGGGAGGACAACTTAAAGGACTTCCTGATGACCACCCCTTCTCACGTCCCCGCGCTTGTTGCGCACCTGGCCACCCAGCACGGCTGGAAAACCGACCGCATCATCCCCAACGTCGTCTCCCGTGAATACGAGACCGCTGTCGGCATGAAGCAGGCCAGCATCTGGCTGACCGTTTGCCGGGAAACGCAGAACATCTACCTCAAGCCGGACTACCGGAGCGAAGGCCGAAACGCCGCCGAGTCCACCATTGGTTTCATCCGCGCGTCGAGCACGGAAGCAGAGGCCTTAGCCGCTCTCGATGCGTACCTCCCGAAACTCGACGACTGCATTGCGCAGACCTACGCTGCCCGACTCTTCCACCTTGGAGTCACCGCCTGATTGACTGCGCCCTCATTCGAGGGCGCTTTTTCGTCTGGAGAAGGTGTGTCATGGCCCGCGCGCGACGGCGAGGAGGTGCCTACACCTCATGCGTTCGCCCAGCACCCGAAGGGCGATGCACTCAAGTAGCAAACCAGGAGCACTGCATGAAGAAAGACACCATGGCTTACGAAGGCGACGGCTACGCCGTTCAACAGGAGGGCTGGGATGACTGAGTCTCGCGACCTGAATCCAGTTTCCATCTGAGCCGCGCGAAGCTCGTTCGGCGCTGAACAACCGTCTCCTCTTTGGCGTTGATTTGCCCGAGTACTGAGACTGATTCCGAAGCTGCCCTCTCGAACCGAAAAGGTTCAGGGGGCGCTTTTTTGTCTGGCGCGAAGTGCAGCTCAGCCCGCGCGCGGCAGCTCTGTGGTCCGCACGCCCAACTCTTCGAGCATGTCCAGCGCAACGCGGAAGTCCGACCCCCACCGTGCAGCCAGGTCCGCGCTTGGCTCGTTGCAGTACACCTCCGCACAACCCACCGCAGCAAAGGCGCGTGCGCACTCCACACAGGTGGTGGCGGTGACCAGGGCGGTCGAGCCTTCCAGCAACGGCCTGGCCGTGTTGTAGATGGCATTGCGCACGCTGGGCTCCACCCAGCGCTCGCGCAACGGGGCCTCGAACCGTTCCACCTTGGAGTCATCGGCGCCGCGCGGCAGGCCGCTGTAGCCCTCCGCCAGGATGGTGTACTCCCCTGGGCTGATGAACAGCGCTGCGGTGGCTTGAGGGTCTTTTGACAGCACCTGGGCCTGGTGGCGCGCCACGGCGGCGAAAGAAGCTATTTTCCGAGTCAGCTTGTCGGCAAAGGCTTCCTTGGACAAGGAGGGCAGGGGCTCGACGGGGACGCCGCACTCCTCGAACAGGGCCAAGGCCGCCACCAGGCTGGGGGATGGGTTCTGGGCCGGTGGGCAGAACACGCGGGAGACGCCCACGCTCAGCAGCGCGCGCACGCACCCGGGGGTGAGCTCACCGGTGGTCAGCGCGATGCTGCCGGCCAGAAGCGGGCGCACCTTGTTGAAGATGGCGTTGCGCTCGGCGTGCTCGTAAAACGCATACTTGAGGGGGCGCTCCTGCCGCTCAGGGCGCGACTCGTCCACGCCGCGGGGCATGCCGTTGTAGCCCCGGCTGAGGATAGCCAGGCTGTTGGGGTCGAGCATGAGGGCCCCTACCTTGGTGGAGGGGTCTTTGCTGAACTGATTCGCGAAGAATTCAGCCAGCTCCATGTAGTTGAGAGCTTTGTCGTGACGCATACACCGGGGGAAAGAAGCCCGGCGAGTCCGGACCTCTCGTGTAGCGCATGCAGTGCGGCCGTAAGGCCTTGGGTGCTAGCCGCCCCCGAGGTAATTGAGCCCAAGGTAGCCTGCCCAGTAGCACAACTGCCGGCTAGGGGGGCATCGTCAGGCGGATGGTCTTCTTGTCCGCTGGCGACTGAATGTCCACCAGCGTCGGCGCGCCCTGGCGCAGTTTCGGATTTCGAGGCCGAATGACCAGGGTGTACCGGCCCGGAATCAGTTCGATGCTTGCCACGTCTCCCGCACGCACGTAGCCTTCCCATGACACTCCGTCACGGGTGAGCTGTAGGTGAGCGCTGGGGCCCAACTTTTCGGAGACCACAAACAGCCTGCCGGAGGGAGAACCTGGCGCCCATGTCGGCGCGAGGGTGGTGCGTGGCTCACCCAAGGAGGGAGGCGCGCTGCGTACCTGTACCGGGTCTACGGGTACTGCAGGGGTTTGGCCAGAAGTGAGGGCCGAGGGGTTGGCGCGTGGCAGCAGTCCGGCCAGCCCGATGAGCGCGATAAGCGCCAGCAGGGGCCAGAGGCTGCCTGTTGCGGCGGCGGGGGATGTCCTTCTTGGGGCAGGCGACCACACAGGGTCCGGCGTGCCGGCGTGCCACTGCTCGAAGCGGATGCGCCGCGCTTCGCTCATGTTTTCGAGGTCTTCTTGCCGGCTCATCGGAACGCGAAGGGGTGCCGTACGGGGCTATCGCCCCGTGGTCAGGCTCAAGGTCACCGTTGAGCTCGGCGACTCCACCGTCACTTCGACCGGGGCCGATGCCCCGCCGGTGCGGGAAACCAGCTCGACCAGGTAGCGCCCGGGCACCAGTTCAACGGTGGCCGTTTCGCCGTTGCGGACATAGCCGGCCCAAGAGACGCCGTCCCTCGAAATCCGGATGTGCGCGCTGCCCGAGTTGGAGGGGGCAATCACCACCAGGCGGCCGGACTCAGAGCCCGGTGCCCAGGCAGGGGCCGTGGATGAGGGTGGTTCGACCACGGGCGGCGCGGCGGGCGCTGGCGCGACACGGGGCCGTGGTGCGGGTACCGACCTTTTTGCTGAGTCCAGCAACATGGTCTGCCCCTGCGCCTGCCGAATTGATGGCAAGGGGGCCTGCGGGGTCGGGCTCCGCGCCAGCAACCAGTAGCCCCCGAGGGCCAACAGCGCCAAGCCGATGACGGCGGGTACGGCGTTGCTCTTGGTGGTTTGGCCCGGGGACAGCGCCGGGTCGGTTGCGGGCGAGGTTTCTCCCAGCCACTCACTGAATTGAGCGGCTGCTCGCTCCCGCATGTAATCGCGTTCGTCCAAGGCCATCCCCGGTGTAGCGAGGCTGCCTCGTCTTCGCAGGGGTTCGCGCGGGCGTTTGGCTACACGGGGGACTACCTGGACGACGACCATGCCCACCTCCCAATTTCTCACCGACCTGCGGCCCTCTCAGCCTTCAGACACCCTGCTCTACTACGACGGCCCGCTGCTGCACTGGTTGCCGGTGGAGGGTCGCCGCCTGCTGGCGATAGCCCTCCTGGAGCCGGTGGAGGGCCATGATGCGGTTTGGCCCTTCCTTGTCTGCGAGATGACGGAGCAAGGCGCACAGGCACTCCTGAACGACGAGCTCACGCTGCTCGGCGCGGTGCTTTCCGCCGAGGGCCGGTACCTCTTGCCGAACTACGGCGCGGAAGTCATGGAGCTCATCCCGGTCGAGTGCGTCCCCGAGGACTGGCTGCCTGGGGACGCATTTTTGAGCCCTATCATGAGGCCGCTTTGACCGGGGCCGGGGCCCTGAGCCTTGGCCACAAAGAGAAGGGCCTCGCAGTGAAGCGAAGCCCAGGAATGAAATCAAGCGGTGCGCTCAGAGAACTGAGTCCACTTCGCGCCGGTACCAGTCGACCTGGTGCTGCTCAAGCAGGCGGGTAACCGCCTCGGTGAACTGGGCCGGCGTGTCTTTGCCCGGCCGCGTGCGGTAGAGCCGAAGGCCTTTCGCCTGAAGCAACTCGACCAGCATGCCGTAGAGCTGCAGGGCCAAGCCGTTCTTGCGGAACGCGTCCAGGACCGAGATGTACTTGAGGCCCACCGTCGGCTCGTCGGCCGGTTGGTTGGCAATCTCCAGCATGGCGACCACTTCGCGCTTGCCGGATTGGCTGCGCAGCGGGCCGCGGTGCGTGGCCATGAAGAACACCCGGGTGTCCGGGCCGCGCTCCAGTACGCTGCGGTCATGAAAGTACTTCACCTCGGGAGGGAGCAGCCAGGCTGCTTCCAGCAAAGTGTGGTCGTTGGCCCGGCGGCCGTAGCGCGCGTCTTCGAATTCCGGGCCTGTCAGCATGTGGAACTGCAGGCCGATGTCGGTAGCGGGGAGGGGGTTGGGCATGAAGGCTCCAAGAAGTTGTCCTTCAGCGTGTAGCTCCCCGCATGAAAAACGGTGCCCAGGAGGGCACCGTAAAGAAGGGAGAAGGGATGGGTCAAACTTCCATGTGGTCGAGCACGTCGTCGTAGGTCAGCTGCGGATTGCTCAGCAGCGCGATGCCCACGGCTTCGGTCACCGTGCGGGCGCCCACCCAGAGGCGGTCGTTGTCCACAGGGTCCGTGGTGGTCAACGTGCCGGGCTTGGGGTCCTTGAAAACCACGAGGTAAGTCGCCACTTCGAGATGTTCATCGGAGGCCAGGTTCGAGCGCACGTCAGCCGAGCTTCCGTCGGACAGGCGCACGGGCAGTTCACGCAGGAGGGCATCCTTGAGCACGCGTTCGCAATCGATGCCCAGGTCCGCGCACTTGGCCGCGGGTAGGGCGTCCATCAGCACAGCGCCAACGGCTTCGGCCTCGGAGACGGCTTTGAAGGTGTGCCCTTGCACGGTGAACGTGGGGAGCAGTTCGGGGACCAGAGGGCAGAACTCGGTCTCGAGCGCGCCAGGCCCGGTCCGCACCTGGAACTCCAGGGCATAGTGGTCGAGAGCAGCTTCGAGAGCAACGGTGGTGGTGGTCATGGGGTGTCCTGTTGAAGGTAGAAAAGGGGTCTGCTCGGTATAGCGATGGCCATGGGGAGGGGGCCCGTTGAGCGCATCCAACGCCTGAAATCTGGGTCAACTGGGTACGTGCTGAGTCGCCCCTGGACCTTGTTGTGGCTTTGGGGCGCTGTGCCTTCGGGGACGAGGGGCGGGGTCCTTTTGAAAAGTTGCGGCTGTCGTAGCCACACTACGAGTCCCGCCACCTATCGAGGTTTGCTGCAGCTCCGGAAAACGTCTTTTCTGCCCGCGCGTCTGGAGCTTTGCTCTCAAAAAGCCTTGGACCCAACGGCCGCCTTGCCCTGGACCGGGGGCCTTCTGCCCCTAGGGCTCTTTGCGGTTCAGCGCACGGTCAAGTGGTAGCGTACGTCCTGCCGCAGGCGCCCCAGCGGGTGCTCATCGTCGTCGTAGCGGGCAAAGAACTCGATGGTGTGCTCCCCTTTCGGAAGGGGCTTGAGCGCCAGCCAAAAGCCATCGAAGACCAGGCCGTGCTCCGGCGACAGCATGGTGCACTCATGCTGGGAAACCCGGCGCTGCGCCATGTCGGGCACCAGCACTCCGTTGATGCGCACTTCCATCTCCGGCACTTGCGCGTTCAACCGGTCCTCGCGCTGCCCGTAGAAGGCGCATTGCTCATCAGACGGTTCGGCGACCGCCACCATGGTGGTCAGGATGGGCAGAAACAGGTGGCGTCCCTCCTGGAGGGAACACGTGCGCTCAACCATGCCCCGTCCGCCGCTGCCCGCCAGGAAGTCGACGGGAACCTCCGGCTGGACAAAGGGACCACGGGGTTGGCCCTGCGCGTGGCATGAGATGTCGGGTGAGTCCAGGTCGTCGGAGCCGGGGGCGTACTCGAAATACCAGCGCCACCAGCTGTCGCCCAACAGCGCCTGGTCGTGACCGAGCACGGCCGCCCCAGGTGGGACGAGGTACTCCTCCAGAGGGAACGGGGGCTTGCTGCAGCTGGCAAGCAGCGTGGCCGTGGCCGCGGCCACGCCAGTGAGGAACGAGAGGCGGGTGCGCTTGGGAGTTGGATTCATGCGGGGGACTCGGTTGTCCCCTGTATAGGCTCAGGCTACTTCGAGCACGAGGCAAGCCCGCCGAACGAAGAAGCGGCGCCGAAGTGGCGCCGTCATCAAAGAGGCCTGGCCTCTTGAGCCTCAGCCTCCGCCGCTGCCGGTAACCGATTCGCAGCTGTAGGTCATCGGGTCGCAGGTGTAGTCGGGGCTTGGGGGAAGCGTTCCAACGATGTTGAGCACCTTGGGCACGAACGCGGTATCGGGCTCATCGGCGAACTTGACCGTGAAGTGGACGGTGTTGGTCAGGCGGAATCCGCCGCTTGAGCCGGTGTAGAGACTCACATACATCGGGACACCGGAATTGGCGCCTGCCGTAGCTTGGTCTACGGACACGTAGGGTCCCCCGTACCAGTCGGCGTACAGGTCAAAGGCCAGCTCACCCGATTCGACCACGATAGGCGCTCCGCCCAAGTTCCCCAGGTTGATAGTGGGCACGTACCGGTTGCCCTCTCCCCCTACGGAAGCCTGATACCCCCCGACCTCGAACATGGAGGGACCCCAGTGTTCGTCCTGTGCACGAACAACCAACGGCCGACTGCACCCATTGAACATCTCAAAGCTCCTGTCGGCGGTGTCCGGGGTATTGAGTGCCAACGCGCCGTCGGTCGTGAATGACAAGCAGGCTGCGGCATCAGTGCCCGCTGGCAGGCTCGAGACGGGTGGCGGGGTGTGGACCCAGCTCAGTGTTTGAGTCTGCCCATTGTGCGCGACAGTCACTGACACCCAGCCGGTAGGCAGGGGGTTGGGTCCGTCGACGGTATCCAGCCCGCACCAAGTAGAGCCTCCGGGAGGCAGTTCCACGTCCTCGCAGAAGGTTGTCAAGGGACGAGATGGAGCCTCGGAAAGAAGAAGGGGCCACTCTGGCGCCAACGACCAAGACATGGAAGACAACAGGGTTGGACTACCCGTAATGGTGGCGCTAGCCCCCAGGGCAGCCACCGTAGTTGTCTCCGTTCCCGTATTGGTCAGCAGCACCCCCGCACCTTTGTCGGCTACCCAGGTGCTTTCATTGAGTTTCGCCAGGGACAGCCCGGTGATTTCGCCTGAATCTGGCGGAGCCGAGGGCCCTCCCGTGGCAACTTCCTGACCCGGGCTGGCCGTCCAGGCGCCCTCGGCGTCCGGGGCAGGGAGCGAGGTTCCTGGCGGGTAGACGTCGGCGGAGGGCAGCAGCGCGGAGTCCGCGAGGCCCGCGGCCGTCAGGTGCCCGCTTCCTTTGGACACCACGGTCCTGAGGTCTTGGGTGTCCGGGGATGCGCCGTAGCACTGTGTGGAATAGACCGTGAGCACCCGCGGCAGGATGCCGTTGAGCGAGTAGGCGTGTTTGTTCACCGCTCGGCAGGTGTCAACCTGGACACCTTCCAGCAGGTACACCGGCAAGTCGGCCGTCACCTGCACCCACGGGGTGTCGGCCGCCATGGCGTTGCCGACGGCCGGGGCCTGCGCCTGCGGCGCAGACTTCAGGTAGCCGTCTTCCACCATCTTGGCCACCGTTGGCCAAGTGCCGTGGTTGGCGTAGTAGAGGTCCGCGGCGGCGAGCACCTGCTGACCCTGGTTGATGATTTTGGAGGCCTCCGCGTCGGCGCGGCCCTGGTTGAACGCGGCCCCGCCGTAGTACAGCGTGGCCAGCGCCAGTGCCGCAACCAGCGCGACAGAGATGATGGTGATGATGAGCGAGAACATGAGCGGGCTTTCAAAAAGGAGAAGTGCTTAAAAGGTGTAGCGCCCACCCTTCTTCCCCGCTCCGCCACCAGGAAGCACGCACCCAAAAGAAAGCGGCGCCGAAGTGGCGCCGCCATCAAAGAGGCCTGGCCTCTTGAGCCTCAGCCTCCGCCGCTGCCGGTAACCGATTCGCAGCCGGGGTCCATCGGGTCGCACGCTGCAGGGGGTGTTGGAGGCGGAGGGCCGTCGCCCGGATTGCAGGGGCCCGTAACCGAGGAGGTCAGGTTCCACGGGGAGGCTTCGGTGTCAAAGGTTACACACCACAGGTACTGCGTCTGTCCGGACACAGGCTGTGCGGCCAATGAGTTGAGTGGGACAAACGTCTGTTGGCCATAGCGGGGGCCATTCCAGCTGCCCATAGGGTAGAGAGTTACCACCAGGTTGTTTCCCGTGTGGTTCTGCAGCAAGCTGTCGGGCCAGTTGGTTCCGTAATCCCACGAGTACTCGCAAGGGGCGAGGTCCGACAAAACGTCGTTGCCGTCGCTGTAGCTGTGGTCCGAGACGTAGGCCCCGCAAATGTTCGGACCGCTGTAATCCACGTAGTCGTCTGTCCAGACTTGAATGTAAAGGCGGCCTGAAGCAATTGGGGTCAGGTCCACCGGTTGTGCGGAATCTTCTGTGAATGCCCAAGTGACCTCGCCAGGCCCGGCCTGAGTGAGGGAAAAGGTGGCGCGTGCAGTGGCCCCGCTGGCGCCCCCGCCTGCGGGAGCGCCCGACCCATCTGCGACAGCTACCCCGGGCGGGGCCGTCCATGCGCCTTCGGCATCTGCGGCGGGCAGCGCAGTTCCTTCGGGATAGAGGTCCGTGGCGGGCATCAGCGCGGTATCCGCCAGCCCAGCAGCCGCCAGATGGCCACCGCCCTTGGACACGACCGTCCGAAGGTCTTCCGTGGCCTGTGACGCGCCGTAGCACTGGGTGGAATAGACCATGAGCGCCTGCGGCAGGATGCCATTGAGGGAGTAGGCGTGTTTGTTCACCGAGCGGCAGGTGTCAACCTGGACACCTTCCAGCAGGTACACCGGCACGTCGGCCGTCACCTGCACCCACGGCACGCTGGCGGCCATGGCATTTCCGACGGCCGGGGCTTGTGCCTGCGGCGCAGACTTCAGGTAGCCGTCGGCCACCATCTTGGCCACTGTTGGCCAGGTGCCGTGGTTGGCGTAGTAGAGGTCCGCGGCAGCGAGCACCTGCTGACCCTGGTTGATGATTTTGGAGGCCTCCGCGTCGGCGCGGCCCTCATTGAACGCGGCCCCGCCGTAATACAGCGTGGCCAGCGCCAGTGCCGCGACCAGCGCGACAGAGATGATGGTGATGATGAGCGAGAACATGAGCGGGCTTTCAAAAAGGAGAAGTGCTCAAAGGTGTAGCGACCACCTTTTTTTCTTCGGCGCCCAAAGCACGCACTCAAAAGAAAGCAGCGCCACTTTGGCGCCGCTTTTAGAGAAACCAGGCCTTCGTCGCTCAGTCGGCGCTGCCGCCCGAGAGCCGCTCACAGCTGTAGGTCACCGGGTCGCAGGTGTACTCGGGACTCGCAGGAATCGTTCCGGTGAGGTTGAGCACCTTTGGCACGAACGCGGTGGCTGGCTCATCGGCGAACCGGGCCTCGAAGAGGATGGTGTTGTTCAGTTTGAACTGCCCGTCGGTATTGAGGCCCGCGTGCATCCGAAAGAGGTCATTGACGCCTGCCGTCTGGTGGTCGATGGAAACGACAACGCTACCTGCCCAGTCGGAGTACAGGTCGAACGACAGCTCGCCCGATTCGCTGACCGTGAGGTCGCCCCCGTAGTACCACTCGCCCCGGTGGACAGTGGGCAGGAACACAGCGCCGGCTCCGCCTTCCGTGGCATTTGCATCATTGACCTCGAACATGGTGTTGGCCCCGAAGTCATCGTAGGCGCGGACCACCAAGGGACGGGTGCACGCGTTGTACATTCCGAAATTCTCTGAGCGCGAGTGCAGTCCTTGCGGGGCGGTGTAGGTTAGCGCGCCGCTGGTCGTGAAAGTCAGGCAGGCCGCAGCGTCCGTTCCGTCCGGCGGGCTGGCCGCGGGCGTTTCAGCGGCCAAGGCTTCACCGGGACGGGCCGTCCACGCGCCCTCGGCATCGGCGGCTGGTAGCGCGGTTCCCTCGGGATAGACGTCTGCGGTGGGCAGGCTCGTGTGGTTTGCGAGAGCGGCCTCGCGCAGGTAGGCGCCGCTCTTGGCCACCACGGTCGTGAGGTCTGCCGTATCTGTGGTCGGGCCGTAGCATTGGGTGGCCAGGCTGTCGTGGGCGCGGGGCAAGATGCCGTCCATGCCGTAGGCGCGGTGGTTCACGCGTTTGCACGGGCTGGCCTCCGTGGCCGGCAGCACGAACACCGGCACGCGGGCGCGGGGCATGCCCCAGGCTTCGCCGGCGGCCATGGCGGCCTGAAGCGCAGTGGCTTGCGCCACTGGAATGGTTTTCAGGTAGTCGTCGCTGACGAGTTCCGCAACGTTGTCGGGGTAGCGCCCCATGTTGGCCCGGAAGAGGTCCGCGGCGCCCAGCAGCTGCTGGCCTTGGTTGAGAATCTTGGACGCCGCCGCATCGGCGCGGCCTTGGTTGAAAGCGTCGCCGCCGTAGTACAAGGTGGCCAGCGCCAGGGCCGCCACGAGGGCGATGGAGATGCTGGTGATGATGAGGGAGAACAAGGAGGGGCTTCCGAGGGTGAGGGCTTCCCTGTGTAGAGAAGCTCCTCCGGGCATTCGGCGCAAACCCCTGACATCGGGCGGCCCGAGACATGGGCCGTTTCGAACGTGCGGGGGTTCGCCGCGGGGGCCTAAAGACGTGCGCGCATAAAACGGCTGGCTATAGGGAAAAAGCCTTCGACCTTTGCCAATGCTTCTCTTGCGCCCTCACCCCTCTTCTTCGCACCGCTCGTGCGCGGGCCTGGTGTGGCTGGTCGTTTTGTCCTTTGTGCTCATGTTCAGCTTGCTGACCTCGTCGCTCGCTCAAGCCGCCACGCATCCTTGCGGGGGGCCTGCGATGGTTCACGAAGAGAATGTCTCGGCTAAGGCCGACAGCCCCCTGTCTGTCCAGCCGAGCGCGCACGAGAACCACGCCGCGGCGAGCGCCGGGGACCAGGCAAGCGCTCCGCACAGCTGCCCGGACTGCCCAGCAGTCGCCTCCTGCGCCACCGGTTGCGCTTGTGCTTCCTTGTGCGCGGGCACGCCGATGCCGGCCGTTTTCGAAAGTGGCCCTGTCCAAGGGTCGGCCTCCACCGAACGGTGGGCGGCACACGCCACCACGCAGCTCAAGGGCTTGACGCTGCGCCCCGAGATTCCTCCGCCCAACTGTTGAGCCCCTCGCCTGCAACGTGCAGGCGAACCCGCTGCCCAACCGTGCTCGCTGCGTCGAGCGACCCTTCCCTTTGGCCGCGCCCACAACAAACCCGGGCGCCGCCGTGCTCAATCAAATTGGATTCTCAAATGAACATGACCCACTACATGCAACTGCTGGCGGACAACCAGCCCTGGAACCTCATCCTCTTCATGGTGATTCCCGTCTTTCTGGCGGAGACCGTGGCCATCACAGAGCTTTTCGTGCTCTTCAACCGCAGTCGAGAAGGTCTTCTCAAGGCGGTCAACCGCTGGGCCAGCATCGCCGGCGGCGCCTACTTCACTGGCGTCTTTCTGTACCTGATGGCCACCGCAGCGGTGCCCTTGACCCAGTCCGGGCAGTGGAGGGGGCCTGCCGATGTTCTGGCGGTGGGCTTCTACCTGGCGGGGGTTGTGCCTCTCGTGGGCATGGCGCTGATTGACCTGGGACTGCTGGGCCGTCGCTGGAGCTTTGAGGCTCAACTCAAGGCCCACGCCGGGTTTGTCGCGCTGTTCCTCGTGGTTGCCCACGTCGCCATGGTGTTCGGCATGCTCGACCCCACGCTGCTGGGCTGGACGAGCGAGGTCGCCGCGCCGGCCGGACATTCCGGGCATTGAGCCCAGCTGCGGGGCCGTTCTTCGGCCCCGTGTTTCTTGGAGCAGCCGCCACCACTTGGGTGGCGTTTTCGTTGAAGGCCACCCCCTCCCTTAGCCGTCGGAGTGGCTACACCAATGACCTGCCATTTCTGGACCCTCGCATGGCCCCTGAGAGCCGACAAGACGCGCTATTCCCTCCCTCCCGAGAGCGACCTGTACCCCTGGAAAATCCGTCCGCCAGTGTGCCCGACTGGGCCGCTTTGGTCGCGGGTGCGATTGTTCTGTTTGTCGGGCTGGAGCTCTACCTGAGGACGGCCCCGGTTGCGCCGAACTCCTGGCTTGCGGGGGCGGACGCAGTCGCCCGATTCGTCGCTCGCGGGGCGAAGTGGATGCTGCCCTTTCTGTGCGTAATGGCCGCAATCCAGCCGGCGCTCAGCCAGCACGCCAAACGCCAGCACGCGCTCTATCGCCGAGTCGCAGCCGATGCCTCGCCGGACGCCCTGGAGAAGTTCGACTGGGCCGACTTCGAAGGGCTTGTTGCCGAGGTTTTCCGCCAAAAAGGCTATCGGGTGGTGCAGCGCGGAGGCGCTCAAGCGGATGGGGGTGTCGACCTCGATGTCTATTTTGGGTCGAACCGGTACTTCGTGCAGTGCAAGCAATGGAAGGCGCGGCAGGTCGGGGTGTCCGTTGTTCGGGAGCTCTTCGGAGTCGTCGCCGCAGAGGGCGCGGCGGGCGGCTTCGTGGTCACCTCCGGTTCATTCACGCAGGACGCCATCGCCTTTGCCAAAGGCCGGCCGCTTATCCTGGTCGACGCGCAACAGTTGCGCAAACAAATCGGGGGCGAGCAGGCAACGTTCTCGTTGACCGGCGACGCAACCCCCGGTCTCGCTCCCGCCTGCCCACTGTGCAAGAGCACGATGGTGGCACGCCCCGCGCAGCGCGGCCCCAACGCAGGCGGCCGGTTCTGGGGATGCTCCCGGTACCCGAAGTGCCGCGGTACACGAGCTTAGCCCGCGTTTCCGCAAACCGCCTTTTGCAAGCATTTCTTGCGTGGTGGCTACACGCAGGACCAGCGGCCCTTGCCCGCGCATCGGACTCTTCATATGCACACCGTGAACAATTTTCAACTAGGCCTTCGAGTGCGCTATGCGCGCGAGGCGCTCGGCCTGAGCCAGGAGCAGCTCAAAGCAAAGCTCGGCCTGAAGGACAGGCAGACCATCTCCGACATCGAGAAGGGCAAGCGCACGTTGAAGGCTGCCGAACTGGTGCAAATGGCGGACGTGCTCGACAAAGACATCCCGTTTTTTCTGGACCCGTTCAGCGTGGTGGCCGAGAGCCGCTACTGCTGGCGCGTGAGCCCCGCCTTGCCCCGGGATGAGCTCGACCGGTGCGAGGTGGTGGCGAGCGGTTGGCTGGGGCTATTGCGCTGGCTGCGGGAGGAGCACAAGGCGGCTCCTGAGCCCCTGAAACACGTGCTCAGGCTCAACGCGGGTAGCTCGGTGGAGTTGGCCGCGCGCCAGGCAGAGCAGCTTGCCCGGACTGCCCTGGGCCCTGCTCCCGCAGAAGCGCTGGTCGAGTTCGTTGAGCGGGAGCTGGGCATCGTGGTCCTGTTCGTGGACTTTGGCGACCAGGTGCCAGCCGGCGCCATTTCCGGCGCGACGTGTACCCTGGGGGAGCTGGGCGATGCCGGGGAGCTGACTGCCATCCTCATCAACCGGCGACTGCCTGCCGCGCACCAGAGCCTGGACTTGGCCCACGGGGTATTCAACTGCCTGACGTGGGACGCCATGCCTCCCGAGCATCGAGAGCCCAACACGGCCGACCCTCTCACCGGCATGGTGCGCAGGGAGCGCTTGGCACACGCCTTTGCCACTTCGCTGCTGATGCCTACGCACGTGCTGGACGCGCACATCGACCCCGCACGCGCCGCAGACGTTCCGCACCTGGCAGGGGTTGCGGCCCGGCTCCGCGTTTCAGGGGAAGCCCTCAGCTGGCGACTAGCCCAGCTCCAACGCATCGACAGTGAAACACAGTGGGCGCTGGCCGGCTGGCCCGGCCCGGCGGAGGACACGAGCGTTCCAAGCCTTTTCTCGGAAGCTTTTGTTCGCATGCTGCACGTCGCCCTGGACCGGGGCTGGCTGTCCGCGCGCAAGGCGGCGACGACCTTGGGGATGACGCTCAGCGGGCTCGACGGCCTGTTCGCGGCCCACGAGATGCCCTCGCCGTTTGAGCTCTGATGCCGGCGTCGCGCAGCCATGCCTCCCCAAGCAGCGCGCTTTTGCCCGCAATGCTTTCCCTTGTGGCCATAGCGGAAAGCCTTATTGCCCACGAAAAAGCCGCTCCCGGGTGGGGAGCGGCCATGAATGACGCCAGCAGCTAGCCGGCTTGGCTCATTTGGGTGCCTGGTTGTGTTCGCCGGAGATGAACGCGAGCCAGTTGCAGGCTTTGGCGTGGGTCTTGAAGCGCGCAGCGGTGGTGCCGTTTGCGCTCACGGCGAAGCGGTAGGCCTTGCGGGCCTTCTCGGGAGAGTCCGATTCGTTGATGGCCAGCTCGGGGAGGCGGTACCTCTCGTGCAGATACAGCACGCGCCCGGTCGTCAGGCTGACCACCTTCAGCAGCCGGTTGGTGAAGATGATGCCCCCGCCGCACTCGTTCTTCGGCACCAGGATGGGCGAGCGCATGATGCCGCCCGTGCGTCCAATGGTGCCGATAGTGTCCCACTCTTGCAGGTCATCGATGCCCGTCTCCAGGTCGCCGTAGAACAGGCGAACCGGCGTGCCGTCCGCGCGCAGGCGCTCCAGCAGGTTCTGCACCTGTTCAGGCGTGTTGGGCGAGAACCAGGTCTTGGTGTCGCCAATGCGGGCGTACACCGTCAGCAGGGCGCGGTAGTACTCGTAGCGCTCGAGCGAGCCTACGGCGCCCGAGGCGGGGGTCGTGGCACTGCTCGTGTCGCCCAGGCGGGCCAGCAGTTCCTGCACATAGCTTTCGACGACGTCGAAGCCCAGGCAGCTGTAGCCGGCACCGCTCTGGAGAACGTACACGCGCTGTTCTTCGTTGAGCAGCACGTTGGGGTTTTTGGTTGCGATTGCAGCGGTCATGGTGATGTCCTTGGTGAAACGGAAAAGTCCTGCCTCGTGTAGAGAGCAGGACCCAGCGCGAAACCTCAGGACTTCAGCGGGCGCGCCCGCCGGGCTCAGAACTCGCGACCGAAGTGAACCCCTGCACCCAGGGCCACTGGTGCGCTGGCGTCGTGGCCGGGCTGCGACCGCAGGTTGGCCTGCAGGGCCAGCTTGCCGCCGGCGACCGGGGCAGAGTAGGACAGTTCCAGGCGGTGTTCGCGGCCGGTGGGGGCCAGGGCTATTTCGCGACGCTCGAAGTTCAGCGAGCCGTCGGTTTGGTTCTGGGACGTGGCACCGGTGACCGTCACGCTGCCGGACATGGCGCGCATGGGCATGGACAGGGTGAGGCCCGCGCGGTCCCGCGCCGTGAACAGGCCTTCTTGCGACAGGCCCAAGCTCCAAGCCGCTGTGCGGGTGGCGCTCAGCCCCTGGATGACCGACAGGCCGTTGTTGCGGTAGGCGCCGGTCTGGCCCATCGAGGCCATGGCCGACACGCGGGCACCAACGCCGATTTGCTTGCTGGCGGCCAGCGTCATGAATTCGGTACCGCTGGCGGCCGTCGTGGCGAACACACCCGTGCCATGCAGGCCCAGCATGCCCTCGCTCTCCGCCAGGCGGCCCAGCGACAGCACCGAGGTCAGCGTGTTCCCCGCTTGTCCCGTTGAATGCGTGAGCTCGGCCACCAGGATTTCACGGTTGCCCGCACTGCGGGAGGCTTGCGCCAGCCCGACGGTCTCGGCACCACCCAGTGCGGCGTCCTGAACCAGCGCACCCGCGCGCATCGACAGCGTCGGGGTGAGCGCCAGGCTCATGCCGGCATGGACGGCGTTTTCGACCAGGTTGAAGAACGGGGCGTTGAAGCGGGTGGCCTGCGCGCCCACCAGGGTCAGCGGCGCCTCGCCGGTGGCCTCCAGGCCAAAGAACGTGTTTTGTGCCCCACCAAAGCCAGCGCTCATGCGGGTGTTGTTCGACGCGCTGAACTCGACCGACGCCTGCTTGTTCACCGTGGCGAACGTGCTGCCGGCCGGGCCGAGCATGGCGGTGAGCGTCAGCGAGCCGGCCTTCGTCACAGTGGGCTCCGGGCGGACCGTGGCCACCGCGGTGTGCGCGGCGCCGCCGCCGGCCAGCAGGGCCACATGGTAGCCGCGGTTGAAGTCATCGACCGCCATGGTGGAGACCGAATTCAGGGCGGCGGCCACGCCAGCATCGGCCGTGCGCACGGTGGAGCTGCCGACTTCCACGCTCGGGCCACCACTGGCCGACTGCGCCGCCAGCTTGCCCACAGGGCGCAAGCTGTTGGCAATGTTGACCTTGCCCCAGCCGTACATCGCATCCGGGCCGCGCGAGGAGCACGCCGCACCGGTGGCGCCGTCGCTGCAGATGCGGTCTGCGGTGGCGAAGATGATGCCCGCCACTTGCTCTGCGGGCAGGAAGTTCCAGGTGCCCTTGATGAGCGCTGCCTGGCCCGCCACCACCGGGGTGGCTGCGGAGGTGCCGCTGAAGGTGACGGTCTTGTTGTTCAGCCCAGCGGTGGAGAGGTTGGTGCCCGGTGCAAACACGGTCCAGTTGGCCAGGGAAGGGTCCCAGTTGGAGAAGCTGGCCTTGGTGCCGGAGGCGTTCAGCGCACCCACGGCGATGATGCGGCCCTTCGCCCAGGCGGCGTTGGCGAAGTGAGCGGGCCAGTGCCCCGAGCCGACGTTCTCGTTGCCCATGGCGGACACCACCAGGGCGCCCCTGCCGGTTGCCGCGCGGACCTCGTTGCCCAGGGTGGGGCCATTGGCGCCAAGGCTCAACGAAATCACCGAGGCGCCGGCGCCCGAAAGCCACGAAACCCCACGGCCCGCGATGGCGGCGGAAGAGGGCAGGTCGCGGTCGAACACCTTGGCCTGCGCAAAGCTCGCGCCCGGTGCCACCTTGGCAATCACGCCGGTCGCCGAGGTGCCGTGCCCCATGCTGTCGGTCACGTCCGCACTGCCATCGAAGGCGTTGAAGGTGGGACCGATGCGGCCGGCCAGGGCCGAGTGGCTCCTCTCGACGCCGCTGTCTGCGACGCCCACCAGCACGCCCGCCCCGTTGTTCGGAAGGCCGGCACGGGCGTTGGCCTGGGTGTAGTCGTCTCCCTTGGGGCCTCCGCCCCCGCCGCCTCCCGAACCGGCGGCCAATGCCAGCACCCCGACGCCCGCGGCGCCGATGCCCAGCCACATCAGCGTGCGGTTCTCTTTGTCCGGCATCTTGGCCTTGGCGGGTGGGGTGGGCGAAGCCGTTGATGCCGGAGTGACCGGGAGGCTCAAATTCAGGGGTGCCGCCCATGCGCTCATGCCCATAGCAGTGGCGGTGAGCCCAATGACGAGGGTGCGCGCTGCGCGGGCTTGTGGGGTCAGCTGGAGAGAGTTTAGGTTCATGGCGTGTGAGGTAGGAGGGCGCGCCCCTTGAGCGGGCTGCGAAACGATTCGGTGATGCGTCAGTTTAACATAAATAGACACTGACAGTATCTAAAATAGCACTGCAAGTGTTTACACCCCCGAGAAGTGGCTTGGCCGAGGCCTTGCGGGCCGGGGGCTCCAGTGCGCGGGCCTGGCCGGAAAAGGTGTTTTCTGGCGAGCCGGTTGCGCTCGGGCGCAGGGGCTCCGGAGCCGCAGTTGGTGCTGGCGATAAACTGCCAGCTTTCAAGCCACCAGGAGGTTTCCCGTGTCTACCAATTTCCAAGAGCTCATCCGACAAGCCAACGAACTGTTTGCCGAGGCCGAGAAGCTGCGAAAAACCGAGCGGGCGGCCGCGATTGCGGACATTCGGGAGACCTGCCGCCAGCACGGCATCACGCTGCAGGACCTGGGTGGGGTCAAAGGCCCCAAGGGCCCCAAGCCGGCCGCGAAGCCCGCCGGGGCGCCAAGGTTCCGGGGGCCCCAAGGGGAGACCTGGAGTGGTCGGGGTCCACGCCCAGGGTGGCTGCGCGCCTTGCTGGCCGCGGGCGAAAGCGCCGAGACCTACCGCGTCGGCTGAGCTCCGGCGCGGATTGGCGTAGGAAAGCCTCTGCAGGTCCCGCGGTCGGAGTGGGTGAGCCACGAGAGCGCCCGGGTGGGCCTAAACCGGGCCGGGCCCTATACAGGACAGGACAAACCTGGAGCCCCTATGAACCTTCCTACCCCCTACGTCGTTGCCCGAAATCTCGACGTCCAGCCTTTCCGCGACTTTCTCTTCTCCCACGCCCGGACCAGCGCTGTCATGCCCGGCGCCGAGCTGGGGAGCAACCCTCACCTGCAGCGCCCGCTGCATTTCACCCTCGAAACTGCCCAGGCGCACGCCAAAGCGCTCAACGACGCCGGCGCATCGCCTGCCTGGGGGGCGCACATCGCCGCCAACCCTTGCCCGGGCTGTGGCCGCGTCATGTGGGCCAACGACCATGACTTCTGCTACCCGAACAACCGGGAGCGCTCATCGTGGCGCGCTGGCTGCAACGTTCATGACTTCGGTTGTGGCTTTGAGCTGGTGGCCCCGGTTGCGACCGAAGCCGAGGTGCTGGCCCTCTGGAACTCGGCGCTGGTGTTCGAGTACCCCAACGAGAGCTACGCCCGTGTCGAGCGCCTCGGTGTGTTCGGCCTCGAAGCCGCGCTCAAGGACGTGTACCTCGCCTACCCGGAGTATCAGGACATCAAGAAGTACCCGGACGGCCTGCCCAGCATGATTGATGCGTTCGCGGCCGACCCGTTCTTCAATCTGCACTTCGTGGCCAAGCAGTACCTCTATCTGATTGGCCCCAAAGAGGCTTGATTTCCCGACGCCACCCTTGAGGTGGCGTTTCTTCGTCTGGGGGGTGCGGAAGGCGCTTCGGAACGTGTTCTTTGGCGCGGGCGATAGGCAGGTCGCTTACGCCGGGACAGCCACCTCGCCGGCGAGCTATACGTTGGAGGACAACTTCTTCAACCCGTCAGGACCTACCCATGAATCCCTTCGAACCCGTCATCACCCGTGCCCGCCACGGCGGTCTCTTCCTTTCGGTACCTCCGGCGATTTCCGCGTACTGGGCCAGCCCTTCTTTCGCAGCGCGCACCCTGTACTCGGAGCGCGTGGAGCAGGTGGACCAACTGGCCATCGTGTACTTCATGCTCGACCGCCTGGCGCTCAACCCCGCGACGGGCGCAGCTGCCCTGGAAGCACTGAGCCGCGGCGAGGTCAACCTGGATTTCTTCCAGACGTCGTCTCCCGCGGGCCTGTTCTTCCTGGAAGTGGGCTCTCCCGAGCTCGCTGACCTGGTCGCCGCCGTCCAGCGCAACCTGGCCGGCCCGCGCACGGATGCGGTTCGTCGCTGGCAGCGCTGGCAGACGCCCCGCAAGGTGCATCAGCGCTACGCGTTCTACGACAAGACCCGGGCGACCTTTCGCGAGTCCTTCGAGTGGCCACGCGGAGACGGCTGGGGCCACATGTCCGAGTCCGACCGCGCCCGCCAATCAGCGCTCTACCAAGCGGTGGAAGAACACTCTCGCGCCGTCAAGTCGCGTCGCCTGGACCGCCTGAACTCCCTGCTGGCCCAGGCGACGTTGCACAACGTGAGCTACTACCAGTTCCTGGAGGAAATCGCGCTGCACGTTCTCGCCCCTGAGGACGGCGCCCCAGTGCACTGACCCTCATTCAGCGGCCCCCGAGCAATCGGTGGCCGCTTTTTCGTGCCCAAAGCCAACGCTGCGCGAACGCCCCCAGTGAGCAGACTTGCAGGTCTGGTGCGACAGGCCCGAATTTCCGAAGCCCCGCCGGATGGTTTCCCATTCCCGGGGTGCCACGCCCCCCCGAGCGTTGCCGCCTTCAGCTGTTGCGCGCGCGGGGCAGGGAGGTCCAAGGCAGGGCTGGTGCGGGGAGCGCCGGGCATATGCGGTATGCAGGTTGCATATGGCGGTCGGGCGGATTCTCCCCCTGGGGCTGGCGGGTAGGGTCCCCGGCGCCCGCGGCGGTCAGGGCGAAAAACCGTAGCGGGTGAGGTGAAAGAAGATGGGTGCGGAAAACGCCACCGAGTCCAGCCGGTCAAGAATGCCCCCGTGCCCCGGAACGCTGCGCCCCCAATCTTTTGCCCCCAGCGAGCGCTTGATGGCTGAGAGCACCAAGCCCCCGAAGAACCCGGTCACGACCACCAGCAGCGACATGCCCCAGGCTTCCCATGGCCCAAAGGGGGTCATGGCGTGCAGCGCCGCGCCGGCCAGGCTTGCCAACAAGCCGCCGCCCACCAGTCCCTCTACTGTCTTGTTTGGGCTGAGGAGGGGAGCCACCTTCGTGCGCCCAAACAATTTCCCACACACGTACTGCAGCACGTCTGAAATCTGGACCACGAACAGGAAATACAGCACCAGGGCAGCGTGGTTGGCCCCATAGCCCGGCAGGTCCAGAAACAGCAAAGCGGGGACATGGCTGATGCCGTAGACACAAACCATGACGGCCCATTGCACTTTTGAGACCCGTTCGAGGAAGTGCGTGGTGTCCTGAGGCAGCGTGGCCAACGCGGCCAGCATGAAGAACCCGTAGGTGGGGATGAGGATGGAAAACAGGCCATACCACCCGAAGGCCACCAACAGATACTGAAAGGGCACTGCCACGAAGAATGCCGTGAACATCACCAGCCGGTCACCGGGCCGGGTGGGGGTCAAGGACAGAAACTCTCGCAAGGCCAGGAATGACAACAAGGAGAACAACAAGGTGGTTGCTCCCGCGCCCAACGCCAGTACCGGCACGCCGACGCCAACCAGCGCCCACCACGCGTTGATGCGCTCCACCAGGTTGGTCACCGTGCTGTTGTTCGGGCCAACCCGCCAGGCTATGAGCCGCGCAGTCAACGTTGCGAAAGACAGCACCGCGAGGATACCCAGCGCCAATTGCCAGAAAGGAGTCATGAGTCAGAGCCTGGGGCCAAGTTGCAAACGAGCGCATGAGCGCGCGCCAAGAAGGATTCTTTTGATTCGCAGGGGTCCAGCGTCAGGGCCTCCCCGAAGCACACGTTGTTGATGAGGGGCACGGGGAGCCAGGACCCCTTGGGCAAAATCCGATGCAGGTTTTCCAGGTATACGGGAACCAATTGCACCTGTGGATGCGCCAGCGCCAGGTGGTACAGCCCGGACTTGAAGGGGCCCGGAAGCTCCTGGTCTCTTCGCGTTCCCTCTGGAAAGAAAATCAGCGAGCTGCCCTGCCTGAGGGCTTCGTGCACCGGCTCCAGGGGGTCTGCGTCTTGCACCCGCTGGCGGTCGATGAAGACCACCCGAAGGATTTTTTCGGCGACCCACTGCCGAGCGGCTGTGGCGCCCCAGTAGTCCCGCGCGGCCACGGGCCGGGCAGCCACCTTGGCATGTGTGCTGAGAACAGCCAGCATCGTCAACGTGTCCAGATGGCTGGTGTGGTTGGCAAAAAACAGGGTCTGTCGTTCGTTCACCGGGAGCGCCCCACAGGGGTAGGCGCCTACCGCCAGGCGTGTGAACCCGTACAGCCCGCGGCGCAGTGCGCGGTACGAGAGCCGGGTCAGGATGCGGCGTACGCTGGTATTCATGGGATGTCGCCCGTCATCTGCTGCGCCAAGGCCTGGGCTCGGGTGACACAGGTCAAGGCCGAGCCGGCGGCAACCAGGGCCAGGGCCGCCTGTAGGAGGAGCCCCGCGTACTGCGCGGGTGCCAGGGCCCCCAGGAGCAGGGCGACGCTGACCACGGCCATCCGATGCTGCTTGGCCATGGGGCCGCGAAACGACTGCTTTTTCCCCAGGGCGCCTGCGAACACCCGCACATAGGCGGTCAGCGCGGCCAGCAACGCCGCCAGCCACCCCAGCCACCCGAGGCCACAGAAATAGCCGAATGAGACCAGCACCACGGAGTCGGCGATGCGGTCCGGGAATTCGTTGTACAGGGCCCCCAGCGCGGAGCCTTTTTTGCCTTCAACAGCCACCAGGCCGTCCAGCACGTTGGCCAGGAGTCTCAGCTGGATTCCCGCGACGGCAAGCACCGACCCCGCAATTCCTGCCAGCCCAAACAGGCCCAAAGGCACCAGCAGGCTGGCCACCACGCTCAGGACTGATATCTGATTGGGGGTGACCCGGCTTTGCGCCAACCTCCGGGCCAGTGCTTGTATCGCGCGATTTGAGCGGGACTGAATTTCTCTGCGTTCCATGAATTTGGGGAGGTTATGGCCGGAGCGGGGCGCTATGCTTCGACGTATAGGGCCAGCCCCCTCAAAGCTGAGAGTGCCCTTCAAGCAGGGCCGGTCGTGCCCGGTTGCACCCGAGGGCTAACTTTCGGCCGTGGCCGGTAGCCGCACGTTGGGCACGCCAGGCGGCTGCGCTATACCTTGCACACAGGCCACAAGGAGCAAACATGCCAAATGACAACACGGAAAAACAGGAGCAGCGGCTTTTCGCCGACGCACAGGGGCACATGGTCGAGGTGATTCCTCACGACGACCCCGCCATCGTTCACTTCTCTGCCCAAGGGGGCGGCTTTGTGCGCGCAATGTCGAAGGAAGCCTTCGAGGGCCAGTTCACCCCGGCGTCCCCGCCCGGGTTCGCGCTGACCGCGGTCACGGGTGAATGGCTTCCGGAAGGAATGACCGTTGCCGCGTATACCAACGGCCAACGCTGGAACGGCTGGGCAATGCCGTACTTCCCGTTCGAGGCCGCGATGCAGCTGCTGCCACACACCCCGAACCTGCGCTACGACGAAGCCACGGATGCCTTCATCAGCACGCGGGAAGACTACCCTGAAGGTGAGGACGAGGAAAGCTTCGGCGCACAAACGCTGAGCGTTGCCGGTGCCCCCGTCAAGGTCTATGCCATCGGCACGGCCTACTGGACGTGGGAAATGGCGGACTGATTCCAGACCGAGGCCTAGCGCCTCGGTTTTTTGTTGAGCTGGGCGGCGGGAACGCGGAGCAATCTCGGGACTTTACAGCCCCGCCACCTATCGCGGTGATAGGTTGTAGCCTATAATGTCAACATGCCGGGCCGTTCCCGGAGTGAACCCCAATGCAGACCTACACCGCAAAACTCAAGACCCGTCGCGCGCTTCAGAAGATTCGCGACACAGAGGGATACGTCGACGCCTACGGCTGGTGGGCGGACGTGTGTCCTGGCGCGACGCTGCAACTGCGCGACGCCACCGCAGAGGACCTGGCCCGCTGCCACCTGCGGGAAAACGCCAGCCACGACCCGAAGGATTGGCTCTGCGAACTCTTCGAGCGCGGCAGCCTTGTCGCCCGCACAGCCATTGCCCGGCTGACCCCCAACGTGCTCGTTCAACCGGTCTAAACCGATACAGGATTTTCATATGTTTCAAAGAGGTCCCGGTGAGGGCTACATGGCCGCAAAGGCAGATGCCCTGGCCATCGACAAGACGCTGCGCTGCAAGAAGACGGACCGCGGCTACGGGGTGATGCGGGGCGACCGCTGTCTTGGCGCCGGTCGAATCGCACGTGACGCCTGGAACGAGGCCCTCGAGTCGCTGAGAACCGGTGTCCTTCCGTGGGAACGCAAATGACCACACCCGGCAAGAAGCCGGTCACCTGCCGCCTGTGCCGCACCGGCACGATGCAACCCATCGAGCGAGAACGTGTTTTCCACCCACCCGGCAAGACGGTGGTGGTGAAGACCTTGGCCGCGGCATGCGACCACTGCACGCATGAAGCTGTTCTGGCCTCGCAGCACGGAGAGAACCTGCAGCGCCTGGCCGCGCGCGCGGCCGAGTACGACGGTCGCCTGTTGGGGGAAAACATCTTCGCACTGCGCAGACGGCATGCGCTGGAACAGTCGGCTGTCGCAAGGATGTTCGGCAAAAGCACGCTGTCGTTCTCCCGCTATGAGAATGAGCACAGCTTTCCCGACGCGTCCACGACCAAGCTCCTGCAGCTCGCCATCGAGCTTCCCGCCGTGGTGCCCTGGCTGGCGCGTGAGGCGGGCGTCTCTCTTCCCTTCGGCGGTCCCGAGGGGAGGCCGCGTCACGAAGGGCCCCTGCCGGGCAAGGCCATCCTCGAATTGCGCCGGCGGTATCTGCTGGACCAGGCAAGCGCCGCGCGGATGTTCGGCAGGAGCACCATCGCGTTTTCGCGCTATGAGAACGGGCACCATGTGCCCACCGCGTCCACCGCCAAACTCCTGCGCATGGCCATCGACCTCCCTGAGGTGGTGACTTGGCTCGCGCGGCAGTCCGGCACCTGCATCACGCTGATGCTCCCCGCGTCGGCCCCGGCAACACCCACCCCATCTCTGGAGTCAGCATGAACGCTCACCGCATCTACGGCATCGAACCCGGCCAGGTCTACGCGCTGTTGGACGGCTCACCCGGGCGAGTCATCGTTCGTGATGTGACCACCCTTGCGGAAATTGACGACATCGTCGTGTTCGACGAGCAGATGAGCGAGGAGCGGCGCATCGGCGCGTACACGCTGGCTCGGGGCCGCTACTACCTCGTGGACTACGCATCCGGCGACAGCAAGAGCGAGCTGCTGCGGGCGCTGCGCGAAGGGGACGCGACTCCCCCGCAACAGCGTCGCCTGGCCGCGCTGTTCAAGGCCCAGCAGGACGCCCTGGCCGAGCAGCTGGTCCACGCCAGCCGCGGTCGTTTCTTCGTCGACAACGGCGAGTGGCGCTATCTCGACGATGAGCGTGAGGGCATGCGAACCTGGCTGAGCATCCGGGTTGCCAACAACGCACACCTCGGCAGCAAGGGCTCCCGCGCGGATGCTTTGGACGCTGCGATGAAGGCGGAGGCCGCGCGATGAAGCTGCAAGCACATCATCTGTCCATGCTGCTCGACTTCCAGAGGTGGGCGCCACCGGCCAATCAGCGCAACATGGAGGCGGTGAACCCGTGCACGCTCTCCGACTTGCTGGACTGCGACTTGGTGGCGCGCGACGAGACCCGGCACGTTGTGTTGACCTCGCGCGGCGAACTGGCGCTTGAGGCGGCCCTCGACGGGATGCGCGCTGCGATGCTCGACGGAATGCGCGCTGCGGGGGAGCAAACGACGACCTGAGGGCCGCGTCGAGGTCTTCTAAAGCCCGGCAACACGCTGGGCTTTTTTGTGGACGTTTCCCGCTCCCGCGACTTGGCCGCTTGCCTATACGGAGCAGACCCTCCCTCCACTCCAAAGGACACCCCATGGAACAAACGGCACACATTGCCCCCGAATCGCTCACCAGCGACATCCTCGAAAACATGAGCGTGGCGGACCTCCAGTCCGTCATGGCCCAACTGGTGGCAAATGCCCCGGTCGGACAGGACTCGCATCCGCTGGACCTGCCCTCGTTGCAGACCGCCTACGTGCAGACCCTGCTCAACGCCAAACAGGGCTTCAACCTGGAGGTGGGCCAGCGCATGGCTGCCCAGTACTCCATGGCCACCAACAAGCCCGCAGGTCTGGCTCTCGCGAAGTACCAAGCCCTGGGCTGGGATGCGGCTATGCAGGCCCTGCTCGCCGAAGACGACTTCATCCCCCAGATTGGCCCGCTGTGCCTCTGGGCAGAGAGCGAAGGCGGCTGGTGGGTGCATGACTTCGGCTGGGCCGACAGCCCTTGGGCCGCCGCGGGCTACCCGCCGCAATCGTTGGCGTCTCCGGACAGCTCCGCGCACGGTTGGGGCCTTGCTCCCCCCGCGCAAACGTGGGTTCGCTGGGACAGCCTCCCGCGCTGAGCGCCACTCGCCAGTTCCCTTTCCTGACATCAAGGACCTTTTCATGCAACTCTCTGTTGGCCAAAACGTCATCGCGCCGCTGCCCTTCAACTGCATCTGTGGCACCGTCGAATCTGTCGATACCGATGGTTGGCTCACGCTGACCAACGCTTTCGACATCTTCGGCAGCATCGGTCGCCGCGCCCGCATCTGTGCGAGCACGGCCCGCCCTTTCGAGGAAGCCCCTCGCGTGCTGGGCCTGGCGGACATGGGTCGTTTGCACGAGCCCGCAACGGCCTGAGCTTTCACCCCCTGCCAAGCCTTGGCAGAGGTGCTCCGCGTCTGATTCCCCCCTGCCCCTCGAACCGTAATGGTTCCTGGGGCTTTTCTGTCTGTGCAGAACGGGGCCCGACAAAGAAAAAAGTCGACTTTGCACTTTACGCGCTAAACCTGATTGCTAGATGCCAGAGTCAGCACTGAACGTCTTGGTGCGAATTCTCGGCTCTCATGCACCCCACCACAGCCCCCTCAGCGCCGCGCGCACCACGCTTCGCGGACTACGCCAGTCGCCCCGTTTCCGCCACCCAAGAGGTCCAGGTCCACACCACAAGCTCCGCCACCGCGTCACCGGATGCTTTCTCGCGCACGCCCTTATTCGGCGCGAGTGAGAAAACGCGCCGCTTCCTGGCCCCCGATGAAGAACTGGTGGTCATCGACGACCAGGACGGCTATCAGGTGCTTCTTGCCGGCGGCCTAAAAAGCAGTATTCCAGGCCCCTATGGCAAATCCGGGGCGGTGGTCAGCAGCCGATTCGACCAGACCGACTACACCGTCTTCCTGGGGCTCTTGCGCTACGTCGAAGGTCGCCTGGGGGTGAGCGTGGTGTTCGAGCCCTATCGGTTTGCGTGCACGCTGGGGCTCACCGACAGCGAAGAGAACGTCAAGGTTCTGTTTGCGTCCATCGCTCGCATGGCCGAGACCCGCCTGGCGGTGCGCTCGCCTATCCCAGGAACACCGGTGCACTTCGAATATGCGGTTGGGCGCTTGGTGAGCAGCGTGGGCTACAACACGCAGACCGGCAAGTACAGCATCATGCTGGACCCTCGCATGGCGAATTTGTTTCGACCCGCCCATTTCTGCGCGCTGGACTGGGAGCAACGCCTTGCCCTCAAATCGTCCCTGGCCCGTTGGCTGCACGCGGAGCTGAGCTCGCACGAAAGCGGGCGCTTTCGCTGGACCCACAAGCTCCAGCAGGCCTATGGCGCCAAGAGCACGCCAGCCGTGTTCAAGATGCGGTTAAAGCAGGCGGCAGTGGAGGTGGCCGCGGTCACCGGCTGGACGCTGACCTTTGAAAAACCGGGCAAGGGGGCCAATGAGAAGCTCGTTTGCACGAAAAAGCGCGCGCACTGAGGCATCGCATTCGTGTCCACAGGCGGCCAATTGGCCGCCTTTTTCATGGCCGTTTTGCGGCCGCAGGCGACTTCTCACTGCCCGATGTCGCCTCGTTTCAGCGCCAGCTACCCGCCACGCCCGACCGGAGTTTCTGATATCCCTTGGCCGGAGTTTCTGATATCGCGCGAGCGCCCCCAGACCGCAGTTTGTGATATTGGCCGCCGGAGTTTGTGATATTGACCGTTTCCGGAGCGCGAGGCCTGGCGCGGGCTTCCGGGCGATTTTGGAAGCGCTAAACATATCTTAAGCAACAAGGGGGAGGGGCCTGGCGGGGGGTTAAGCGAAGGCCACCCTTCCAGGGCAGGCGGGGCGAAGCCTGCCCAGTTCCCCACGTCCGCGCGCCCTGTCCTTCTCGACGAGAACAACCGTTCGAACACCCAAGCCGACGACGGAATTTAAAGGGCCTGTGTCGGGAGGCTGGTGGGCAGGCTAAGAAGCAGGGGGCAAAGCCCTCAACACCGGGACTGCACCCTAGGCTTTGCCAAGGAGCTTGTGCTGGACGCGGAGTGCTGGAACCCGTCCCGTTCGGGAGGAGGAGGTCAGAGAGCCAAGAAAAACTCCCGAGTAGCAATGCCACACGGGAGTCGAATCAGCGATTGGACTGCGGCGTCCAGACGGAGCCGCAGCAGAGCCCGGTTACTGGCTCTTCTTGGCGACCTTGATGGCCAGGGTTCGGGCAACACCAACGCGCTCGATGAGGTCGGCGTGATTGGCGATAACCGCGTCCCGGACCTGGTTGGCCAGCTGTGCGATGGTCAGGCCATTCTCGACATCGTCGTCGCGACGGGGCAACAGGTCTTCGAGGCCTTCCACGGCTTCCCAGGACTGGCTTTGCATGCCCAGGCCGTCCAGCATGCGGTTGGTCACCACTTCAACAACCAGCTTGCCGTCGCGGATTTCCGGGCGAATCATGGTGATGTACTCGTCGCTGATTTTGTGGTTCAGCTCGAATCGCACGAACGGCTTGTCGCCCTCCATGATGGCGTCGTCGTTGTAGGTGCCGAGATGGCGCAGGGCCTTGGTCGCGCAGAACGCTTCTTTGAGCGTATCCAGCAGGGCTTGCGCGTCTTCAGCGGACGTGCACTTGGCGGCTTGTGCCAGTAGAGTTTTGGCTTTCATGAATTCTCCTGAAAATGGGCCGTGCCATAAAGGCAGGGCTCCAGGTTAAGACTGAGGTTTTGGGGGGTCTTTCTCGTGTAGCCACTGCAGGGAACAGCGGGCTCGGGCGGCAAGCCCCCGACCTCTGCCGCGCGCAGGACGGGTTACGGTGCGGGGGATAAACACATTTCGTTACACGGTGGTTTTAGCTCCTATCAGCTTTCCGCCATGGACCTCTGCACCGCTCGCCCGCTCTCGTATCCCCAGGCTGTTCTGGTTCGCCCGCCCCTGGACCCGCGTCTTCTCGCCCTGGTCAAGGACTACGGCAAGCGGGAGGAAAGCTGGGGTGGCCGTTTCGTCATGGCCACCTCGGCCCCGGAGGCTGACGCCATTCGGCTGGACGGCAATGATTATCTGTGCCTGACCGGTCATCCCGCCATCGTGAACGCGCAGGTGGCGAGCCTGAAGGCATCCCTCCGCGATGGCGACAGCGCACCGCCATCGGTCATTCAGTCCACCGCGCTGGTGGGCGAGGGGCATCCGAGTCGCCGCCTGGAGCAGGCCCTGGCGCGCTACGTGGGGAAGGACGACGTGCACCTGCTGCAGTCTGGCTACATCGCCAACGTGGCGCTGCTGCAGTTCCTTTGCCACACCAAGCCCCCTGTCTACGTGGACTCCCAGGCTCACATGTCCCTGTGGGAAGGCGTCAACGCCGCCCGGGCCACGCCCACCATGTTTCGCCACAACGACGTAGAGCACCTGCGCCGGGTCATGGAGCGCAACGGACCTGGCGTTGTGCTGGTGGACTCCGTCTACAGCGGGGTGGGGTCTCGATGCCCCTTGGCGGAAGTGGCGGACCTGTGCGAAGCCACCGGTAGCACGCTGGTGGTGGACGAATCGCACTCGCTGGGGCTCTTCGGAGAACAGGGCGCTGGGCTTGTGGCGGAGTTGGGGCTGACGGACCGCGTGCACTTCATCACTGCCAGCCTGGCCAAGGCGTTTGCCGCGCGCGCGGGCTTCTTCACTGCACCCGCATGCCTGAGGGAGTACATCTACTCGCTGAGCTTTCCGAGCGTTTTCAGCTCCTGCATGCTGCCGCACGAGGTGGCGGGGCTCGCGGCCACGCTGGATGTGCTCAAGGGTGCGGACGCGGCCCGCGCTCGGTTGCATGCCAACGCAGCGCGCATCCGGCAGATGCTGGCGGACCGGGGCTTTCCGGTTGCGCACAGCACCGAGCAAATCATCACCCTGGTGGTCGGAACAGAACCCCAGGCCATGCAGTTGCGCGACGCATTCGAAGTGCGGGGCATCTTTGCGGCCCTGTTCTGCGCACCGGCAACTGCGACCAACCGGGCCATGCTGCGCATGACGGTCCATTCGGACCTGACCGAGTCCGACATGCAGCGCATTGAGGCTGCCGCCACGGCCGTCGCACGGGAGCTTCGTCCCTGGGAGTGGGCCAGCGCGCGTCGCCAGGGCCTGGTGTTCGTGCCGCCCGCCGACTGAGCCCGCACCGCGGGCGTCGCTACTCTTCAGCAACAACGGACCATTTCATGAACACAAAATTTGCTTGCACGATTGCAGTGGCCTTCGCGATGTTCGCGGGGATTGCTGGGGCGGAGGTTCTCGGACCTGGCGACCAGCCGCCGCCGGCGGGCTTTTCTGTTGCTGTTCTCGAACCGCTGGGCGGGCGGATGTTTGTGCCCCAGGGTTGGGAGGTGCGGGAGCGCCATCAGCAGGAGACTGCCCTGGGCTGGGAGGTGATTCGAACGAAGGATGGCGTTGCGACAGCGCCGGCGTTTCATGTGCGCATGCAGCCCTTCATCTTCCGCGAGGGGGGCGTCAAGGCCAGCGTGGCCGCCCTTTCGGGCATGGCCCAGCGCAAGAAGCAAGCCGACCGCGTCATCAGCGAATGCGCCCCGAGTCATGTGGGCATCTTTCAGCGCATCTGCCTCGAGATGACGGAGCGGACGGCCAACGGCAAATCGTCTCGCTTCCTCTACTCGGTCTTTTTCAACGACGCTATGGACCTGATGGCCATGACGGTGGCGGTTGCCCATGAGGACCAGTGGGACAGCGCCAGCCCCCTGTTCAAGCAAATGGGCAACGTCGAGCTGCTCCCCGCCAACCCGACAGGCGCTCGATAGCCCGGCCCCTGGAGAACACGTTTTCTCCCTGGCAGGAATTTGCACGACCCCAAGAAGCCCCGGAGCTATACCTAGGCAGGAGCTATGAAGCGCCTCGCCTGCAACAAAGGCATCCCCATTGACCCAACCGAGGAACTCAACGATGACGCAACAACCCCTCTGTGGTCCGGAGCTTGTGGCAAAAGCCATTCTCTGCCACGCACTTCAACTGGCCGGCAAGTCCGCCACCCACGGGATTTCCCGGGAAGACTTCCAACAGCAGATGGCCCCCTGGGGCGCAGACGCTGCGGAGCGAGTCCTCCAAGGTTCAGCTGCGCTCTTCTGCGCGAGTGCGGACTCCGTCAAACTCACCGCGACGGGCGCCTCTGAACTGCCGAAACTCAGCGGTAGCGGCGAAGTCCTTGCGGTCATGGCCGACATCATTGGTGTCAGCGGACGCCACTGATTGCAGGGGTTCCTGACCTGAACGACGAAGTGCCGTTCTAGGCCCCTCTCGTTCACTCTCCTCAGGTCCACCCGCTTGATTCGACATCCCAGGACGCCGCCGGCCTCCTGGGATTTTTGGTATGTGACGAGGCGGCGGGCGGCAGCAGCGCCATGGCGTGTAACTTTGGCGTTCTCTAGACGAGAGAGGAAAACTCTCTCAACCAGGAACCCATGCCTACCTCAACACCTATTCTCTCCCCGGACAAGGTCCCGCACCGCATGGACCAGATGCTCGGCGACGCTTTCCAGATTCTTGCCTTCCGCGACCTCGAGCGCCCGCACCAGCTGGCAATGGCGCACTACATGGCCATCGACGGCGAAGCCTGGTGTGAAGGCCTTCCGGCCGGGGCCGTTTGGCCCTCCAAAGAGCAGCAGCAAAAAGGCCTTCGCCGTTGTTTGCCCCGGATGCTCGAGCTGTACGGCGACACGCTGTTCGGCGTGGCCCTGCTGCCCCGCGAAAGCCTCCAACAAGCCATCCTGCAGTCCAAAGAAATCGGGGGAGACTTCCCCGACTGGGACGCGTACCACGCCTGGTATGTGAACGCAGGCGACATGCCCAACCACGGGAAGACGAACCGCTGGCCCGTCATCCTGTCCGACCTTGGCGACGAGGTTCTGCAGGACGGCTGGCACCGGCTGCACTGCTACCTGAAACGCGGCGACGCCGACATCCCCGCGGTGTTCTATCCCCGCGAGCACCACCTGCAACAGGCCGGCCTGGCCTGACCCCCGACTGATTGCCCGAATGCCCCTTGGACGCAAGTTCTCGGGGCATCTTTTCGTTTTCCGCGCGGCGCTGCCCGGCACAGCCTGAAGAACGTGTTTTCTGCCTCGGACGTGCTGGGGCAGATACGTGGGGGTGCGCGTGCGCTCGTCCGCGCCCTGTCCTTCCGTCGCTACACGCAGCAGACCCTTCTTCTCCCTCAAAGGACACCATGCCCAGACAAACCATCTACATCGCGCCTGGCAATGCCCAGTGCCGCGTGTACGCTATCCCCTACGCCATGCGGCCAGGTCAGTCGCCGGACCACATCCTGCCTCAGTACCGCGACGCCTGGGTCGAAATTGGCCTGCTGAACTACGACCTCGAGCTCGTCTGCCTCGAACCGGCCTACGCTGCCTGGGCTGATGACATCCAGGGACAGATGGGCGGCACCTACTTCGAAGTTGACACCGTAGCAACCTGAGAACCCCACATGCAAGTCCAACAAATCATCCAAAGACCCGATGGGTCAGAACGCCGAATCACTGCTTATGGCGGCATGGAGCCGAACATGAACTTCTCGGTTGGCGTTTACGTCCACCGGCGCGAGAGCCCCTTGCACGACTGGAAGCTGATGAGCGACAGGCCGCACCCCGACTGGCGAAAGATGTCCGTCGACGAGTACGTCAAGCACGGCCGCTCTGAGATGCTGCAGGCAGTTACCCATGGCGAAATCCTGAAAGTGACCAACGCGTTGCGCGCGATGTGACCGTCGGCTCGGCCCCTCTCAACTGATTTCTCGAACGCTCTTGGACCGCAATGTCCAGGGGCGTTTCTCTTTCGGGCCTATCCGTCGACATCTCGGGCCAGATGCGGCACGTTCGGAGGTGGCCAGTTCGTTTCGGCCGAGCGCGCAAAAAGACGCCCGAGGAACGAATCCGAGGGCGTCGGAATAACGTAGGGCGGTCAGCAAACCAAGTGCTGCACGGTCTTCTGCATCAGGTTGCGTTGAGCACCGCGCGGCCTTCAAAAGGGTACTGTGTCCTTGCCCAGGGTTGAGTTCCGGGAACCCCGCGGGTAAACTGGTCCTCAACAAAAGAGAGGTGCGGCATTGATGCAGCAAGACATGTTTTCAGGCCACGGCGGCTCCGCTGAGCTCGCCCTGTCGACGGTCCAGGTGGTGCCCCTGGGCAAGTACAAAGGTAAGCCGTTCGACGTGCTGCTGACGGACGCCGCCTACGCCTTGTGGCTGCTTTCCTCGATGTACTCCAAGCTGGAGCACCAGCACCCCGAGCTGTTTGCCTTCCTCATCTCCCGGTTTGGCCCGCCCGACCAAACCCCTGTTCACAACGCGCTGCAGAACAGATTCTTGGACGAAACATTTTGCATAAGGTTCGCGTTGGCCAGCAGTGCCGGGCTACGGGCGGCTGCGGAAGCGCTTTCTCTGTTCACCCTGGACCTTGAAGCGTTTTGGAGGAAGAACGTGCAGGATTCGTTTGAGCCCTGCCTAAGGCTCTCCGAGTTCTCTTCCAACATGGCGGTGCTAGCCCAAGGCCTTCGCGAGCTCTCCGCGCTAAGGGACACCCTCCTTCGGGAGGGTGTCCCTTTCGAGCTCGTGGGCGCGGACCCCTCTTTGGGGCCAGATGGCGAGCGTTGCGTTCCGCTGCGGTTGGACCGACTCGAATTCGAGGCAGACGGCGCGGACGTGGGCTATCGGCTTGATGTGGGCTATGTGCTTTCTGCGGTCCGGCACAGTGTCGACTTCGAAGGCTACGACCGCAGGAAGACCACGGTGCTTTCCGAGTTGGCCTGCTACACGGGCTGGCGCATAGAGGTGAAGCCGGTGGTCGGGGACGACTACCCCGTGGTGCTTCGACGCATGAAGACCGCCCGTGTGCACGCCTTGCTCATCGGGGAATACACCGGCACCGGGGCCACGTGGGAGCAGCTGGTCAAGGTGTTTGCCTTAAGCGGCATCGGTGTGGTTCTGCTGGAGGATGTCGAGCGCGTCGACGTGCCTCCGTGCCTTCGGGAGATTCCCGTACGCCGGCTCACGCAGGAAAGCGCTGCCGCCATCCTGGCGCAGGAGTACGAGGCACACGTCGCGGCTCTTCGACAGAAAGTTGCGGAAAGGGTGGAGCCTGCGTTCCCTGTGAAGGAAGGGCAGTACGACACGCCGTTTTGATGAGGGCGGTTTTCGTCGGGCGCCCGCGGGCCTGGTGGCGCGCAGAGTAACTACACCTGCAAACACACCAGAAATTCACTGCCATGCCCCTTGCCGAATTGATACTTGATAGCTCGCCAACCAATTTCGAGAGCTTTTACCTGAAGGCCACCGACCAGACGACGTCGCTTGTCGTCCTGATTGCCGCGCGCGAGCAAGTCAAACGATTGCGTGAAAACCTCGGAGAAGCCCCGGGCTTGTACGTGCTTCAGGCAGAAGACTCCACCGTGTATGTGGGCCAGTCGAAGAACCTCCACGACCGCTTGAAGTCGCATCGGAGCAGCGACAAGATAAAGTTCCGCCGGGTGATGGTGATGTACCGGGACCAGGGCTTGTCCAGGTACCTGGACTACGCGGAAGCGCGCATCTACCAGCACCTGAAGGAGATGGGCTACCGCCTGGACCAGTCTTCTCTTTCCGGGTCCCTGACTACCAAAAAAGACCGCTTGTTGGCGCTGGACCGCGAGCACGTGGCCACCGCTGACGGGCTTGTTCGCCAGTTCATTTCGTATGTCGTCGCGCTGGGGCTTGCAAAGCCCGCAGCCCCTGCCCGCCACCACGCTGAAGCGGCTCGCGCTACCCCCGAGCCCTCGCTTGTAGCCAGCTCCGGGCCTACTGCTGCGCCGACCCCGACGGTCGCAGTTCCCCCGCCTGAGGACCTGGGAGGCCCCCGAACCTTGGTCTTCTAGCCCCGCCGGGCCATACAGTCCTTGGGCAATGAAACCTCCCCAACAGGGTTAGTTGCTATGGCGTCGAAGCCCCGCCAAACGAATCAGCGAAAGACGCCCGCGTCCTGGAGTGCGTAGACCGCCTCAGATGCGTAGAGGTCCTCGTTGACCTTGTCCACGAGCGCCTGAACTTCCGACAACGGAATCCACACACCGGAGCCAAACCGACTGGTGGCAATCCAGGACAGCAGCGGTCTGTCCGGTCTGTCTTCACCCGGGGCCTCCAGCTCGAATCGGACCGAGAAGCCTTCGCTGTCCTCGCTCTCGTCTTCGACCAGGGCCAACGTCGCGGTGAACAAGGTCCGGCCATCGGCATCGTCCAACCGCAGCCAGCACGACCACTCATCGGCCTCTGTGTCCAGGATGGGCAGCCACAGGGTCAGGCCCTTTTGGGCAATCGACGGCGCAAAGTAGCCCAGCACGGCCTCGTACAAAGCCAGCATGCGCTGCTGTAGCGTGTCACGCACCGCAGACCACGCTTTGGCGTAAGGCGTGGGGGCGTCGCCGCCTCTGACCGCCCGGGGCGCCTTGTTCGGGGCGCTGGCGGCCTGAAAGGCTTCCCAGCTGGCGTACCCCTCCACAATCGCGACGAGGTCCTTCGATTGCCGGTCCGAGACTGGGGCGCCCAGCTGCTTGAGGTGGGCGTGCACCAGTCTTGCTGCGGTGGTGGGGTTGGGTTTCTTGTTCATGGTTCCAGTGGTCGCGGGTTGCCTACAGCTGTGCAAGGTGGGTTCTCCGGACAGGGGAGGGCCCACAGGTCGAATCATGCCGCAGCGCTTGGTGCCGGAATCGGATGCTCCAGCAGGCCGTCCCAGGCCATTTTCTCGTCGTTGGTCAGCGTCGCACCCACGAGCAGGCGCGCGAGGTTCGCTTCGGCCGCAAGGAGGGCGGCATTCAGGGCGTTCTTGCCGAGGCTGGACGAGACGTTGTCGATGGTGCGGCTGGCCTGCATCACGCGCTTGAGCAGGAACAGGCCAAACGCCCTTTGTTCGGCGGGCGCCAGCTGGGCAATGGGCTTGCCGAACGTGGTCACCACCTCGTCTTCCAACGTGGCCTCGGCCAGCTTCGAGTACCAGCCGGAAATCCACTCCATCGTTTGGCGCATGTTCAGCGCGGCAGCTGCGGCGAACTCATTGGAGACGCGTTGGACGTGGGTCAGGGGGGCGGGAGCGGAGGAGGGGGTGGTGGCGGGTGTGGTCATGGTGGGCGTTGGGGCTGTGAGGGAAAAGAGGGATGCCAGTAGGTGGCGAGTCGATGTGTTTATTATACTGTAGTATAATCTAAAACGCAAGATGGTTTTGCAGCACGCCTCCTATACAAAGCAGACCCGTCATCACTTTACAGGACCTCTCCTCATGAACACTTCTCTCTCTCAAGGCAACCCGCCGCTCTCGATTGTGGACCGCTGGTACGGACTGTTGCTGCCCCTCGCACTGGTCTCATGCATTCTGGTGCCAGTCGGCCTCAAGTTCTGGCTGCCTTCCGTGCCTTCTGGGGTGCTGGCCGTTCTCATGGCATTCGGCACTGTGCTTGTGGTTGCAACCTTGGTGCTGGACGCCAGGCACCTGGCCCGCCGCGCGCGCGAACCCGGGTTCAACGCCTGGGACGAAATCTAACCTCTTGACGCCGGACCACACCATGTCATTTGTCATCAAGTTTCCCGACGGCTCTTACAACCTGAGCAATGCCGAAACCGGCGCCAACGGGTTTCCCGTCACGCTCTCCGAGGCCACTCGTTACGCCACCCGGGAAGCCGCGGAGCCTCTTGCCGAGGACCTGCGCAATCCGGACGGCACCGGCGTCGAAATTGTCGAAGTATCGGAGCTTGCGGCAGACTCTGCCACCGCCCCGCTGCTGAAACTGATTAGCGCTTTACGACAAGATGTGGAGGCAATCCGCAGAGAAAACTCCGAGCTGGAAGCAAAGCTGAGCGACGCCCTGGGCACGGCCGGCATCCTGTATCACGCTCTGGATGACGCATCCAGTGTTGTCGACAAGGGGGATGACGAGGCCTACGCCTACCAGGCCGAGCTCGAAACTGGCGCCGCTTTGCTGGGCATCCAGCGAGGCTGACTGGCCTTCATTTGACGGACCCCGGCGTTTTGTCGGGGTCTGCTCTTTTTGGAGGTTCGCACGTTCGCTACAGGAAGCAGAAGCACGTCTTCTTCAGACCCCCTATTCCCTTGGCGGCCTCGCGCTGCCATACACTCTTAGGACACCATGTACACCATCAAAAATTTCAAGTCGTTCAAGGGCCACGAAGGCGAACCCTGCGGCCAAGGAACGTTGCACGGACCCGCGGGCAAAGTCGCCGACTGGAGCGATGACTCCTGGGGCGGACCGATGCGAGTGGACTTCGTCAACCGCGCTGCCGAGGCCGCATTTGTGGACTTCGCGAAGACCTACCTTGCTGACAAGAAGGACTTCGATGGCCAGCCTTTCGACATCCCGAGCATGAGCTCGTACGGCCTGGTCGAAACGGCGCTCTTCTCCCTGAGCATCGCCGCCCAGGAAGACAAAGAACTGCTCAAGCACGCCAAGAAGGGCATCGCCTATTTCAAGACGGACGCCGCGAAGCCCGAGGGAAAGACCCTCTACATCTCGAGCGCCGCGTACACCCCGGAAAACGTCGCCAAACTTCGTGCCTCGGTTCCGGACATTCTGGAAATCGTCAACGAACGTATGGGCCTGCCCTTCATCGATGCCGACCAGCACAAGCTGGCTCAGCTGAACAAGCACTACAAGGCGCTGTGCAAGTCGAGCACGCTGTACTCGAAGCGCAATGAAAAGGGCGAGCTGCAAGTTTTGCAGGTGAAGCTGCCGTACTCGGCGGCCACCGCGGACATGCTGCGCAAGAAGCACCCGGACCTCGTTGAAATCATCAACGAGCGCTACCTGTAACCCGGGCTTGGCCCGTTGATTCACTCCCCGTGGCTTTTGCTTCGGGGAGTTTTCTTTTGGGCTTGGACGTTAGGCGCGCCTGCGAGAGGGGGCTGGCGAAAGCCGGGTCTAAACCCCTCGCGCTACACAAAGTCCCGCCACACCGTTGCCCCATGAACACGCCCGAAACCAAAGCCCTGTCGCCCGCCCCGGCCGGCTGGGAAATCCCCAATGCCCGGGACATCCCCGGCAACACCTGGGCGAACGTACCGCCTCTGCAACTGGAGGTCGTATGGGACGGCCCCCGTTTTCGAATCGTTCCGAAAAAGTCCGCTTCACCGGTGGCCGCAAAAGCCTAGCGCACAACCGCGGGTGCGTGCTCTAGGGGCCTTCGGCCGGACTTCCCTGCCAGCATGCCCTAGTTGCAGAAGGTCTGGTTGCCGATGCGGTTGCAGGTGGTCGAGGTGCCGTCGCTTCGGTTGATGAACGTCTGGTTGCCAATCCGGTTGGCGTTCCAGGTGTTGCCGTTGCTGTCGCTGCCGTAGGTCTGGTTGCCAATCTGCGTTGAGTTGAACGTCCGGCCGTTGCTGTCACTCCCGAAGGTCTGATTGCCCACATTCGTGGAATTGAACGTGCGCCCGCTGCTGTCGCTGCCAAATGTCTGGTTGCCGACGCGATTGGCGTTCCAGGTGTTGCCGTTGCTGTCGTTGCCGAAGATGGGTTGCGCTTGTGCGGAGAGGACCCCGAGTGCGATTGCCGCGGCAAAGAACGATTTCTTGAGCATGTTGCTTCCCTGATGGACTGGTTTTGATGTGACTGCCATTTGGGAGGTTAGGGGAGAAGCGATTTGGGGTCAAGGGGCGCATCCCGAGGGGATTCGTCTCACAGGGAAATTGTTGTAGTGGTATCGGGAGCCGGACATCGACTTAGGGTCGAATGAGCTCATGAAACCACCGGTGCTCCGGGGCCAGTTCGTGCCCGAGGAATTGCTCGGCCACAATTTGTCCGGATGCGGGGAGTACTTTTAGGGTGGGGCACTGAGGCAGGAGCCCGGGCAAAGCCGCCGCACAGTTGGGATTTACAAACCTAACATGGGGGGCTTCCCCTAAGCAGCTAGCCCCCTCAAAAAGCACAACGCTGTTTAAGAGCTCTGTTTTAGATGACAAGTGAAACACTCCGTCAGGCTGTCGAACCAATGTGCCATGTTCAAAATCGGGCATCCCGTCTTCGCCGATAGCTACCACGTAAGAAGTGCTTCCAAAAATAGCCTCAAGTCCTTCTCCAAGATGGGGAAGTCCGTCTCCCTGGATGTTTGCAAAAAGAACTAGAGGATAGGCTAACTCCCCGTATCGGCTAGATTTCTCCCTAAGGCTCTCTACTAGCCGTTCCCGGGTGTCAAGGCACATGGCTCCATAGGATGTTTCGCGAACAAAGTAGTCTGCCGTTTTTGGCCTTCGGTGTATTTTGAACTGCAAATGCCAGCCAGGGCGAATTATGTCAACGTGAAACGTTTCAACGTTGTTGTTTAGGTGGATGGCTTTGCCAAGCTCTTTTCTGATTAGTACTTCGTTTAGCGCCTGGTTTTCAGCATCGGAATATTCGAGGACGGTGAGCGCCGCGCTGCAACGAGATTTTCTTAGGTGGCACAAGTCGTTTGCTAGTTTTCGCAACTCTCTCTTGTGTCTTGGAGTATCGTGAACAGTTACCACTTCGACATAAAACCTGACTCCGTTGAGGGAGCACAAAAAATCGGGCGAACGGCCAACTGATACTTTCGGTTCAATCGCGTCCACCACAACCCCCGACTCCAGGAGCTGTTCGTGCACTCGCAGCTCGAACAAAAATTCCTCAAATGCGGACGGACGGTCGGCGATTATCTGTTTCCACAGGGCATGCTTGGCGGGACCCTCTGGGTATCTCGAAAACATGCGGTTTGCTTGTTCGCGCCGCTCAGCCGAGCCGGGCTTCCCCATGCGGTCGAGAAAGTCATAGCCCGATTCTCCGTAGCGGATGGCTCCTGCCTCGTGGCGGGGCTTCGAGGGAAACAAAACCGAGGGGTACGTTTTCATTGGCGAGTATCGGAATTCGATTTATTTCACCCTGCTGTTCGCCGACTAGATGCGGTTTTTAGGCCCGCGGGACGTAAGGGCCGCCGGAATGGCCCGCCAACTGTTTTTGGCGGACAGGCGCAGTAGGGCAAGGGTTACGCGGGTGGGAGCTTGACTTAGTCGAATGAAACGTCCCGGTGCCGGTTCTTCGGGCGCACGACAACCGTGCCCGAAAGCTTGTCATGCCAGCCCTGCTTGCGGTCATCGAATGCGACCCACAGAAGCCCCAGACCTAGCGGTAGCATGGCGAGGAAGTACGCGGCGTAGCGCCACATAAGCTGAGTCGTCGTAGGCGCGCCGCCCGTCACCGCATCGACAATCTTGGCTCCCATAGCCATCTTGCCGGGGGTGGCTTGCTTCCAGGCCCAAAGCAGAATTGTCGCCACCGTGGGAAGCACCCCGGTAAGCAAGAAATCTGCAGGGCCTTGAACGAGGGCGTTGCTCGACCAGTAGGCGGCCCCGTAGATGGCATAGAGGGGCGGCAAGATGCACATGTAGATGAGGGCAAGGTCGATGAGCGTGGCACCAACGCGAGGCCAAAACCCTACGTATTCGAGGTCAGATGAATTCATGTTTTCGAGGCCAGCTTGGTTTGAGCCAGAAGTTTGTTGCAGGTGCGGGGTGTAGCGCTTCGGGGTCCGCCGTTGGGGCGGGCAAGAACTTGGAGGTGCTGCACGAAAGAAGGCAGGGAGCGACTTGCAGAACAGGTCGAACACCTCCTCTTCCGCCGCCAACGCCAGGTTTGCAGAGCAGAGGACGATGCTGATGACGAGGTCGCGCAGAAAAGAGCGGAAAGCTGGCATGAGAGGTTCTCCAGAAGGTTGAGGGCTTGGGGCTCTCGCTGAACTGCGTGAACCCTACGGGTATGACGGGGCGCGGCCCTCGGCCTAACACTTCTCTTGCTGCCATTTCTCCAAATCAGTCTTCCACTCTTGTTTACAGCCACCGCCCGCCGTAAACAAGTTGTCCCCTAAATCAGACGAAAGAACGTGTTCTGCGGCGCCTAGCTTCACTGGCAGTTGGCGCCGCACGCTGTACCGGGGATAATGCTCCGTAGGAGCTTTGCGCGGTGCGGGCTCGAGCGGTAGCGACATACCGCCCTAAAACAACAACTGCTCAGGACCTCCCGCTCACAATGGCATCAACCGACCCTAAAGACAGCTCCGAGCAACTGCTCGTCCCGCCTGAAGCGGGACTGCTGGACCTGTCCCGCCAACTGCGCAACCTGCTGTTGCTGCGCCCGCTGTTCCAGTTCGAGCTCAACAAGACCCGCATCGGGGAGGACGGCGCGTCGGATGTCGGCCTCTTCCAGGGCGTGGACACCTCCTACCTGGCCCTGAGCGCACTGGACTTCATGATGGAGGCCACCACCATCTCGATGGGCGCCCCGCAGGGCGAGGTGCTCGAACACCTGTGCTCCGTCGCCGGCCGGATGAAGCCCTCGCTCACCCAGACCCAGCGCTCCCGGGTGGCCACCGCGCTGCTCCATATGCTGGACAACAAGAGCGGCGGCTACAAGGAATTCGCCTTCGAGCACTTCGACCCCGTCAAAGGCGGCAACCGCAAGGTGCACTTCCGTCTGGTGAGCTACGAGCCCGACCTGGAGGACGTCTACCGGTACCGCCCGACGCCCGAAGGCTACCTGGTCTACCTGGGCATGCTCGACCTGTCCCCGGAGGACTCACAGGAGCTGATGGAGAAGATGCTGGACCTGCTGGTGCAGCGCGGGAAGTTCGACGCCGCACTGGACATCGCCAAGCGCGCCCGCACCCTGTCCATCGAGTACCGCCAGCGCATCCGCGACCGGCTGCACCAGGCGCACCGCGCGCCCGGGTCGGTCAACTGGACCAAGGACCTGGGCCCCTACCTCGGCGACGCGCGCGAGCACGTGTCCAAGCGCCAGCACGAAGACCAGCGCATGGAGGAGGCCGTCAAGGACGCCCTGGGCGAGGCCTCCGAGCCCCGCAACCGCGCCAGCCTGGCGAACCTGCTGCGCGTCCTGCAAAGCGCCAGCACCCTGCGTGGCCGACTGGTCGGCGAGATTGCCGGTGCCGGGGACAACTTCCTGGCCTCCCAGCGCGCGCTGTTTCGCGCACGGCGTCCCACCGGGCTGCCCGACCTGGAGCTGGCCTTGTTGCCCCGCCTGATGGACCTCCCTGCGCAGCAACTGGCCGACGACGCCGACGAGCTGTTCAGCGCCTTGTACCCCGCGGCATGGCCCAAGGTGTACGACCTCAACACGGTCTTTGGCCTGCTGCTGGAGCAACGCGCCGAAGACGGACCTCCGTCAGAAGAAAATGGCGAGCTGGTCCCGCTCCCGACCCCGGCCGACGAGTTCCCCGAGGCGCTCACCCGCAGTGCCAACGACTGGCTGGCGCGCAAGTTCTCCGAGGGCAAAAACCATCGCATCGACGAGCTGCTCATGCTCGCAGAAGACGAAGGCCTGGACCGCACCATGCGCCGATGCCTGACGCTCATGCTTTTCCGCTTGTTCTCCAACGAGGAGTCCGAGTTCCCCCACCTGGCCGCCGAGCCCTGCGGCCCTCTCGATAACGACATCGTGACGGGCACCAACCTGCTATTCAAACTCAAAGGAACGTCCGCATGAACGCGCCCCTAGCCAACTTCCGCGGCGCCAGTCGCCTGCTCTACAAGGCGCTGCAGACCACCCTCGTGCCGGCCAACGACCTGGAGTACCGCGACTTGCTCGCGCAGTACCGCGCTGACCCCGGCTTTGCGCACCAGGTCTCCGAAATGGCCCACGGCATGGAGCTGGTCATCCTGGACGTCTCCGAGCGCGGGCTCATCGTGGTGCCGGCCTCCCGTGACAGCAAATTCGCCGTGCGCCTGGCGGACATCCGCGCGGGACTGGACGTACAGCAGAAGGCCGCCCTGGTGCTGGCCCACGTCGCCATCGCGGCGACGTTCTTCCCGCACACCAGCGGGCTGGAAGACGACAACTACATCCCGGCGCCGGCTTCGGTCGCCAACTTCCGGGAGTCCCTGCACGGGCTGGCCCGGCGCATGGAGACAGCTGCGGCCACCGGCGAAGAGCTGGTCGATATTCCCCCTGAGCTCCAGCCCGGGTGGCGGTGCGTCACCGCCCTGATGGTGAGTGTTCCACTGGCCAGCCGCGCAAGCTTCAGCTCTGTCGTCGGCATCATCCGCCAGGCGCTCAACAGCATGCGGCTGGGCGGCCTGGTGCGCATCGACCGCGCCGCCGAAGACGACGACAACGAAACCTACACCCCCACCCAGCGCATGCGCGTGCAACTGCGGGGGCTGGCGCTGCGCCGGGTCTTCGAGATGGCCCAGTCCGCTGTGGTGAGCAAGGAAGCCTGACATGCAGAAAATCTCCCGAATCTACTTGGCCAACTGTGGCTTTGACACCGCTTGGTACGACGGCACCACGCTGGACCTGCGCGAGCCGCTGTTCAACGCCCCGACCGACACCATCATCAACCTGGAAAACGGCGGCGGCAAAACCTCGCTACTGAGCCTGGTGCTCTCCTGCTTTGAAACCAACAAGGACCGGTTCCTCAAGACCCTCAACGACAAGAACCACCGCTTCGGCGACTACTTCGCCACCGATGGCACGCTGGGCCTCATCATCGTGGAGTGGCTCATGCCCCCGCGCAAGGCCGGCGAAGGCAGCTACCGGCTCATCACCGGCCAGGCGGTGGCCATGCGCCCCAACGCGGACCCGCCGGACGAGCGCATGTTCTTCAGCTTCGAGGAAGACGACCACCTGAGCCTGGAAGAGATTCCCGGCCCCAAGCTCTGCGACGAGCCCATCCTCTCCATGACTGAGTTCTCGCGCTGGCTGCACGACAAACAGCGCCTGAGCCCCGGCAACCTGTTCATCACACGCAAGCAAAGCGACTGGCACCGCCAGCTGGAAGCCAGCCTCATCGACCTGGACATGCTGCGCATGCAGGTGGACTTCTCGGCCACCGAAGGCGGCTTCGACAAGGGCTTCCTGGGCTTCCAGAGCGAAGAGCAGTTCCTGCGCCGGTTCTTCTACCTCACGATGGATGCGGGGCGCGCCGCGTCGGTCCGGGACGCCGTGGCCACCGCCTGCGACAAGCTGCGCCGCAAGCCCGACTTCATGCGCCGCCTGACCCAGCTGCAGGCGTTCCAGACCACGCTGCAAACCTTCTCGACGGCCGCCACCGAGCTGCGCCAGGAGCAGGTGCAGCAACTCTCCCTGGTCTGGAAGGGCACCCGCCTGGCGCAAGCGCTCACCGAAGAAGCCGAGCGCGCACAAGACGCGGTCATCACCGAAGGCCTGTTCGCTGAAACGCAGCGTGGGGTCCTGAAACTGCAGACCGAACTCTCGGCCGACAAGGCCACCGAGCACGCCGTCCTCACCGACTGGCAGTTCCAGCGCAAGTCCACCGCGGCCGCGGCTGCCTTGGTGACCGCGCGGGGGGACAAGGAACAGGCCGAAAAAGATGTTCTCCACCTCAGGGCCGCCCGCCTGCAGCGCTCCATCAAGGCGGCGCAGCATGAAATCAAGGAGCTGGAGGAACAAGCCAAGACGCAGACTACCGAACTGGCCCCCTTCCTGACCCGGGTGCGAGTAGCCGGCGCCTTGCTGCGCCGCGCGCTGTTTGACCAGGGCGTCTCGCTTCGTGGCCAGGCAAAGGACCTGAGTGAACAGACGGACGCGCGCAAGGAGAAGGCTGACACCCTGCGCACGGAGATTTCCGGACGGGCCACCCGCATCAAGCAGCTCTCCAGCGAGAAGACCCGCCTGGACGAGCAACAGGCCCAGATGGCCGCCGCATTGGCCCGCCTGGTCACCGTCGGCGCGCTGCTGACCGATGACGAAACGGTGGCCGACGCGTTGGCTCGTTGGCAGGACGCGCTGCAACAGGCGCAAGCCGAACTGGGGGCAGTGCAAGAGCAGCAGGCCGTCCTCGTGGAGGAGGCCGCCACCTGGCGCGGCAAGGCCGCGGACGCCACCGAGCGCGCCGGCGCACTGGCCCTGCCCATTGGCCAGGAGAAAAGCTTTATCGAGGACGGGCAACGGGCGAAAGAGCGCCTGTCGAAATCGCCGACCCTGACCGCGGCGGCCGAGGCGGAGCGCGTCGACGACCTCGAAGCCGCTTCTCTGCGGGAGCAGGTGGACCAGCTCATCACCAGCTACGGCCAGCAAGTCTCCAGCGCCGATGTGCGTCTGGCACAACTCACCGCCGACAAGCAGGCCATCGAGGACACCGGTGTGACGGGCCGCAGCGCCGATGTGGAGCGGGTGGTGCGCCATCTACTGGACGAGGGCGTGCGCTCCGCCAAGGCCTTCAACCAGTACCTGGCCCAAACGGTGCCGGACGCAGAGCGCTCGCGCCACCTGGTGCAGAGCAACCCCGCCCGGTTCCTGGGCGTGTGCGTGGCCGACTCCGACTGGGAGCGCGCCAGCAAGGTGCAGTGGGGCGCCCACCGGCCCGACAAACCCGTGGTGGTCTCGGTGACCACGCTCACTGCAGACGCCCAGCTGCCCGGCATGGTGGTGCCCGCGTCCTCGGACGCCGCCTACAACAAAGACGCCGCATTTGAGCTCAAGCTGCGCCTGGACAGCACCCTCAACAAGGAACACGAGACCCGTAAGAGCCTGGCCGCGCTGCGCGACCAGGCGGTGCTCACCCGCAAAGAGCTGCAGGAGTACCAGGACCGTTTCGGCAACGGCAAGCTGGACCGCGCGCAAGCCACCCTGACGCACCTGGTGGCCGAACGTGACGAGGCCCAGCGTGTGGCACTTGCGGCCCTCGCCAAGGAGCGGGAAGCCACCGAAGCAGCCAATGCCCTGAACCAGCGCATCCGCGGGTACAACACACTCATCCAAGACAGCACGGCGCAGGGCAAGGCCTTGCGCGACTTCCAGGAACAGCACGAGGCCCGGTACGCCGCGCGCGTGCTGCGCCTGCCGGAACTGGTGGAAGAACTGGCGGTGGCGGAGGCCCAGCAGGAAGCGGCCAGCGCCACGCTGGAAGACTTCCAGCGCCAAGACCTGGCGGCGGCCACCGCGCAGAGCCGGTTTGAAGCCGACGCGGGGGTGCTGGACGCCGAGCGCGCCAAGCTGGAGCACTACGAAGCCAGCTTCGACGCCCAAGGCTGGTTGCAGGCCAACGACTGGACGCTGGAAGGCCTGCGGCAGTCCTACGACGGCGCGGCCGGGGTATACCGCGCCAACGCCGAGCAGCGCCTGGGCGTGCTTCAGACGCGGCTGGACGCAGTGAACGCGACGCTGACCAACCAGAAGACCGAGTACGGCCGGGACTTCCCTGGCGTCTCCGGTGAGGACCTGGCTCCCTATCAGCAGACGGACGTGGAGCGCGCGCTGCCTGTTGCGCAGAGCCGGGTGAAGGAGCTGTTGGCAAAGGTCGAGACTGCGGTCACGGCCGAAGGGGGCGCCAAAGGTGCTCACGCCCAATGGAAGGCCACCCACAAGGCCAAACTGCCCGCGCGCACCCCGGACATGGAAGCGCTCGACGGTGAGGCCCTGAGCGAGGCCATCCGCGCCGCTGACGCTGCGCGCCTGTTTGCCGCGGAGGCGGCCCTCAAGGCGGAAAACGCAGTCAAGCTGGCGACACAGAACGCGGCGAGCGCCAAGGCCCAGGCGAAGGCTGCCACTGAGCGCACGACAATGCTCATGTCCGCGCTGGGGCTGGAGGACCTGGAAGGGCTCGAACGGCTGGAAGCGCACTTGGTGGCACTGGGCCACGATGTCGCGGTGCTGCGAGTCACATTCCTGGTGGAAGCCGACACGCAGGGCCAGGCGCTGGCCCTGCTCAAGGACTTCACCGACCGTCGCAAGGAAAACGCACGCAGCGACGCGCGGGCACGCCGGGCGTTCGATGCCCTGCGCACCGCGGCCATGTCCCACGAGTTCGTGCAGGTCGAGCCCGAGCTGTCCGCTCAGATGCTGTCCAACGACTTCGACTCCGCCGTGGCCGATGCCCCGCGCCTGACCGAAGGAATGGCCGAGCGCATTGCCGTCACGCAGTCCAGCCTGGACGGCATGGCGCAGGACTTCGACGCCGCGGCCGACGAGCTGTTCTCGCTGACCCAGGTCGCGCAGACCACCCTCAACTCGGCCATGCGGAAAACGATTCCTTCAGCGGCGCCCTATGTAGGCGGCAAGCCGGTGCTGAAGATGAAGTCGCACCTGGCCTCCATCAGCGCCGAGGACCGTCGCCGTGTGCTGCGCTACTACCTGGACGGGCTCATCGAGAGCAACCGCATCCCGGCCACCGGCACCGACCTGGCGGCCGACGCGTTGGGAAAAATCGGCAGCGGGAGCCTGGGCATCAACCTGCTGAAGATGTCCATCGACGACACCCGGCAGTACGAGCCGGTGGCCGAGCTCAAGCTCTCCGGGGGCGAAGCCGTCACCACCGCCATGTTCCTCTACTGCGTGGTCTCGCAGGTCCGCGCGGATACGCAGGCCAAGGAACAGCGCCTGGGCGGCGGCCCGCTCTTCCTGGACAACCCCTTTGCCAAGGCCACCAAGCCGGTACTCTGGGAAGCGCAGCTCATGCTGGCCAACGCCATCGGCGTGCAGTTCATCTTTGCCACCGCCATCCACGACTTCAGCACGCTGGGGCAGTTCAAGCACTTCGTCCGCCTGCGCCGCGGCTCGGTCAACACCAAGACCCGGCGCATGCACCTCGAGCTGGTGAACTATCACCTCAACGACCTCGTTGCCGAGGCCGCCTGATGTCAGCACTCCTCCTTCAGCTGCAGGGGTCGGCGCTCAAGCGCGTGCCCCTGGATGAGGTCAAGCGGGCCTACTACGGGCTCTACCCGGAGATGCTCAACAGTCCGGACCGCCAGGCGCGGTTGCTGGAGGCGCTGCGGGAGCTGGAGGCGCTGGGCCGGCTCAGCCTGCCGGCCCCCGGCAGCTGGGAGCGCCTGGGCTCGCCACCGCTTCCCAAGTGGGTGGCGCTCACGCGCGAGAACGCACGCGCCGAAGCCCCCGACTACTCCGACGTGGCGTGGGCCCCCGAGCTGGGCTTCTGGCCCGAGCTGAAGGCGGTCCAGCTGGCGGACGCCAAGGCCATCAACACCTTCCTGCTGCGACGCAGGGGCCCGCTGTTACCGGTGCCCATCAAGGAGCGGTCTCTCGAAATCTTCGGCGACGAGAAGAAGCTCGACGCCTTGCGCCAGAGCTCCACCAGCCTGTTCCTGGGCCGCCTGCCACTGAGCACCATCGGCGCGTTCATCGTGCCTCTGCCGCTGCCGTACCGGTTGGCGGACGCCCCTGGAAAACCTGTGCTTGTGGTCGAGAACCACAACAGCTATTGGAGTTTTGGGGAGTGGAACCAGACGGCGCGCCGCTACTCCGCGGTGGTGTACGGCGCGGGCGCCGCATTCCGCAGCACGGGCCTGGCGCTCGGGCAGGTGCTGCAGGAAGTGCAGGGGGTGGGGGCGGAGTACCTGGGCGACCTGGACCCCAAAGGGGTGGAGATTCCGCTGGAGTTCAACCGCTGCGGCGGACCGGAGGGCGTGCAGGTGCGCCCGGCGCTGGAGTACTACGCCTGGCTGCTGGACTGCGGGGTCACCCGGGAAAAGCCCGAATGCACCAGCTCAGTGGCTGCTGGCAGCGCGCAGCGCTGGCTCGGGGAGGAACTGGGCGCACGCCTGGCCAGCCTTTGGGAGCAAGGTCGCTGGACGCCGCAGGAGGCGTTGGGGTTCGAGCAGTTGCACGGCTGGTAAGGCTGAGGCCTTCAGCTCAGCCGGCGCGGGCCCACTGGCAGGAAGAAGTGCTCTTCCAGCACCGCTTGCCCGGCTCGTAGGCATTCCTCTCGCTCTTGGTTCTGCGCGTGGAGCAATCGGTCGAGCGCCTCTTGTACGGTGGGGGAGGGGTCCTCTCGGTGCGGGGGGTTGGCCAGCGCTTGTTGGAGCGACAGGGGCATGAGGACACGTCTTTGCATTTGTTGCGATTCGTGGCGATTGGAGGACTCCTCGTATAGGGCCCTCGGGCGCAGCTGGCTGGCAGGCGCATCGCCCGCACTCGCTACACCGGAAAGGTTCAACAACTTTTTCGAGGTACTTTCCATGACCATCTCCGCACTCAAAGCATTCGACGTCGAAGCCGGCAATGTTCGCAACATGTACGGCAACTGTGGCCGCGCGGTCAAACGCGCAGTCGCTCGGCACTTTCTCTACGGCAAGGCGCGCCTGTCCGTGGCTTTTCCCGAAGCCTCGCTGCTGGCATTCGCCTTTGTGGTGAGTCGTGCCAACGCCGGCTGTGACATGGCCAACCTGCACATGGCCTACCGCGACGCGCGCGCGACGTTCTCCATCGTGGACGTGGATACCCCCAACCGGGCGTTCAAGGTCTGCATCGACAGTGAGCCAGGCGAAGAGGGCGTCAAAGCCCTCCAGCAATGGTTCAAAGAAGTGGCCGAAGGCCTGTCCCGGGTAACCGCGATGCTGGAGTTCGCTCCAGTGGACTACTCCGACGAGGACCTGATGAACCTGGTGGCAGGCAACGAGGACGAAGGCTACTTGCCCGAGGCCGAGTCGCAGCTCTACCGCGCTCAGTTCGAGGCCTTGGTGAACGGGGACATGTCCTTCGTGCTCACGGCGCCGATGAATGTGGTGTCGTTGGCCAGTCTTCTGTCTCCACAGATTGATGAAGCCATCGAAGTCCAGTACGAGGCCGTCATGTCGGAAGCACTTTCCGTCTGATTTCGAGCTCCCTTCCGCAAGGTCGGGAGCTCTTCTTCTCTCAGTGGCACACGGCTGGCTCGCCCCTCGGATGTCAGCCCAGCGCCCCGGCGCGGGCAAGCTCGAACTCCATCCGACCGTGTACGTCTTTCCACCAACGCCAGCCCAAGTAGTTCTCGCCATTGGGCTCTTGCTGTTGCTTCATCCGCAGCGGAAACGCGGCGCACCACCGAGCGAACGCCAGGCCTGCATCTGTGGAGAAAAAGGTGCGCCCTCCGACATCGTGGGAGTGAATGTCGTCATCATCGTCTCCGCCGCCAAGCCCGGTCAGTTGGCGCACTGTTGCTGCCAACTCGGGGGTCATGCCCGCGACGGGGCGGCGCCCGCGGGGCTGATTGCCGTACTTCACGAGGTAGTAGCCACAGGGCTCCTCCTCGGCGCCGAAACTTTCAGGTTGCATGCGGCTGAGGCCCCCGACGCCCACTTGGACGTCCATCGGGAGGTCGGGGTGGGTATTTTTGTCCCCCAGAAAGATGAACACGGTACCGTGGAAGATGGCGGCTTTCACGACGATGCCCGGCAAGCGGTAGGACCAGAATGATGTCAGTGCGCTTTTGCGCAGGTCCGGGTAGTCCTCGTGCTTCCAGGGGTAGCGCTCAGCGAACAGCTTTGACATATCTGAAAGTGCCCGCCGCGGGGACTGCAGCCACGCAGCCTTGAGCCGTACTGGCGGGCACGGCCGTGCGAGCTCAGCCAAGAACCCTTCCTCGAGCGCCAAGACGCCCTTTTTCAACAGCAGCTTGCTCAGTTGGGTCATGGCTTTTGGGGCCGGGTCGTCTTTATCCTCGGCCCACCCTTCCATAAGCGGAGCGCGAATGTGCCTGGCGGGTTCGAGCGGCAGGCTGTCGTCTTTGCCGAGGAAGCGCGCCAACCGGCCAGGGCGCACCGCGACAATGGCGCGGCTCGATGCGGCGGACACCAGCGCCAGCAGGGCCCCCGGAGGCAGCGCGGGGTGTGGGCCGAATACGTGAAGCAATTCCAGGTCGCCCGACTTGACGCGCCGGTGGTCGTCGAACTTCGGACGGTTGTAGGCACCTGCCAACGCAGTCGGCTGCCAAGCCTGAGCCAGCAGAAATGCCTGCGTTTTGCTCAGGTGCAGGCGCTCTCGCAACAGCTGCGTGATGAGGGTGTATCGCGGGTTGAGTTTTTCGAACCATCGGCGGTCGCCGTCCAGCAGCGCCTCATCCGGCAGGAATTCCTCCGTTTGTAGCAAAGCATTCCAGCTGGTGGTGCCGTATGCCCGGGCGGTGAGCTCGAGGCTCTCTGAGAGGGGAACGCCCGTCCAATTGGACAGCCGGTGCGCAGCCTGCTTGACGCGAGAGCGCTGCAGGGGACAGGTTTGGGGGGTAGGGTTGTCGGTCGAGTTCATGAGGAAGGTCTCGTATGCGCGTGCTTCCCGCCGGCAGCGTTGCGCAGTAGAGGCGTTCACGAACGAACACAGCCCATGCAGCGAATGCTCAAGCTAAGCGTTCCCCGGAGGGCGCACTTGGCTAGGTTTCCAACCCATGTGGGATTCGCCGGCGGGGGCACGGTGGAACAGACCGTTGAGCTCAGTGTAGCCCAATCGGGTCGGGCGAGCTTGTTGGAACTTTAGAGAGGCCGGAACGGCGCGGCCCTTTGAAGCCTAGACCGACACAGACAGTGCAGGTATAATTGGCATCAGAATTCTAACCGCAAAAGTCCATCGAACTGCCACAAGCCATGAACGCACTCTTGTCCCAATCAGCCACCCGCATCTGCAAGGCCCTGGACCCGTCCACGGAAGCTGGCCGCGCGGCGCTGTCGGCGCTCACCCAGGATGAGGTCGAACAGTTGCGGGTGAAGCACAACCTGGGGTCAGCGCGCCGTTTCGTGGCCGCCTGCGAGTTTCCGTTGGTCATCTTGGGGTTTGCCGCAGTCGTCCTGGTGTTCACCTTCTTGGCAAGAGTCACCACCTACTTTGTTCTCGAAACCTCGCTGAGCATTTTTTGGAACTCATCAGCTCTTCGCACCGTTGCCGCGATATTCAGCGGCACGGTGGCAGGCGGCACGCCGGCACTGGCGCTGGCGTACAGCTTGACCCAAGGTTGGATTCACGGCATCGAGGACCCCGTCCGCCTGCTTGAGCGGCTCCAGCCTTTGTCGAATATGCCGGGGCGGTGCGCGGGGATGCTCGGGCGGGTCGAGAGTATCCCGGCTTGCCGCGCATACCGGGATACCGTGGTCGCGCACCGCGAACTCGTGGTGGGCGATGACTTGGCTGTCGAGAGCCTCGTGCGATACGTCGAAGCGCAAAAAGCAGCACAAGACGACGCCCGGCTTCTCGCCCAACAGGAAGCGGTCTGTCGCAAGCTGCACGGGCTGGCCCCTTTGTCGGTGCAATCGGCATGAGCCCGGCTCCCGCCACCCCAGGCAACCGTTCGACCGAACCCGCCATGAATCCCCTTTTGTCCCACCCCGCCTCCCGTCTCTACCCGGCGCTTGACCCGTCGACCGAAGCCGGCCGCGCGGCGTTGTCGGCGCTCACCCAGGACGAGGTCGAGCAGTTGCGCGCGAAGTACACGCAAGGAGCGGCTCGACGTTTCTGGGCCGTGTTCTTGCTGCCTCTGTTCATCCTGGGGACCGTCGCGGTTCTCCTGTCGTTCGTATTCGTCGCGGGAGCCGCCGCCCGGTTCGTCCTCGCAATGCCTCTGAGCAGTTTCTGGGGCTCGGAAGACCTCCGCGCGCTTGCCACGATAGCCAGCGGCGCGGGTGCGGGCATCGCGTTGGCCTTTGCCTTGGCGCATAGCCTGCTCCAGGGCTATTACCACGGCATCGAGGCTCCCATCGGCCTGGCCGAGCGGCTCAAGCCTTTGTCGAAGGCACCGAGCAAATGCGCCGTGATGCTCAGGCGAGTCGAGCGCATTCCGGCCTGCCGTGCGTACCGGGACGCCGTGGTTTCCCATCGCGAACTTGTGGCCGGGGACGGCTGTGCCGTGGCGTTCATCGAGCAGCACGTCGAAGCGCAAGAACAAGCGCAAAAAAAGGCGCAGGAGCGCGCCGAGAACCTCGCCCGCCAGGAAGAGGCCTGCCGCAAGCTGCACGGGCTGAGTCCTCTGGCAGATGAGCTCGCCTGAGCCCCTGTCTCCGAACACCGCCCCAAAACCAGCCGAATCGTTTCCTTTCATGAAGTCACTGTTGCCCCCGCTCGCCGCCCACCTGTACCAGACCCTCGACCCTTCCACCGAGGCCGGCCGCCTGGCGCTGTCGGCGCTGAGCCAGGAGGAAGTCGAACAGCTGCGCGTTAATCACAAGCAGGGGGCTGCACGCCGGCTTCTGGCCGCTGCCGCGCCGGGCACTTTTCTCTTGTTGATGATGGGGGTTGCGGGCGGGGCTGTCGCCGGCGGGCTTTTCCTGGACTTTGCGGGCGCTGCCGTCGTAGCCCTTGCGGTGGGCTTTGTGCTGTCACAGGGGCACCTTCGCCTCGTAGCCGCTTCCGAGGCCCTGGCCAACTTGCTGCAGCCCATGTCGAAGAACACGGGGCAGTGCGAGGAGATGCTCAAGCGTGTCGAGGGCATCCCGGCCTGCCGGGCGTACCGGGACGCCGTGGCGTCCCACCGCGAACTTGTTCAGGGGGACGGCCTGGCCGCCTTTTTCATCGAGCAGGACGTCAAGGCGCAGGCCAAGGCGCAGAAGCGCGCCGAGAACCTCGCCCGCCAGGAAGAGGCCTGCCGCAAGCTGCACGGCCTGGTTCCTTTGTCAGAGCAGCCGGCCTGACGGCCGGCGCAGCGGCTAGCCCTGGGCTTCCCGCGCTGGAAAATGCGTTTCCGAGAGGTCGTCAGGCAGTTCGCGTCTCCGGGACTCGACGGGCTCCACCGCGCCCAAGGACACGGCCAGCTTGGTTGCCGCGTCCCATGTCATGCTGTTGCAGGTGTAGCGCCAGTCGTAGAAGAAGCTTGCGTACGTGAAGGGCTCGCAGCCCTCGTGTTGCAGCACGACGTGCCGACCGCCAAACAGGTCGCTTTCGACCCAGACCTTTGTGGGCAGCAGGGTGACCAGCACCGCATCCGGGGCGGCGGGCGGCGCCTGGTGAGAGAGCACCGTGGCGTAGGCCACGCCCCCGAGGGTTTCAGCGTTCACGCCCTCGACGCCTTCTCTCAGGCACCAGCCTTCGAGGGCAGCGCCAACCGGCTCGGTGGGGGGCAGGTCCCGGATGCGCGCCAGGATGGCGGACACGGAGCGGGCGGGGGAGGGGGATGGAGTGGACATGGGCGCCTTAGCTGATGAGGTGCCCTGTGTAGCGTTTGCCGAGGAACCACCCCGCCGAGCCTCGCTGGCGCTCGTTCAGTGGGGGCGCTATGCGCGAAGTCAGGTAGCGCGGCGGGTCAGCGTGCCAGCGGAACGATTTCCGCCTTGGGCACCTTGCCCGAGTAGAGCAGCGCCCTCAGGCACTCCAGCCCCGTTCCCGCCCACTTCTGCGCCAGCAGCACATCGGGTGCATCCTCGGTCATGTGCGTTACGCAGAAGCCGGCCACATCGGTGCGCGCCTGGCTGGCGTCGATGGCGCGACGGCGAATGCCGAACAGCTCCCCGATGGTCAGGCGGCAGAGGAACAGGTGGGTGTGCTGGTCCTCGCCCTTGTTGCCAATCATCGCGTGCGAGGCAATCAGCTCGGTCCGGCTCAGGTCCGGCTCAGTCCCAATCTCTTGCCGACACTGGCGAACGAGCGCCGCGGTCAGGCTTTCGCCTGGCTTGGCCGGGCCCCCCCGCGAAGCCCAGCTCGCCGTTCCAACGGGTCACCACAACACGCCAGGAAGCCCCGTCCTTCAGGGCGGGGAGGAATGGCGTGAAGTTTTACCTGGACAGCGGGCTAAATACTGTGCATAAACACAGCAATGGCCCAACCTCCCCGCAACGCCGCCTCTGACACAGCACACGCCACGCGTGTGCTGCGCCTGCGCCTCAAGGACAGGCACGCGGATGCGTCGCGCGCCATGGCGCGCGACGTGAACCTGGTCTGGAACTACTGCAACGAGCTTTCGACCAAGGTGTTTCAGCGTGAGCGCCGCTTCATTGGGGGCTTTGAGCTCCAGAAGTACCTCAACGGCGCCAGCAAGGAAGGCCTGGGGGTAGGGTCTGCCGTGTTCCAGGAGGTGGCCGACGAATACGCCCGGCGTCGGCGCCAGTTCAAGAAGGTCAAACTGCGCTGGCGCGTCTCGCGCGGCGCGCGCCGCAGCCTGGGCTGGATTCCCTTCAAGGGGCGCTCGCTCTCCTACAAAGCAGGCCAGGTGTCGTTCCAGGGCCTGAAGCTCTCCCTGTGGGACAGCTACGGTCTGGCGGACTACGAGCTGGGCTCGGGCAGCGTGTCCGAAG